>Ga0209403_10001758_pt1 | contig 27325 bp, 31 predicted proteins | sample ArcticOcean_MG_C_8_FD_187440 | JGI IMG/M metagenome (GOLD analysis project Ga0209403, IMG submission 187440) | Marine microbial communities from western Arctic Ocean - ArcticOcean_MG_CB11_86 (SPAdes) (version 2) | ecosystem: Environmental > Aquatic > Marine > Oceanic | place: Arctic Ocean... | reverse complement strand
CCGCTTCATATCTTGAACCAGGTGGGCCAAATCCTCCTTTAGATCAGGCCGTAGATTGTTCCAAATTATATGACGACGGACAAGCCAGCACATCGTTGGCGCCGGCTAGGGTGGCTGAGCGTAAATGTTCCGCGATGCCCGTGCGACCGTCGCTGGTTGTCGCAATTATTTTGCAATCGGTGCTGAGGCTGCGCAGTGCAATGATGGTTTCGATACCCTCCATATCCGGCATGACAATATCGGTGATGACGAGGTCGGCGCCCTGCTGACAGGTAGATGCCACTAATTCATGGATTTAGCCGTCGCTCGCTGCGCTTTGTAATCCACTCTCGCGCCGTCTGCTCAGCCAAGCTAATATTCCGCACAAATCAAACAGGGAGTTACAAAATGACTGATTATCGAGAGCGGCAGGTGGTGGCGCCGGCCACGTTGGAGGGCGCGGGGGTTATGGCGGCGGGTATATTTGATCATGTGTTGTCGACGCGGAAGCTGGGCTGGTTGCCCAATATGTTTGCCGTCATGGGCAAGAGCCCCAAGGCGCTCGAATCGGTTGCCTCGGTGGGCGAGCATGTGCGCTTTCATTCGGCCCTAGACGAAGATTTGCGCGAGATGATCATCTGCGAGGTTTCGGCCATTCGCGGCAATAAATATGAGTGGCGCCATCATATCCACAAGGTGCCGGAGCGCTTGCGGCCGCTGATTGGCAGTACGGCGATTGAAGACGAGCCGGCGCCGGTGGGGCCGGCGTTGCGCTTTGCCCGCTTGCTCGCCGCCGGTGAGACGGTGTCGGACGAGCTGGTTGATTCACTCAAAGAAACCATGGGCGAGGACGGGCTGATCGATCTCACGGTGATGGTCGGCTATTACCAATTGCTCGCCACCTTCTGCGCCGTGCTTGGCGTTGAGGTTGAGGACGCCATGCCGCATGTGGCAATGCCCCTGAAGGGCACGTGAAAATGAGGGCGGCTTAGGGCACAAGCTGCTCAAGGGATTGTGACGCGGATGCGCTAAATCATAGTCGGCATTAATACCTCACCATGCTAACCTCGCGCGAATCACAAAAGGGGAGAGGCAAATGAGCCTGGCAGATAAACTGGCGGCCATCGCGGCCGGTGGTGCGAAGAAAATGCCGAAGGAATGGCAGGCCGTCATAGCGAATTCGCTGGACGAGCTTCGCGGTTCCGGGATTATGGATGGCGTTATCAAAGTGGGTGATAAATTGCCCGCTTTCACGCTGCCCAATGATGATGGCAGCATGGTGAGCTCAGATACATTGCTCGCTGATGGCCCGCTTGTTCTCACGGTTTTTCGCGGCCATTGGTGACCCTATTGTAATGTAGAGCTGTATGCTTTGCGTGACATCGTGGGAGGTTTGAAAACCCACAACACCAAATTGGTTGCACTAACACCGCAGATTGGCGAGCACAGCGCCAGCATGCGGAAGAAGCACGGGCTCGACTTCCCAATATTGAGCGATCTTGGCAATGCCTATGCGAGCAAACTCGGCCTGACCTTTGCCTATTCGGATGCGTTGAAGAAAGTCTATGACGGCTTCAAGGTTGATCTGGCCAAGGTCAACGGCGAAAGCAGTTGGACCATGCCCATGCCGGCGCGCGTAGTGGTGGACCAGAGCGGCATCGCTCGCTATATCGATATCGATCCGGATTACACCAAACGACCCGAGGCGGAAAAGACGTTGGCTGATATTGAGGGAATGGTCGCTAAAAGCTAATAACGCCAGAGCTTTAAGCTGAACACTGCAAGGGGGCGGAGAATTTTTCGCCCCCTTGTATTTGAGCCGTTTCCCTAATCCGGGAAGCTGGCCCGCAATGCCGTAAATTCAGTAATCTGGGATACCAGAATGTCGACCAGCTTGGGCTCTAACTGGGCGCCGCGCCCCGCCTGAAGATGATCCATGACATGGCGCTCCTTCAGTTTGGCGCGGGCATGGGGTGGCTCGCAAATCCCGCCGGACGACTGATTATGAACACTGTTACCATTGGGTGTCTTTAGATTTTAATAACATCTATTATAGTCAGTTATCGGTCTGAAATTCAGCGCATCACCGTGTCTTAATGGATGTCGATAAACGCCTTTAGAGTGCCGTGTGGAATATGTTATATTTTATTAAAAATGTTATAATTCAATTAATTAACCGAAGTTTTTGATAATTATCCGGAGCCATGCCAAACTCGCAAAGAGATATAGAATATCATTCGCTAATGGAGCTCAAATACCTGAGTATAAGTAACTATTATTATTTCATTGGGTTTATTGCGTCAGTTTTGCCGGCTCGGTCGATGATCTGAGAGCGGGGGGAGATAAGATTAGTTCTTAAGGCTCAGCGCGGGAAATGCTAGACAGAAAGAGATGATCCACATTAACGATCAGATCGCCATTGATCCGCGCGAGATCAGTGAGACATTCATGCAAGCCGGTGGCCCGGGTGGGCAGAATGTCAATAAGCTCTCGACCGCCGTGCAATTGCGCTTCGACCTCGTCCATTCGCCGTCACTTCCGGAGGATGTTCGTACTCGCGCTCGCGGCCTGGCTGGCCGGCGCTTAAACAAAGACGGTGAGATCATCATTTTTGCCCGGCGTTTTCGCACCCGCGAAAAGAATAGGGCAGATGCTTTGGCTCGCCTGGTTGAACTGTTGCGCGAAGCCACCAAGCGCCCTATTTATCGCCGCCCCACCAAACCCGGCAAGGCTGCCAAGCGGCGCCGCGTCGATGCCAAAACCAGGCGCGGGCGCACCAAGAAAATGCGCGGTAGTTATCGCGGCGAAGATTAGAATAAATTCTTGCTCCTGCCAGCACTGGTAAGCGATTTCTGATACTATTTGCGCTTGTGAACTGAGCCTAAGGAGCGGCGGCCAATGAGCGAGCAACCCATCATCTATATGAACGGCGATTATGTGCCGTTGAGCGACGCCAAAATATCAATTCTGGATCAGGGCTTTCTGCTCGGTGATGGCGTATTTGATGTGGTTTCGGCATGGAAGGGCTCGTTGTATAAATTGGATGCGCATATCGAGCGTTTCTTTCAATCGCTCCAGGCGGCTATGCTAAATACCTCCATGAGCCATGAAGATTGGCGCGCCGCTATCATCGAGACGTTGCGGCGCAACGATCTTCAGGATGCGACAGTTCGCTTTATCGTCACGCGCGGTGTTTCGACCCAGGTGGTGGCGGATCCACGTGAGTTTGAGCCAACCATTATCATCTGGCCCGCGCCCTATATTTTTCTTGCCGACGAAAAGAAGCGCGCCGAGGGCATTCGCCTGTTTATCAGTCATCTGCGCGCCTTCTCCCCCGACACACTGGACCCGCGCTACAAATGTCTCGATCGCTTGCATTTTCAACTGGCCAAAATTGAGGCGTTGAACGCCGGCTGCGATGATGTGTTGTGGTTGACCCAGGGCGGCCATGTGGGTGAGGGACCGGCGTCCAACCTGTTCATGGTCAAGGGCGGTAAGCTGTTCACCCCGGGAGATGGCGTCTTACACGGCATTACCCGCCTGGCCTTCATGGAGATCGCCGCCGAGGCCGGAATTCCGTGTATTGAAGCGAATCTAACACCGTTTGATCTCTATTCGGCGGATGAACTCTTTACTTGTAGCACCGCTGGCGGCGCGCTGGCAGTGCGTGAAATCGCCGGGCGCCAGATCCAGGCCGCAGTGCCGGGGCCGATCACCCAGGAACTCGACCGCCGCTACTGGGAAAAACGCGAAGCCGGTGCCGATGGCACGCCGATTTATGGGTAAGTGTGGCTGTTCAGGATTTTTTGTTTTGTTTTTGAATCCTGGCCCAGTCGTCGCGTAGCGATATGGTGCGATTGAAGACCGGCCGTTCCGGCGTTGAATCCGGGTCGGGGCAGAAATAGCCCTGGCGTTCAAATTGTAGAGCCTCGCCGAGCGGCGCATTGGCGAGGTCCGGCTCAAGCCAACAATTCTCGAGCACTTGCAGCGAATCCGGGTTGAGGTCGTCAAGCACATCGTCCTCTGCGCCCGGGTTCTCGCTGGTGAATAGATGATTGTAAAGCCGGACCTCCGCCGAAATCGCATCCTGCGCCGAGGCCCAGTGAAGCGTGCCTTTGACCTTGCGGCCATCGGGCGAGTTTCCGCCACGTGATTCCGGATCATAGGTGCATCTGAGCTCGACCACCTCGCCGGCCTCGTTTTTGATGGCTTCTCGGCACGTGATAAAATAGGCATAGCGCAGGCGCACTTCGCGGCCGGGCGCCAGACGGAAGAATTTTTTCGCTGGTTCCTCCATGAAATCACCCTGCTCGATGTAGATCTCGCCCGAGAAATTTATGCGCCGCGTGCCGGCGCTTTCATCGTTGGGATTATTAACGGCATCGAGCTCATCAATTTTGCCCTCGGGCCAATTTTCGATGACCACTTTGAGTGGATTCAGGACGGCCATACGGCGCTCGGCGGTTTTGTTGAGCAACTCCCGCACACAATGTTCGAGCAAGGCCACGTCAACCACGCCATCGCTTTTGGAAATCGCCAGACGGCTGATGAAGTCACGGATCGCCAGCGGTGGTATGCCGCGCCGCCTGAGGCCGCGCAGCGACGGCAGCCGGGGATCGTCCCAGCCGCGCACATATTTTTCTTGCATCAGCTGGATGAGGCGGCGCTTCGACAGCACAGTATAGGTCAGGTTGAGGCGCGAGAACTCATATTGTAGGGGCACCATATCGGTCGGTAGATGAGAGATTAACCAATCATAAAGCGGGCGATGGTCTTCAAATTCTAGCGTACAAATTGAGTGGGTCACGCCTTCGATGGCATCCGATTGACCATGCGCGAAATCATAGGTTGGGTAGATGCACCAGGCGTCACCGGTGCGCGGGTGCGCCGCGTGGAGAATGCGGTAAATCACCGGGTCGCGCATGTTCATGTTACCTGATGCCATGTCGACCTTCGCGCGCAGAACCCGTGCGCCGTTCGGGAACTCGCCGGCGCGCATGCGGCGGAAAAGGTCGAGATTTTCTGCCATCGGCCGGTCGCGGAAAGGGCTGTTGCGCCCAGGCTCGATCAGGGTGCCGCGATGCTCGCGAATTTCATCCGGCGAGAGATCGTCGATATAGGCATCCCCAGCATTGATCAGATGCTCCGCCCAGCTATAGAGACGCTCGAAATGATCGGAGGCAAAATAAAGATGCTCGCCCCAGTCGAAGCCGAGCCACTGCACATCCTCTTGGATGGCATCGATATATTCATGCTCTTCCTTCACCGGGTTGGTGTCGTCAAAGCGCATATGGCAGCGCCCGCCGAACTCATTAGCGATGCCGAAATTGAGGCAGATCGATTTGGCGTGGCCGATATGGAGATAGCCGTTGGGCTCGGGCGGAAAACGAGTGACGATCACATCGCGCCGACCGGCGGCAAGGTCGTCGCGGATGATGTCGCGAATATAATCGCGGATTTCTTCAGGCGCGGCTGAATCGGCCTTGTCGTTCATCTCTGCCACCCCAAAACCAGGCAGTGTGAAATTAAATTGCGCGCAGCAGAGTTCAGCCGACACAATGCCGGGCGTCCGGCACCGTGGCCCAAATTACGTATCTTCATTTCCGTCCTCTTTGATAGATTGAACGCGTGGCGCGCATCGGCGCCGCGCCGTCCCCAATTTTTACCGTATGTTCCAGCTTAATGGCAGGCGTGCCAGTTTAGCCGATCCCCTCAGCCTTTATAAGTCCTGAGAGAAATAAGCAGCTAGAGAAGGTTTGTCAGGTCAGCCTTTGGTCGCCAGTTCATGGCCTCTCCCGGCGGCGGATGCCGTAGCCAGGGGAAGAAGGCGGGGTTGGTTTTCCAATATGGTTTCGTTTGCCCGCAGGGTCTTGTCAGAGCCTTCCGCCAGATCGAGAATTTCCAGCATATTTTCAGCAATGCGGATGGCACGCCACAATATGGCGCCGTTCGCCTTGTGGCAGCCAAGAAATTCACCGGCGGCGAAGTGCTGGCAATTGCCGCCGGTTAGCCCGTTCCGCAAGCGAGTCTAAGAAGTCCGTTTGAAGGCGCCGGCTGGTCATCTATATTTTGCCCTGTTTCCAGTACTGCATATGTGGGTAGATTATTTTAGAAATGCTGAAATTTTGACCACCGCGAGAGCCGATAATTGATGAAAAATAATAGCTTATTCGTGTCGGTCGATAGCGAAATTGACTGTGACGGTCAGGTGCCGCGCGCGGCGCAATGTCTTGGCGGAGGGTAATTCCGATTATGGCCAGTTTTGTTTATGTGTTGGGCAGCGAGGACAAGGCGGGCTATCGCACCTATGTTGGCTGGACGACCGATTTGGAGGCGCGCCTGGAAAAACACAACGCCGGAACCGGCGCGCGCTCAACCCGGGGCCGCGCATGGCGCCTCCTTTATGCCGAGCGCTACATTAATCGGGGTGAGGCCATGAGCCGGGAATGGTATATCAAGCGCGACCGAAATTTTCGCAAAAACCTGCGCGCCAATTGGCTATAACAGGCGTTCGATTAGCTTATTTTTGGGCGTTGGAACTTGTAAATGCGGCGGAGATGAGAATATCGAGCGCCTTTTGCGCTGCGGCATCCGGTGTTTTATTCAGACAGGCGAAATAACAGGAAAGATTGTCGGCGGCGATTTGCGGCGACGCTGAGCTAGCCACTAGATCTGCACCGTGGCGCTCCAGCATGGCCTGTTGTAATTTCTCCGCTTCCAGCTCCAGGGCGGCTATCTTGCGGCGCAAATCACCAGCGCTTTCAGAGAATTCAGCTAAATCAATCAACATCGGCTTGAGTGTACGCCGCACGGAGCGCAGGCCGCTGACGACATTATTCTGCCACGGTGCCAAATCAGCCAACAGCGTTGATAATCCGTCTCTTGTGAGTGCGCCACGCCAGCAGCAATACATTAGGATATTTACATCAACCCCCATCTTGTCCTGCAATGACAAGCAGGCCTGCTGCACGCCCGGGCGGTTGTAGGTCGCGACTGAGAAATCCCAGAGAGATAAAGTCATTCGATAAATTTCAGTAAGTGGAACAAAAATGGCCGTGGGGAGAATGCGTTATTGCGTCAATGCACGCTATCGCACATTCTTCGCACATACCATTTAAGCTTCAGGGAGATAGGAAAAATGGCGGGTTTAACGGCAAAAGAGATGATTGCGTTGGTTGAGGATTCTTATTTTTCCAATGTGGACGGAAAAAATCCAGAAGCGGCGCTGGCCTGCTTTATCGAAGAGGCCGAATTGACTGTAAAGACGGCCAACACCACCCATACGGGCCATGGAGAAATTGGCCGCATGTTCCGGGATTTTATGCGCGACACGCCAGTCATTTATCATGGTGATTTCAGCCATGTGATTGATATCAAAAATCAGTTGATTGCATCGCAATTTCTCGCCCGGAACGAACTTGCGGATGGCAGCATTGTGGCCATGCGAAATTGTAATTTCTTCGTGCTCGATGGCGCGCGCTTTAGCAAAGTAACTATCTATATGAGCGGGGATAATCCACTGGTTTAACTTCGTGGTAATAATTTATTAATGCGTTGAAAAAATTATTATATTAGTTGAATTTATTATCGAAAAAGGCAAACAAAGGTGTGTTAGTCCGTGTTGTTCAAACGCTAGCAGGGCTTCTTCAATGCAGACCACGCTCCCTTTAGAGTGTTTTACCAATTCTGGCTGGGTGCCAAGCGCATCGCACCAAGCTATTATCCCTAGGGGAGCAGCGGTGATACCGTTGCACGCCTTTTGCAACAGCTTCGCGAATAAAGCTTTCCGGCGGAACGGACATATTTATGCAGCCATTTCGACATAAAGGGCGTGATGAATAGTAGGGATTTGTGGGCTGACTTCGTGCACTGACGCCATCTGTTGGCTATACAGTCAGCCGCAGTTGTGATTGAGCGAGCGTACGAAATACGGGTAATTCTTTCCGCGCCGAATGTCCTGTTCGGGGTCGGAATTTCCGATGGTGACGGTTCAACACAGGAGACCAAGAGCGCTAACGGTCCAGGAACCGCCCCAAATCGCCCTCTTGCGAACGCAATTTTATCACGCTCGTCCATATGTGTCCGACGATGTTTAGTAGAGCTATAGTGGAGATATGATTTTTGCATCCACACTAACCCATTGAAATCTTTGGCATCCCCAAGGGGAGTCGAACCCCTGTTTTCGGCGTGAGAGGCCGATGTCCTGGGCCACTAGACGATGGGGACGCAAGCGGCAAGAGCCCACACATAGCTTGAAGCTGCGCCAAAAGCAACCGAACTGGGCGCTAGTTGGGTAAATGCTTGGTTGGGCTCACATTTACTATTTTTTAAGCGCGTTTGCGGTCCAACCCAAGGACTATCGGCTTCTTTTTGTGGGGCGGCAGCAAAAGGTATAAATAGAGATTAAGAAGAAGAAATCCTCGAGTTTAGGATGAAGCGTTATCAGCAAGCGCGAGAAAAATTGGCCAAAAAATTGTATATCACTGGGGCCTAGGCCTAGGCGTCACAAGGCCTAATGATCAATTTTGGCTAACGCAATTGGCGATTTCACGCAGGTAAAACTAACGCCCGAATTTAGCGCGCTTCGGCAATTGCGGAGCGCTCGTTCTCGCGCTCCTCGCTCGCTGCAGCGTGCATCGCCTTTTGCAATTTCTCGAATGCGCGGGCTTCGATTTGACGGACCCGCTCGCGCGAGATGCCATACACCTTGCTGAGCTGTTCCAGCGTGGCCGGCTCTTCTTTGAGGCGCCGTTCGCTGATAATATGCTTCTCGCGCTCATTAAGTACTTCCATGGCGTGCACCAATTGAGCACCACGATGAGTGTATTCGTCGTTCTCCAGAACAGCGCTTTCCTGGTCGGTTTCCGGCGCTTCCAGCCAATCCTGCCATTCGCCGCCGCCTTCCTCGCGGACCGGCGCGTTCAAGGATTGATCCGGTCCCGACATGCGTCGGTTCATGGAGACAACATCTTTTTCCGGCACGTTAAGTGCGGAGGCGATATATTCCACATTCTCGGGCGAGAGGTCACCTTCCTCGATGGCCTCGATCTGGCCTTTGATCTTGCGCAAATTGAAGAACAGCTTCTTTTGCGCTGCCGTGGTGCCCATTTTCACCAACGACCAGGAATGGAGAATATATTCCTGAATCGAGGCACGGATCCACCACATGGCATAGGTGGAGAGGCGAAAGCCGCGGTCCGGATCAAAGCGTTTAACCGCCTGCATCAGACCCACATTGCCTTCTGAAATCAGTTCGCCAACCGGCAGGCCATAGCCCCGAAAACCCATAGCGATCTTGGCAACCAGGCGAAGATGGCTTGTCACTAAGCGATGGGCTGCTTCGGAATCTTCGCGTTCGCGCCAGCTTTTAGCCAGCATGAACTCTTCATCCCGCTCGAGCATGGGGAATTGGCGGATTTCGCGCAGATATTGCGAGATGCCATTTTGACCACGGATAGTTGGGTAATTCGCTGCCATTTTCTTAGCTTTTCCCCTCTGCCTCAGTTTATGCTCTTTCGGCTGGGAAGTTGCCACATACGACATATCCTCCTCGGCGAACTGAGCGATTATAACACAGTAAATGCGCCGGAATTGTGGCGCTAGCGAATCTGTAGCGGTGTTTGCTTCTCCCGTTAAATGTCATATGGGGATTAAAACTTTATCAATCAAGGGGTTGAGAACATGTTCTCGCAAACATCAAATCATTGTGTGCTGCGTGCTATTCTTTGAACCGGGACTGGGCCTTACCTGAAAAACGGGCTGCTGTAACTATAGGGTAATTTGTGTGCTCTGTATGACTGATTGATAAGATTAAATATGAATTTGCCGATATTCTTGAGCAACACGCACATACCCGGCCTTCCCATTCTGCGATAGAAGATGGCGATCAGGTGATCTGCTATGGCGAGTTGGCGTCACTGGTGCATGAAAAGGCGGCAAGTCCGCACGCAACGGGTGTGCAGCGAGGCGATATTGTCACGCTCATTTTGCCCGACAATGCCGATTACCAAGATATTCTCGATGGCTTCGATCATGTGGTGCAATTCCAGATCGTGCGCCGCGCTGAGGAAAAACTGGAGATGAAATTAGTGGTACGGCGCGCGCTCGCCGGTGATGAAGAGCAGCAGCTCACCACCTGGCTGCAGGAGCGTTTCCAATATCCCTTTGCCGTCGCCTTCACCTATCACGACGAAATCCCCCGCACGCCAAGCGGTAAATTCTTCGATTATTTCTCCGAGGTGGATTAATTGCTGGATCGGGGAGGAGAGAATGAATCAATATCTTGTGGTAGATGAGAGGCCGATGTTGTTGGGAGAGTGGTTCTAAGCTGCGGGACGGTATGCGTCAGACCAAACGCGAGCGAAGGCCGAAGGCTCAATCGGGGGCGGTTGAGTCTCATTAAGCGGCATCTCTGCAGAGATGCCGCTTTTTGTTGCTGACTAGTTTGCTGCGGGCTAGGTCGCTTATCCCTTGGCGCTCTGCACTATCCCCTCACGATGGCGATAAAATTCTCAAACAGGCGTTCCGCTGCTCCGTTGAATTCCGGCAGGTGGGCGGTAATATTGGCGTCAAGGCGAGCCAGTGCGTCGGCGCCAAGCGCTGCGTCGAGCGCGTGCTCATAGGCAGGTATGTCGCCCCACTCGCTCACCGTCCCTGCCGTCATTTCGATATGGAATTGCAGGCCATAGGCGCGTTGGCCCATGCGCACCGCTTGCGTCGCGCAGGCTGGTGAAGATGCGAGAATTTCGCACGCCTCAGGCGGCGCTTGTATTTCGCAGCCATGCCATTGCAGGCAGGAGAGAGTTTCGTCCAGGCCTTGGAACAGCGGGTCCACCTTGCCAGCTGCGCTCAGCGATACCGTCATCAGCCCGACTTCAGGCACCGCCATGCGCCCGACCTTGCCACCAAGCGCTTCGGCTAAAAGCTGATGTCCGAGACAGGCGCCGAGAAAAGCCATGCCACGCTCTTGCACGGCCTGCAAAATAGCCGCCTTTTCTGCCGCCAGCCAGGGATGCTCAGCGATATCGAACACATCCATCGGGCCGCCCATGGATATCAGCGCGTCATAACCGTCGAGTGCTGGAATGGCCTCGCCTTCATCCAGTTCTACACTGTCCCAGGCGATACCGTGCGCTCGCATGACTTCGCGCCAGGAACCTGGATGTTCCACCGAGATGTGTTGTAGTACTAGAAATTTCACGCCACTTTCCCCGTTTAATTTTTGGTCAACAGCCGCTCTTTCTACATAGCATGAAGCTGCTTCCACGCCTAAACTGAGACCAACGCAAGCAAATATATGGAGCGACCGGCGATGACCATCGACCTTAATTGCGATATGGGCGAGGCCTATAGCATTTATAAATGCGGCGACGATGCCGCGATCATGCCGCTTATATCTGTTGCCAATGTGGCCTGTGGTTTTCATGCCTCGGACCCATCGGTCATGCAGCAGACCGTGCGTTTGGCCAAGGAAAGTGGCGTGCGCGTTGGCGCTCATCCATCCTATCCGGATCGGGGTGGCTTCGGCCGTCGGCGCATGGAAATGGAGGCCGGGGAACTCACCGCCTGCATCATGTATCAGATCGGCGCGTTAAAGGGCTTTCTTGATGCTGAGGCCATGGCGCTCAATCATGTCAAACCCCATGGCGCGCTCTATGGCGCCGGCTACCGCGATGAAAAGGTGGCCCGCGCCGTTGCCCGTGCGGCCATTGCGTTTGGTGTGCCGCTGATGGGCATGTCCGGTACCGGTCATGAGGAGTGGTATCAGGATGAAGGCGCCGAAGTGATTTGGGAGACTTATGTCGATCTTGATTATAGCGATGAAGGCGAGATCATCATCACCCGCCATCATGATCCGGTAGACGCAGAGGCCGCCGCCGCCCAGGCGGTGCGCTCGGTGCGTGACGGTCAGGCGCTGACGGTGAATGGCAAGCTGATCAAGGTCAAATGTCAAACCGTCTGCGTGCATTCCGACACGCCGGGTGCGGTGGATATTGCTCGCGCGGTTGGCGATGCTATAGCACCTTTCGCCTGACCATGCGGACAGCCCAATCAGTCTCAGCCGAGGCGCCCTTCGAAGACCTGCCGTCTGGCGCTTGAGAGCGCCCGCAAAATATGTAAGAACTCCGCCGCCATGAATGATATTGCAAATAAAGATCTGCTGCCAGAAGGACTCCAGGATCTGCTGTCGCCCGATGCTGCGCGCGAGGCCGATCTCGGCGCGCGTTTGCTCGCCAGTTTCCACAGTCACGGCTATGAACGGGTGAAGCCACCCTTTATCGAGTTCGAGGACAGCTTATTGAGCGGCACCGGCGCCGACCTTGCGGCCAGCAGTTTCCGCCTGATGGACCCGATATCGCACCACATGATGGCGCTGCGCAGCGATATGACGCCGCAGGTGGCGCGCATCGCCCGCACCCGCCTGGCGCGTAGCCCTCGGCCCTTACGGCTCAGCTATGGCGGCGATATTTTGCGTGTCGAGGGCAGTGAACTGCGCCCTGAGCGCCAATTCGCCCAGGTCGGCTTTGAATTGATTGGCGCCGCTTCACCTCAAGCGGATGCCGAAATCGTCCTGCTTGCGGTTGAAGCATTATCAGCGCTCGGCGTGCAAAATTTGACGGTTGATCTCAATGCGCCGACCCTGGTGACGGCGATCATCGACCAGTTGGGGTTGGATGTGGAAAACCATACTGCGCTCCGTGCCGCGCTCGATTTGAAAGACGGCAGCGGCGTTGCCGCGCTTGGCGGTGCTGCAGTGGCGCAATTGAACGACCTTCTCGGCGCGACCGGCGCTGCGGGTCCGGCGCTTGAGGCTCTTGCCAAGCTCGATCTCCCTAAGGAGGCGCAGGCGGCAGCCACATCTCTCTGCGATGTCGCCCGTTTGGTTCTGGAGGCCTCGCCCGGCCTTGCCATGACGATTGATCCGGTTGAGCGGCGCGGATTTGAATATCAGACCGGCGTGAGCTTTACCCTCTTTGCCAGCGGCGTGCGCGGTGAGTTGGGGCGCGGCGGACGTTACCCCCTGGTTGCCGAAGGTGCGCAAATTGAAGAAGCCGCAGGCTGCACGCTCTATATGGATTCTCTGTTGCGCGCTGTGCCACCGGGCGCCGCCGAACGGCGCGTCTATTTACCCCATGGCACGGCGCAGAGCGCGGCGCGGGAACTGCGTGCCGATGGTTGGATTGCTATTGCGGCGCTCGGGCCATCGGGCGATGATGCGGCGGAGGCGCGCCGTCTTGGCTGCAGCCATGTTTTTGCCGAAAACGGCCCCACCGAAGTTTAGCCCAAGGAATAGAATCATATGTCGAATGTCGCGGTCGTCGGCGCCCAATGGGGTGACGAAGGCAAGGGCAAAATTGTTGATTGGCTGTCGGAGCGTGCCGATGTGGTGGTGCGCTTTCAGGGCGGGCACAATGCCGGCCACACATTGGTCATTGACGGCAATGTTTTCAAATTAAGCCTGCTGCCATCCGGTGTGGTGCGCGGCGGCAAGCTCTCGGTGATCGGCAATGGCGTGGTGGTCGACCCGTGGGCGCTGATACGCGAGATCGACGATATATCGGCCAAGGGCGTGGATATCACGCCTGATAATCTCATGATGGCTGAGAATGCCTGCCTTATCCTGCCGCTTCACCGCGAATTGGATCAGGCGCGCGAGGCGGCGCGTGGTGGCCAGACCATCGGCACCACCGGGCGCGGCATCGGCCCGGCCTATGAGGATAAAGTCGGGCGCCGGGCAATCCGGACCTGTGACTTGCGCTCCCTGGCGGATCTGGATGCTCGCCTGGATGAGCTATTGTTGCATCACAACGCGCTGCGTCGTGGCTTTGGCATTGAAGATATAGATAAATCGAGCCTAAAGGCGGAACTGAGTGAAATTGCGCCCAAGATTCTGCCCTATCTTGGCGCGGTATGGCGTCGCCTTGATACAGAACGGCGCGCCGGCAAGCGTATCCTGTTTGAAGGCGCACAGGGCACCATGCTGGATATTGATCACGGCACCTACCCTTATGTAACCTCATCCAACACCGTATCCGGGCAGGCGGCTGCCGGCAGCGGTATGGGGCCGAGCGCCATCGGTTATGTTCTCGGCATCACCAAGGCCTATACCACTCGTGTCGGTTCCGGCCCCTTTCCAACCGAGTTGAGCGATGCTGTCGGCCAGGGTTTGGGTGAGCGCGGCAAGGAATTCGGCACTGTCACCGGTCGGAGACGTCGGTGTGGCTGGTTCGATGCTGTGATGGTGCGCCAGGCTGTGAAAATCGGCGGCATTAAAGGTATCGCCCTGACCAAGCTTGATGTGCTGGACGGCATGGAGGAGCTCAAAGTTTGCACCGGTTATCAGGTCAATGGTTCAACAGTTGACCATCTCCCGGCCCCGGCAGCAGAGCAGGCGGCGGCAACACCAATATATGAGAGCTTTGACGGCTGGCAGGAGAGTACCAGAGGCGCTCGCTCCTGGGCGGAATTGCCGGCGAGCGCGATCAAATATATCCGCCGCATTGAAGAATTGATCGAGGCACCGGTGGCGCTTCTTTCCACCAGCCCCGAGCGTGCAGACACCATCTTGGTGAAGGACCCCTTCACCGATTAAACCTGCGCCCCCAGCTACTCCTGCGCCCATTCCAGCGCCTGCGCCTGCAGCCATGTCTGACCAGGGTGCCGGACGGATGTTGGACGGGAGACCAAACGGCTGCCGGGAATCGCGTTCGGTCCCAAATGGCGCTTTGCCCGAATCGCAATAAAATTTAGCTTATCGCCGCAAGCCGTTGATGCGGCAGGGCGATTCAGCGGTGCGATTTACAAATTTTTGCATCCAAATTCAATATCGCGCAAATATGCCTCTACCGGTTGCATTTAATCGGTATTCCTCCCGGCCGGTGGTCCGCCGCAATGATGCGTGTCGGGCCATCGGTTGGCGGCGGCATATGGGGTCTTTGCTGTTGGTGAGTCGGGAAGCAGCTTAAAAGTCAGGCGCGTGCCCGGGCGAAAGAACCTATACTGACGCGCTTTTCAATTTCTTGCAGGATAATTTCAATGGTTGAACAGAGCGATGCGGTGCCCGGCGCGGAATCCGGAGGGCCGCTGCACGGGTTTCGGATAATAGACCTGACCACCATGATCTCAGGCCCCTTTGCCACCATGATGCTGGGCGATCAGGGAGCTGAAGTAATCAAGGTTGAGGTGCCGGGACGGGGCGATCATGTGCGTGCCGGCGCCCATCGCTCCGGCGGGCTGGCGGCCAATTTTCTCAACAATAACCGTAATAAACGTTCCATCGCGCTTGACCTGAAGAGCAGTGAGGGGCGGGAGGTGCTGTTGCGCTTGGCTGCCGGCGCGGATGTGTTTGTGCAAAATTTTCGCCCGGGCGTGGTTGAACGTTTGGGCGTTGGCGAGGCTGATATTCGCGCTGTTCGGCCGGATATTGTTTATGTCTCGCTCAACGGGTTTGGCGAGAGCGGGCCCTATGCCGCCAAGCCAGTTTATGATCCGATCATCCAGGCGGTTTCTGGCCTTGCTTCCGTGCAGGGCGGCTCTGATAATAAACCGCCGCGCCTGGTGCGCACCATTGTGCCGGATAAGGTGACGGCCGTGACCGCCGCCCAGGCAATCACCGCTGCCCTGTTGGCACGGGCGCGGAGCGGCGAGGGCCAGCATGTGCGTCTCTCCATGTTGGATGCGGTGATGGCCTTTCTCTGGTCCTCCGACATGGGCGGACAGACATTTATAGATAAGCCGGTCAGTGCGCAGCGCGCCGCCAGCTTTATTGATCTGATTTATGCCACGTCGGACGGTCATATCAGCGTCGCCGTGATGAGTAATCGTGAGTGGCTGGCGTTAACACGCGCGCTCGAGCGGCCCGAATGGCTGGAAGACGAGCGCTTTGCGACCCCGGCATTGCGCGATCAGAATATTAATGAGCGGCTCGCGCTTATCCAGGAAGTATTGAAAACCCGCAGCAGCGCCGATTGGCTGGTGCGGCTCGAAGAAGCGGGTGTGCCTTGTGCGCCGGCACTCACGCGCAATGAACTCATCGAGCATGAGCAGGTTCTGGCGAGTGATATTCTTGTCACCAGTGAACATCCTAAAGCTGGGCGCTTGCGTCAGGCGCGCCCAGCCGCGCGCTTTGACAAGACACCCGCCGGAATCCGCCACGGTGCGCCGCTGCTGGGCGAGCATTCAGATGAAATACTTGCCGAGGCCGGTCTCAGCGCCGAGGAGATCGCGGCGCTGCGCGATGCCGGAGTGGTTGACGGCTGACAGTCCGGGCTGTGAGGTTTGGTGTTTCGCGCGTAAATTTACGCTGCCGGGTCGGCTGTTGAGCGATACCTCGCGCTCACAGGCGTGGCGGCGAAGGTCCAGGGTCGAGAAATCCATATAGGGGAAGCGCACGGCGCGTTTTATTTTGTAGACCCGCTCACCGGCGAGAAACAGGATGGCGCCGTGGGTATCGATACGCTGCACCGGCGTACCGCTGCTCGGGCTATGGCTCAGACCATGGCTCTCGGGCCGGGCCATAAAGTCCGTTACAGCTGTCTGATCGGCACATTTCTCTTCAACCGCCATGCGCCACTCCAATTTACAACGGCATCTTAGCTAGTAATGCAGCATATCGCCGTGGAGTTGGTTGAGGAAAATCAAGATTCCCGCCCCGCCGCAATTAGTGCCTGCATATCTTCGGGCGGATCGCTTTCAAGCTCAACCCGTTCGCCGCTGATCGGATGTTTGAAACCGAGGCGATAGGCATGGAGCGCCTGGCGGTTCCAGTTCTCCAGGGCGGCGGTGGCTTTTTCGGGTAACGTCTTGGCGGAATTTCGCCGCGAGCCGCCATATACTTGATCTCCCACTACCGTATAGCCGCGCGCGGTTAGATGAACACGTATTTGGTGCGTGCGACCAGTCTCCAGTCGGCACTCGATCAAACTCCAGCTATTGTTGGCGAGATGCTCCATTACCCGATAATGGGTGCGCGCCGCCCGACCGCCGCGCTTGAGAACGGCCATTTTCTTGCGATTGCGCTCGCTGCGGCCGATATTGCCTTCGATCGTACCTCGCGGCGGCAGGGGCGAGCCCCAGACCAGAGCCAGATAGGCGCGGTCCAGGCTATGGGCTTCAAATTGACTGGCGAGGCCGGCGTGAGCGGCATCGTTTTTCGCTGCCACCAGGAGCCCGCTGGTATCTTTGTCGAGGCGGTGTACGATCCCTGGTCGGCGCACGCCGCCAATGCCGGAGAGGCTGGTGCCGCAATGGGCCATCAGGCCGTTGACCAGGGTGTTGTCGTAATTGCCTGCCGCCGGATGGACCACCAGCCCGGCCGGTTTGTTGATGACGATCAGGTCGGAATCTTCATAGCGTATATCGAGCGCCATTGCCTGCGCCTTGGGCGCGGCGTCATCACTGACTTTCGGCACAGTGAGCTCAACCTGTTCTCCCGGTTTGACCCGATATGCCGGCTCGGCTATCGTCTCGCCGCCGACGCGCACCTGGCCGCTTTCAATCAAACCTTTGAGGCGGTTGCGTGAGATGTCGGGCACGGCGAGGGCGAGAAATTTATCAAGCCGCGCGCGTTCGTCTCCGGCGCGCAGGCTGTATTGTGATTCTCCCTCATTCGGCATAATCGATTTCAACATAACAGGCACATTGGATTCAAATGATTCCGTTTCTCAAGATCGCAGTCGTTGTCATGGGCATCCTGATCGTCGGTGGTTTGGCGGTTATTGGCGTCAAGATTTATCAGGATTCCATCAAAGTAGTGGAGACTTTTGGCGAAGAGCCAATGGAGGCTGTGGAGACCGTGGAGGTCGCGGAGGCGGCACCGGTGCCATCGCCGGAGCCGCAAACGCAAATGCAAGTGGTGACAACCACCGCAATTGCTCCTTACACCGCTGCCGTCGAGCATCTTGATCTCGGCCGTGGCGCACGGGTGCAAAGTATGATTGCCGAGGGTCATCGGCTGATATTGAACGTGCGCACCGCGAGCGGTATCGAGCGAGTCGTCATTATTGACATGAACAGCGGTACAGTGCTCGGCGATATCGCCCTGGAGGCGCCGCGCTGAGCCGCGATGAATTGGCCACCATGCTATTGCTCAAACCGGACGACTTGAAAGAGATCACCGATCAGGCTGAAGCGGCCTTTCCGGATGAGGCTTGCGGCCTGCTGGTGGGCTTTCAGCGGATGGATGGCCATGTTGAGGTTACGCGCGTGGCGGCAAGCAAGAATATGGCAGCAGCAGCGCACCAGGATCGTTTTGAGATTGACCCGGAAGTGCGTCTGCGAGTGATGCGTGAATTGCGCGATGCCGCGTCTGCCGTCTTACCGGGTGCAACGCGCGCCATTGTTGGCCATTATCATTCCCATCCAAATGGCGCGCCCACACCCTCGGCAACCGACCTCTCCATGGCCTGGGAGCCAGAATTGGTGTGGTTGATTACCGCAGTGGTCGGTGGCCAGGCAGTGCAGTCGACGGCGCATTTATTATCAGAAGGTAGTACGCGATTTAATGACATCGGGCTGGCTTATCTGCCCAATGACGAAGAGTTTTAAGGAAAAGAAAAATGGATTTTCGCAGTGATAATGTGGCCACCGTAGCCCCCGAAATTATGGCCGCTCTTGCCGAGGTTAATGTCGGCCCGGCCTCAGGCTACGGCGATGATGAGGTCACACTGCGCACAGAGCAGGCCTATTCGGAATTGTTCGAAACCAAGGTGCGGCTATTTCCGGTGCTGACAGGCACCATTGCCAATTCCCTGGCCGCCGCCGTGCTGAGCCCGCCCTGGGGCGCCATCTTTGCCGAGACCAACGCGCATTTGAATCAAGATGAATGCGGCGCGCCCGAATTCTTTACCGGCGGCGCCAAGATATTACCGCTGCAAGGCGAGCACGGCAAAATTCCGCCGGCGGAGCTGCGCCGCGCGGTCGACAGCGGGCCGAAGGGCTTTGTCCATGCTGTCCAGCCGGCAATGTTCAGCCTCACGCAAACCAGTGAGGCCGGTTCCGTCTATAGCGTTGCCGAGATCACTGAACTTTCCGAGATCGCGCGTAGTGGCGGCCTCTCCGTGCATATGGATGGTGCGCGCTTCGCCAATGCGGTTGCCGCGCTTAACACCGGCAATCAATCCTGCAGTCCGGCCGATCTGACCTGGCGCGCCGGTGTTGACGTACTCTCCTTCGGCGCCACCAAAAACGGCGCACTCGGCGCTGAGGCGATCATCCTGTTCAACACCGATTTAGCCGAGGAAATGGCCTTTCGCCACAAGCGGGCCGGGCAGCTGGCTTCCAAGATGCGTTTTATCTCGGCCCAGCTTGAAGCCTATATCAAAGACGGCCTGTGGCTGCGCATGGCGGAACATGCCAACAATATGTGCTGGGCGCTGGCCGATGGTATGGGCGCCTTTGCCGGTGTGCGGATTGATGCGTTTGGCGGTGCCAACGAGCTCTTTGTCGAACTGCCCGGTGAGTGGGTGGCGGCCCTGCGCAAACAGGGGTTTAAATTTTATGACTGGCCGGAGACTGTCGCTGCCGAGCCCGGCAGCCGCGGTACCATTCGTCTAGTTACTCGCCATGATACCAATCCCGGTGAGGTCAACGGCATCATCGCGGCGGTGCGCCAGCTCGCGGTCTAGTCCATGCCGGGAGGCGGCAACTCCACCACGGTCACACCCGCTTCGGCAAACATGGTGCGGGCGAGATCGATCTGCGCCGCCCAGCGCTCGGCCCGATCCGCATCGGCGGCAGGGGCAATCACTTCGCTCACACCGGCCTGGATCAGAGTTGCGGCGCATTGCGCGCAAGGTAGCAACGGCCAGACATAAACGCTCGCGCCATCGACTGAGCCATTGGCAAACAGCAGCGCGTTGCGCTTGGCATGGATGATCATGTCATATTTGGTTTCACGGTCTTCCAGTCGCTCGGCCAAATCCCGTACGCCGCGGGCAAAGCCGTTGAAGCCCAGTGATAACACACGATGCTTCTTATCAGCGATCACCGCGCCGACCTGGGTCGAAGGATCCTTCGACCATTGCGCCACATGTTCGGCCAATCCAATCAGCCGTAGATCCCATTTATTGGGCCGCGTCATAAAAATTTCCCCTAATTCGCTGCGTCGGCAGAGATTATTGCCGAATCTGTTGCTAACGCGAATTGAATCTTTCCCAATCTTCCCGACAAGGGAGCTCCGCGTCGTTTTTTGTTAGTACTTCACTTGCTCCGCACCATAAATCGACGCGACGGGTAAGCCGCTCGGGACGCTGGTGGGGACGATGCTGGGCATGAGGTCGGCGAGATCGTCTTCAAGAGTCTTGAGGAAGGCGACGAGTTGGTTGATCTCGCTGTCGGTCATATTGAGGCCAGCAGAGACGATGTAGGAAACCGAGTGATCATGCTTACACTATTTTAATCGGCTTATACTATAGTCAAATTATATTTGCAGGTGACTGTAACTGAGGAGACATGAAGATGCTCCATTGGCGTATTTTACTAGCCGCGCTCATTATGGCCTTCGCTTTGGGCCTTACGGCGCCATTGACCGGATTGACCTCCGGCGTGGCCTTTGCCGATCCCGATGACCCCTACACGCCGGAAGATTCCGACGACCCTTGAGCTGAGTAGCGGCTGTTCGCTTGAAGAAGGGGCATGTTGGCTACGCTGTCTCGGCCTGGGTAACCAGCTGGGCAGAATAGGCTTGGCGTCAATTCGTTACACTCTTTGAACAGGCGTAAAAAAGGCCGGGCTCTCATGTGCGTTTGTTAAAACGAAAGATTTTTGAACTTTCGCGTTTGCTCTGTGAGAGCTATTTCGGTCGGCAGACGCTCCATGCTGCTGGCGCCGTAGAAGCCGTTTACATGTTTGCAGTTCTGCAAGATGAACGCGGCATCTTCGGGCGCGGCGATCGGGCCGCCGTGGCAGAGGATGATGGCGTCATCGCGGGTTTCTAGCGCTGCGGCTGCCCATTCATCGATCAGCGGCACGCAATCTTCGAGAGATTTCGAGGTTTGCGCGCCGATGGCGCCGCTTGTGGTCAGGCCCATATGGCAGACAATAAGATCAGCCCCCGCAGCTGCCATGGCGCGCGCGTCTTCGACGCTGAAGACGTATGGCGTGGTCAACATATCCAGCTGATTGGCGGTGCGGATCATCTCCACTTCCAAATCGTAGCCCATGCCGGTTTCTTCCAAATTGGCGCGGAAGACGCCGTCAATCAGGCCGACGGTGGGGAAGTTCTGCACCCCGGCAAAGCCCATGGCTTTGAGTTCGGTGAGAAAATTCTCCATGATCATGAACGGGTCAGTGCCGTTTACGCCGGCGATCACCGGTGTGTGGCTGACAACGGGCAAGACTTCCGCCGCCATCTCTTTGACGATCTCATTGGCGTTGCCATAGGCGAGCAGTCCGGCGAGTGAGCCGCGCCCGGCCATGCGGTAGCGCCCTGAATTATAGATAGCAATGATATCGATGCCGCCGGCTTCCTCGCACTTGGCGGAAAGTCCAGTGCCGGCGCCGCCGCCGACAATCGGCTCGCGCGCTTCGACCATGGCGTGGAATTTTTTGAGCAATGCAGATCGTTCAAACTTGGCCATGGCCAGGTCTCCCTGAGTTATTTTTATGTTGCGACTTCACGCCATGCGGCGACCAAAGCGGCGGAAAATTCTGCGTCATTCACATGGTAGGGGTGGCGCACCAATTTACGCGTTGCGGTTTCGATAATTGTGTTCTCCAGGGCCTCGAACAAGGCGGCGTTGGCCTCCGGGTCATAGAACGGCATATCCGGTGCATCGATCAGAGAGACGCCTTTTTCCGGAATAAGAAATCGCACCGGGCCGGTGAATTTATTGAGCTTGGCGCCAATCCATTCGCCCATGACACGGTTTTCTTCAGGCGTAGTGCGCATAAGGCTGACTTGCGCATTGTGGATGTAGATATTTCGCTTGGCGTATTTGGCCGGAATAGTTTCCTTGGCGCCGAAATTGACCATATCAAGTGCGCCGCACGAACCGACATAGGGCAAGCCCGCCGCAGCCAGAGCATCGAAGCGTGCTTCGCCGGCGCTAAACACGCCGCCCATCAGAAGGTCGCAAACCTCTGTTGTGGTGGCGTCAATGCAACCTTTAACGAACCCCGAGGCAGCGAGTTTCTCCATGGACTGGCCGCCGGTGCCGGTGGCATGAAAGACAAGGCAATCATATTCATCTTGCAAAAGCACTCTCACCTGATCGACACAATCCGTGGTGACGCCGAACATGGAGAGGCCGATGGCAGGCTTTTTCTCAGCCGCATCCGGGACTTTGTTGCTGATCATGCCGGCCAAGGCGTGGGCTGCATTGCCGAGCACTGCGCGGGTGATGCGGTTGAGCCCGGCGACATCAGCGACGGAATAAACCATGGCGATATCATTCGGCCCCACATAGGGCGCGACATCGCCCGAAGCCACGGTGGATACCAGCATCTTCGGCACGCCGAGGGGCAGCGCGCGCATGCCGGTGGCGACAAGGACGGTGTTGCCACTACCGCCGGCGCCGATCATGCCGCCGATATCGCGTCGGGATCGTACGAAATGGGTGAAGGCCTCGGCCATGGCGCTAACCGCACGGCCACGATCATCGCGGCCGAGCACGACGCCGACGCCCTTTGGGTGGTGCGCCGCCACTTCTGCGGCGCTGACATCCACCGCACCCCCGTCGCGCCCGCTGGTGCCGATATCGACCAAGCAGGTTTTGACGCCGGTGGCTTCGATCAATTTCTGCATGTAACGCAGCTCAGCACCTTTGGTGTCACAGGTGCCGACGATATAGGCTTTCGCCATGGTCTCTTTATCCTCAGGTGTTTTTCAGAACGTAAGGTGTAGCATGGATGGCGATGATATCACGAGGAGGATGGCATGACGGCAGGACAACCAAAAGTCAGCACGCGCGGCGGGGCGATGTTGCCTGCACTTGGTCTTGGCATCTGGACCATGGGCGGTAAGAAAAATCGCTGGAAAGACGAAGTGGCGGCGTTACGGCTTGGCCTGGATCTCGGCCTCAATCTGATCGATACGGCTGAAATGTATGGTGATGGCCCCTCTGAACAGGTGGTCGGTGAGGCGATCCGTGGACGGCGAGACGAGGTGTATTTGGCTTCTAAAGTGATGCCGAGAAATGCTTCAACCAAAGGCACGATCAAAGCCGCGGAGCGCAGCCTCAAGCATTTAAGCTGTGACTATATGGATCTCTATCTGTTGCATTGGCCGGGCTCCTATCCGTTGGCGGATACCTTGGAAGCCTTTGAGCGCCTGGTGGGCCAAGGAAAAATTCGCCATTACGGCGTCAGTAATTTTGATGCAGAGCAGATGGAGGATGCCTTGGCGGAGCCGCTTGGTGATGCCATTTGCGTCAATCAAATTCTCTATAATCCGGAGCAGCGCGCTATAGAATCAGAGTTGCTGCCCCGGTGTGCCGAGGAGAATGTGGCGTTGATGGCCTATTCGCCGCTCGATCAGGGCAGCCTATTGCAAGATGCCGTATTGGAATAGGTTGCGGTTCGCCATGGCGTGGCTACCGCAACGGTGGCGATCGCCTGGACGTTGCGCTTTCCCGGCATGATTTCGATTCCCAAGGCAACTGCGCCCGATCATGTGCGCGCCGTTGCCGCCGCGCGTGACCTTGAGCTTACCGAGGACGACCTCGCCGCCATCGATCGCGCCTTCCCGCCGCCTGAACCCGGCGCCAGGCTGGCAATGTATTAGAGTAAATTAGAGCAAAGAATTAATGCGCTGCTGCGATCAGGCCGCCATCCACCACCAGATCGTGGGCGGTGATATATTTCGCTTCATCTGAAGCAAGAAAGAGCGCGGCATTGGCGACGTCCCAGCCCTCGCCCATATGGCCCATGGGAACCTGCTTGTCGCGCTTCTTTATCAGTGCTGCAGCATCGTTGGCGCCATATTGTCCGGCCAGGCGAACCTCCACCAGCGGCGTGTGCATTAGGCCGGGGGAGATTGAATTACAGCGGATACCAAGCGGCGCATATTTAACCGCGAGCCCACGACCAAACTGAACCAGGCCGGCCTTGGCGGCGGCATAGCCAACATGGTCATTGCCGATATGACGCAGGCCGGCAATCGACGAAATATTGACGATCGCGCCGCTGCCCTGACGCTCCATATGCGGCAAAGCGTATTTGCAGGCAAGGAAGGCGTGGGTGAGATTGAAGTCAAGCTGGCCGCGCCAGGCTTCTTCGCTCAACTCGACCGGGCCGCCCGGCACCGAGCCGCCGACATTATTGATCAAAATATCGATCCGCCCAAAGCGCGTGACGCAGGCCTCAACCATAGCCTCGATCTGGGCCGTGACCGTCACATCGCAGATGTGCGTTTCGCAAACGCCGCCTTCCGACTCGATAATGCTTTGCGTTTCCGCCACGGCTTCCGGCACCAGGTCGGAAGCAAAGATGCTGGCACCCTCGCGGGCAAAGGTTACCGCCGTGGCTTTGCCGTTGCCCCAGCCCGGGCCAACTGACCCGGCGCCGGTGATCAACGCTACTTTATTTTCCAATCGCATGAGTTTGCCCGCCTTGCTGTGTTGTTGGCCGTAAATTCGCCTTGCGGTCAGTCTCCGCCTTGGGCGTTAGTTTGCGACGCCGGCCCGTCCGTTGGCGCGCATGCTTTTGGCACGGTTGCCAAGCCAGTAGCCATATTGAACCGGCCAGGCGAGATATTCCGGATCGGTGCCGAGCGCCTCTGCGGCATGGTGCGCCCAATAAGGATTGCGCAGGGATTCACGTGCCAACGATACCAAATCGGCAGCGCCCGAGGTGAGAATAGTTTCGGCCTGGCTCGCGCCCAGCACCATGCCAACCGCCTGGGTCATAATATCAGCTTCGCGGCGGATCTGTGCCGCATAACCTACCTGATAGCCTGACGTCGGCCGCGCTATGGTGTTCTCGCCCTCTCCGGCAATGCCACCGGCAGAACAATCGATCACGTCAACACTGCGTATTTTGAGTTCTTTGGCGAGCGCGACGCTCTCTTCAATACCGCGTCTGCCTTTGATGCCGTCGACGCTGGAGATGCGGGTGAACTGCGGCTTGTTGTCCGGCCAAGTGGCGCGCACCGCTTCTGCCAGCTCCAGGGTAAAGCGCATACGGTTTTCCAGGCTGCCGCTATATTTGTCGCCGCGCCGGTTACTGAGAGGGGAGAGGAAGCTGTGGCTGAGATAGCCATGCGCACTGTGAATTTCCAAAACATCATAGCCGGCGGTGATCGCCCGCTTGGTTGCCGCTACCCAATTGTCGATAACATCGGCAATATAGCTTGGCGAAAGTTCCTTCGGCGTCAGCCAGCCTTCGCCAAACGGCAGCGCGCTCGGTCCGACCACTTCCCATGCCATATCGCCGCGGGCGAAATCTTTTTCCTCGAGCGGACCATCGCCCTCCCACGGACGCTGGCAGCTGGCTTTGCGCCCGGCATGGGCCAATTGCAGCGCGGCAACGGCGCCGTTTGATTTGATCAAATCAACCACCCGTTCATGACAGTCGATCTGGCTGTCCGACGTAGCCATGGGTATGTGTCCACGCGCTTCGACGCCCGTTGCCTCGACGATGATCAAGCCCGTACCGCCCATGGCAAATTGGCTGTAATGAACAAAATGATGATCATCCATCACGCCATCAATGGCGCTGTATTGACACATCGGTGAGAGAACCACCCGATTTGGCAACTCGATATCTTTAATCTGCAGGGGGGGCGAAGAGAAGCGGCCTGGTCGTCATTATTTTGCCTCGCAAAATGATCATATTAAAATTGTGGGCCGAACTTAACTTTCCTGACCGACTTGCGCCAGTATGTACGAGCGGCATACTGCAAATAATGTGGAAACTGTGGAGATACAGCGGATTGGGCAGCTCTCTACGCTTCGTCGGATTGGCGCTGGTGGCCATTTTGTTGCTGTGCGTGGTGCGCCCAATAACGTTGCAGGCAGAAGAAGCCGCGCTGCCTGATTTCTTTGCCGCCTACAGCGCTTATGAGCTTGGTGATTATGAGACAGCGTACGATATTTGGTTGGTGCTGGCCAAGCATGGCGATGTTGATGCGCAATTTAATCTCGCCGCACTCTATGACAATGGCTTTGGTGTTGAGCGCGATATTGAACAAGCAGCGCGTTGGTATGAGAGGGCGGCAGCGCACAATATAGGGCCGGCGGAGCTGGTCATGGCGCATATCTTCAGGCGCGGCGAGATTGGTGTGCCGGACAATGACCAGGCGCTACGCCGCCTTCGTTCGGCGGCGCACCGCGGCTCCCCGCAGGCGCAATTCGAACTTGGTGTCGCCTATGATTGGGGCGTCGGGGTGACGCAAAACTACGCCACTGCAGCGATTTGGTACGATAAGGCGGCGGCGCAGGGACTGGCCGAGGCTAAATATAATCTGGCCACCCTATTTGACGAAGGGCTCGGCGCGCCAAAGGATCAAGCTGCCGCTATGGCTTGGTACCGTGAAGCAGCGCGCGGCGGCAACGCCATGGCCGAAAATAATATTGGAAATTTACATGAGAAAGGGCTCGGCGTGCCGCAGGACTATGCCCGCGCCGTGGAATGGTACGCCAGAGCGGCTGAGCGTAACCTGGCGATTGCGCAAAACAATTTAGCCATCATGTATCACCTTGGCCACGGCGTGGCGCGCGACTTCAAAATGGCGGCCCGGTGGTATCGGGCGGCGGCCGAGCAGGGCGAACAATCAGCGCAGAACAATCTGGGCCTGTTGCTGGCCAACGGCTTAGGCGTGGCGCGCGACCTTGTTGAGGCAACGCAGTGGTTCCTGCTCGCCGCCAGCGGGCCCGACAAGGCTTTGGCCTTCCGCGCCAGCAGCAATAGTCAGGAACTTGCGATGAAACTTGTCGGCAGCCAGTTGGCAGCTGTGCAGAATGCGGTCGATCAGCATAGTGCGGCGATGGCGGCGGAGGGAAAATTGGCCACCAAACGCAATATACCGCTGCCGACGCCAACCCGAGCGCTCGGTCACCGCACTGTGACCGTGCAGCGCTTGTTGGTTTCTCTGGGTTATTATGGCGGTGCTGTGGACGGCTTAGTCGGGCCGCTCACTTTGGATGCTGTAGCGCTCGCGCGGCGTAAAGAGGGCTTGAAAATTCCAGCGGAAATTTCTGCGGAATTTATTGCGGCGCTTAGCATTATTCACAAGGCACGCGCAGAAAATTAGACGATATTCTCATTGTATTTTTATCATTAATTTATGTTTAACGGCATGGGTGGTAGCCTGTTTGACGTCAGCGCCTATGGAACAAACTAGTCGGATTTCATAAGGGAGGGTTTCTGGCTCATCGAAGTGACCGAAGGGAACGAAGATGAGACAGAA
>Ga0209403_10001755_pt1 | contig 27406 bp, 30 predicted proteins | sample ArcticOcean_MG_C_8_FD_187440 | JGI IMG/M metagenome (GOLD analysis project Ga0209403, IMG submission 187440) | Marine microbial communities from western Arctic Ocean - ArcticOcean_MG_CB11_86 (SPAdes) (version 2) | ecosystem: Environmental > Aquatic > Marine > Oceanic | place: Arctic Ocean... | reverse complement strand
TGACAACCCTACGTTTGAGGGTAAATACGTCAATTTCTCGGATATAACGTTCCTGCCCAAGCCGGTGCAGAAGCCCTACCCGCCCATCTGGATTGGCGGCGGCAGCCGACCAGCCATCAGACGCGCCGCCCAGATCGGAGATTGCTGGCACCCGGTGGGCGCGATTCCCGCTGCTCCATTGGAACCGGAGGAGCTGGCTGAAAAACTGGTGCTACTGCGGCAGGACGCTGAGAAGGTCGGCCGAGACCCCGAAAGCATCCAAGTCTCGGTCAAAGCGCCACTCTACGATGCCAACGAATCCAATAAACCGGGCGGCCCCAGACGTAGATTCACTGGCTCGCCCGACGAGGTGCGGCAGGACGTACAGACCTACGCCGACATTGGCGTCACTCACCTGATATTCGACTTCCGCGTTGAGTCTGCCAACGAGACCAACGATCGGATGGCTAAATTCGCCGAAGAAGTCATGGCCGTCACTTAAAAATACTTCCAAGAGACTAACGACCTTGGAACTGACGACGCTGGAAAAACAATATTTTCACACCTAGAGGCTCAACATGGAATCATTAGACAAACGCTTTGAAAATGCCCAGGCCATCCGAGCCGAAATGGCCCAAGGCGATCCCAGCCACTATTCATTACCAGGCATCGATCTATTGGCTCCCGACTTGAAACGGATCGTAGATGAGTCACTTTTTGGCCAAGTCTGGAATCGACCGGGGTTGAGCCTCCAACACCGCTGTATGTCCACCATCTCGGCCTTGATGGCCTTGGGGCAACTGCCGCTGCTGCGTCGACACATTGAGCGCAGCCTAAACCTGGGACTCACCCCGGAGCAGGTTGTTGAAGTATTCATCCAGCTCACCTTCTACGTAGGCGTGCCCTCTGTGGAAACTGCTATGCGTACCACCAATGCCGTCTTCGAGGCCAAGGGCATCCATTTCGTACCTAAATCGACCTATGACACCAACCAGACGCCGGATGAACTGCTCGCCAAAGGCAAAAAGAGCTACGAGGAGCACATCGGCGAGTCCACCCTGTACCCGGTGGAAGACCCAGACTCCATCGAAGGCGACGTTGAACGGCTGATTGACGAGTACCACTGGGGCGCCATCTACACTCGACCCAATCTAGACCCGGTGAGCCGCGCTATCTGCGCCCTCTCCGCAATGACTGTCCTGGGCCAGTACGACCGCCAGATCCGCCGCCGTATAGAGGGCGCGCTTCGGGTCGGTGTTACTCCACAACAGATTCTGGAAGTGTTTGTGCACCTGATTCTCTACGGTGGGTACATCAACTCACGGACCGCCATGCGGGTAGCCCGCTCGGTTTTCACTGAGCAGGGCCTCACGGTTTAAATTACCCCAGGCTAAATAATCCCAGGCAAGTAATCCCAATATATCGGAAGTAACAAAATGAAAATGAAACTGGACGATGGCATAGAGCTTTTCTACACCATTGACGACTTCACCGACCCTTGGACCGAGCCGGAGACCGTGGTCATGCACCACGGTATGGCCAAGAGCCACAAGATGTGGTTTGGCTGGGTCCCTATCATTGCCAGACACTACCGCGTCATCCGTTTTGACATGCGGGGCATGGGAATGTCTGACGTGTCTGGGCCGGAGCATGATTACACCCTGGACACCTTCACCGCCGACCTGAAAGAGTTTGTCGATAAGATGGAATTGGACAAATTCCATCTCATCGGCGAGACGGTGGGCGGTTCTATCTCGATGAATTTCTCGATCAAGAACCAAGAACGTCTAAAATCACTCACTGTCTGTACATCGCCCACCAATTTTGACGCCCACCACAAGGAGAGCGCGGAGTTGATTGAGCGTGAGGGTATCAACGTGTGGGTGGAAGATTCCATTGGCCGTCGGCTGGACCCGCAGATAGTGGACCCAGCCTATATCCGTTGGTACGCCGAGCAGATGAAGGCCACTGCACCCCACGTGGTGGCAGGCTTCCAGCGCACCGCCGGCGGTGACATTGGCCCCATGCTGAAAGATGTTCAAACGCCCATGCTGATGCTGGCCGCTGCAACTCTGCGGGAAGAAGTATTGGGAGATTTTAGGGGAGCGTCAGACCTCTTCCCCAACGGACGAAAGGTCATCTTCCCCGGCGTTCAAGGGTTCGTCCAACACATCATGCCAGTGCCCTGCGCCAGAGTCTGGTTGGACTTTGCCCAGGGACTTTCCGGCTCGTAATCGCCGGCTGTCAACCAATTGGGACGGCGTCAGATGAACTCCAAGACCTCGTCTAGGACTTGGTCTATGTTCCCAACTGCGATACTGAATAGCCGATCCAGACAGCCACCAGTCCCAGACATACCTGGAGGCCGATGTTTGAAAAAGCGGCCAACGACTGGCCGTCTCGGAGCAGTTGGACAGTTTCATAGCTAAAGGTAGAAAAAGTGGTGAAGCCACCCAGCACGCCTATCAATATCAAAGCCCGTGTTTCCGGACCGAGCAGGTTGCGGCTTTCAGAAAGGCCTGCCAACAAGCCAATCAACAGGCAGCCAACTATGTTTACCGTCAAAGTGCCGTGGGGCAGTGAAAGAATGTGGAGGCTGTCCTGCACCCAGTTGGTGACCAAATAACGCATCACAGCGCCAATAAAACCGCCAACCCCCACCAGTAAGACTAACAACAATCTAGGATTCCTCCAGGCGATAACAGGTCAGCGCTAACTGGCGAATTACACGCTGCATGTCTGTGAACCCAAGTGACATGGTCTGTTCTTTGCCATTGAAGCCAACTTATCGGTTGTATTGTCATTAGCTTAGCCGTCGACCATTTTAGTGAATTCATTGTTGGGAATCATTTTTTCATCTTCTTGATGAATAGTTCCCAGGAAGACAAAGCGAGTTTGGTATAGAAATCGCCAAGCAGCTTACGTCGCACCAGACATGCTTCGGAGATTTTCCCGAAGCTCTTGGTTGAACAAGCCATGCCTGGACTCTCGCATCCGTTTCACCAGATTCATGCGGGAACCCAAGCAAATTAGGGCCAGACGACTATTCTGTAAAACGCGGTGAACCGTGTCGAAGGGAGAGCATCTACAACATAAAGATGCAGCAACAGGGTATTTCCATGCCTGAAGACGACCAATGGGACGCCCTACGGGATATTGTGGTCGGAAATGCAATGACTACGGAATACCCCAGTGTCCACCCAGAAGCCACTCTCCACGATCTCAATGAGTTGTTCTTAGAGTCTGGTCACCACGGGTTTCCAGTGGTGGATGACGAGCAAAAACTGGTTGGAATAATCACTGTATCAGACCTTAAATTGGTCCACCCGAACTCCACGCAAGCGGTGGCAGATATTGCCACATCCGAGGTCGTTGTCGCTTATCTTGACCAGTCTCTCCACGATGCATTGGCACAGTTTTAGGGCCGAGACGTGGGCCACATCCCAGTGGTTGAACGTGGGAACCAACGCAAGCTATTGGGGATGGTCCGGAGGCACGATATTATCCAGGCTTACACCGACAGCACTAGAGAGAAATAATCCTGCCAGAATGTCATCCGCCCTATCACAGCAGTCTCCCAGTCTCCGTTGACCCCTGATGCCTGCCGGAATACAATCCGGCGTGTCTCTTCCCAACCTCAATATTAGGCTCAGGCCTAGGCCCAAGCCCAACCCGGAGTATATCCATGCCCGACACCCTAAGCCGTTCCTACGCCCGTTTCGTCTCTTCACTCAGTTACGACCAGTTACCGGACCAAGTGGTGGACAAACTCAAGGCGTCGGTCCTCCACGCCATGGCGGTTTCTCTCATCGGCGCCAAGACCCACCACGGAGAGTCGGTCATTGCCCTGATCAAAGAAGAGGACTCCAAACCGGACGGCGCGACCATATTATTTGACGGCACCAAGGCCACTCGGGGCGGAGCAGCCTTCGCCAACAGCAAACTGATGCACGCCACCAACCAGACAGACTCGTACCGGATGCTGATCCACCCCGGCCCCTGCATCATCCCAGCCGCCCTGGCCACCGCAGAGCTAACGGGCGCGTCTGGCCAGGAGTTCATCACCGCATTGGCCGCCGGCTACGAGGTTGAATCACGCATCGCCGGTGACTTTATCCCCACCACTCAGGCACGCGGCTTTCGCTGCAGTCCAGTCTATGGAACCCTGGGCGCAGCCATCACCACCGGCAAATTGCTGGGCCTGGATGAAGACCAGCTTGTCACCGCATTAGCCCTGGCCTGCACGTTTGCTGCGGGCACCACGGAAGGCCCCCGCGTGAGCGCCAGGGAAATGATGTTCCACGAGCCCCAGGCCACCCGCGCCGGCGTCACCGCCGCGCTCCTGGCTAGGGAGAACTTACGCGGCTCTGAGACCTGCCTGGAAGGCGAAGCCGGTTTCTACAATGCCTTCACCGGCAATAACCGAGGCGAACTGATTTACCCGTTCACGGAGAACCCCGGAGACCCACCCCCGACAACAGACCTAGCAAAAACAATTGAGGGACTGGGATCACGCTGGGAATTGCTCCATATCACGCCCAAGATCTACCCCACTGCGGGCTACAACTGCCCTGTGATTGAACTCACCACCAGGGCGCGAGCCAACAACAACATTGCCCTAGAAGATGTGGAAAGCATCCACGTTGAGATGAACTGGCTAGAGACATCGTATCCGTCGCCGGCATTCCCCAACGAAGACCGTTCCATGCCCGGTGTGGGCAGTACCCACTATTTCATCGCTTACACCTGGGTTCACGGCAGCTACCCGCCGCTGCGCCAGCGTCTGGACCCCGGCTTGGGCGAGACCGAAGCAGAGCGGGCTGTCATCGGCCTCCAGGGACGGGTTGAGGTGACTGGACACAAAGAAAGGGCCAACTTTGCGCCCAAGATAACCATCCGCACCAAGTCCGGTGATGTGTTCACCGACGAACTAGATGGCAACGAACTGAAATGGGACCTGGCAACCGAAACGGCAAGGTTCAGCGCATTGTTTGATGACATGCCCTGGCCTCGCGCCCAATTGGACGGCCTGGTTTCGATTGTGAGTAAATTAGACGAAGAATCGTCCATTGCCGGGCTGATCAGCACCTGCGTACCCGCCTAGAACAACCACTCAGATTCTATTCGAAGAAAAATCAGGGGAGGCCCAGCAACATGAATCTCTCACTTGAGGGCAAGATTGCCATCGTGACCGGTGGCAGCAAGGGAATCGGTAAAGCCACGGCGTTGTCGCTGGCCCAAGAGGGCGTGGACGTCGCAATCTGCGCCCGTGGGATGGCTGATCTCGAAGATGCCGCCACAGAGATTAGGGCCGCCACAGGCCGCAACGTGCTGCCCCTACAGGCGGACATGGCCGACCCAGAGGCCATCAAGAAGATGGTGGCAGCAACGGTGGCTGAGTTTGGCGGCGTAGACATACTGGTCAACAACGCCGTCAATTCCAAGGCTGCGCCATTCATGGAACTGGCCGACGAAGACTGGATGAACCACATCAATGTCAAAATCATGGGCTACATGCGCTGTGCCAGAGAGGTCATTCCCCACATGCAGACACGGGGCGGTGGCAGGATCATCAACATTGGCGGCATGGCGGCTCGTTCTGCCAACACCCTGGCCAACAGCAATGGCGTGACCAACGCCTCTGTTTCAAACATGGCGAAGAATCTTTCAGACTCGTTCGCTTCCGATGGCATCTTGGTCAACTGCATCCATCCGGGCACAACCAGGACCGAACGGCAAGACCGGAGCCTGCGGGCGCGAGCAGACCACGCCAGCATCTCCGTGGAGGAGGCTGAGCGCAGCGCCGTAGCCAACATACCTATTGGCCGCATGGTGGAATCCAAGGACATCGCCGACCTGATTGTATTCTTGTCGTCTGAACTTGCCGGTGCGATCACGGGCCAGACCATCGCCGTTGAGGGTGGCGCAGGCCGGGGCATGAACTACTAGCCGGTTTCGCTATCACACTTTGCATCTGATAGGGTCGAACCTGCATCCAACCAACGAGTTGGTGTTCATTACGCGTACTCCGAAATTAACGTCTACCGCTACCAATGCGTCGTGCCAATAGATAAGTCTTATATTTCCCGAACAACTTAAGGAACAAATAGATGCTTAATCCGGGCAACAAACTTGGAACAATCTCTCGGGAGTTCAACCTACGTACTTTTCTGATCTTGGCGCCCTTGTTGCTATTGTTGGCAGCGGCCTGTTCTTCTGACTCAGACGACCCAATAATCTCCAGCGAACAGGAAGCCGGAGGCCCGGAGTATTCCGGCACAATCATCACCACAGACATGGCCGTGGGCGTGAACCGGTTGTTATTTGGGGTGACTGACCGTGAGGGCATGCCAATAATCTCAGATAATGCAGATGTGGGTGTTTACTTTTTAGTTCCAAGGGAAGACGCCAGAGAACTACGGCAAGAAATCACCGCAGATTTCATAACCTGGCCTACTGTGGTTGGTGGGGTTTTTGGAGTCGAGGTAGACATTCCCGTTGGCGGAATCTACGAACTTGACATCAATTTCACGTCTGGAGACGGCATAGAAGTTTTCGCCCAAACTAGCTTCTTGGTAAAAGACGAAGCAGAAACCCCAGCCATTGGCTCACCCGCCCCGGCCAGTGTGACCCACACCCTCGCCGACGCTGAAGACATTAGCCATATCACCAGCTCACCTGAGCCAGACCCGGAGCTTTATCAACTATCCATTGACGAGGCATTAACGCAGAACAAACCCTTGGTAATAGTGTTTGCCACGCCTGCCTTCTGCGTCAGCGCAACTTGTGGGCCTCAGGTGGGAGAGCTAACCAAAGTGAAGGCCATTGTGGGAAACCAGGTGAACTTCATCCATGTTGAGGTTTTTGAAGACCCCCACCTGATAGAAGATTCCAGGCCCACTGGCGGTTTGGTGCCGGCAGTATTGGAATGGGGACTGCCCACAGAGCCTTGGGTGTTCATAGTGGATAAAGAGGGCTTGGTCAGCGCCAAGTTTGAGCAGTTCACAACCGCAGGCGAGATCGAAGCCAAGCTGCTGGAGATTCTCTAGAGGGTTTACCCGCCTGCTTCTTCAGCGTCGCGGACGTCGGAAGCTATAAGCTGGCCACCGATTTCCCGATAGGTCACCTGGATTTTTACACCCAGAGCCTGGTGTTGCCTCAAGTGACCTATGCTGATTCCAACAGAACCAGAAGTTGTGAACTCCCAAACCTGACTATCGGCATCCCGGACAATGAGCAATTCGATTTCCTCTATGTTTCGAGCGGTGGCATCAACCACCCGTCCGACTACAACTTGCTCGCCGGTATCCCCGCCACATGCCACTGCAATCAGCAGAAGAGCCACACTTACCGCAGTGATTAGCGTCAGGTTCTTCATTTTCGCTATACCAATTAACTGAACTTGAAGACTTTAACGGCACCCGCTGCAGTAACCACTACCCATGCGCCCATGGCCGCCAGATACGGCCAGGTTTCCCAGATTGGTTCACTCTCAATGGCAACTTCGCGCAGCGCAACCAGCATTGGTGTCAGCGGTAGTGCTTGTGCCACTTCAGGTAGCACCCACGGCAGCGCGGCCGTGGAGAAGAAAGCCCCGCCCAGAAACATCATCGGCATGGCCACAGCGTTGCCCATACCTGATGCCGCTGCAGGTGACTTGGCCCAGGCCGACAGGATGAAACCGATATTCAAGAATACGACACTGCCCAACGCCGTAATTGCCAAGACCCAAAATATGTTGCCATAAACGTGCCCGCCAAAGACGAAGACACCCAACGACAGAATGATTCCCGCCTGTACCAGGGCCAGCAAAACGTGGGCGGTAATCTCAGCGGCAAAAAATTTCCAGATTGGAAGAGGGGTCACCAACAGTCGCTTTAGAATCGACTGGTTCCTGAAAGTACTGATCCTGACGGCGATTGAGATGATGGAATTCATCATGATGCCCAACCCTAAAAGGCCGAGCAACACGTTGTCAAAATAATCTACCTCCGGCACATCAATCACGTCCGCCATGAGTAGTTCAGCCGGAACAACCGGACCACTGGCAGATTGAATCTCCGAAACCAGGTTTCGCACAGCACCGTCCACCAACTGATTCCGGTCCGGATTGCGCGTGCTGTAAACCAGGTTCACTTCAGTATTGATAGTCGGGTCGTCAAACGATGCTGGGATTACTATCAGGTAACCAAGATCACCGGCGGCTACTTTGTCCCACGCCTCGCTGAAGACCAATTTCTCAGACTCAAGCTCCAAGAATTCAATTTCATTGAGCCGTTCTAGGAGTAGTTCAGAATTGGGACCTTCAGACTCGTCAATTACCACCACATCTGCGGAACCAACGCCGTTGACGTCAAATAACCCAAACACAACAACCAACATCAGGGGGAAGAACAGAGCCCAGAAGATTGCTTGACGATTGCGCGCCATCATTTTTATGTTGGCCAGGGTTAAGGCAACCATTGGTTAGTCTCGTAGCTCAGTGCCGGTCAGTTCCAGGAACACATCTTCCAGAGTAACCGGGGTAATTTGAAGGTTTTCCAGACCGAGACCTGTCTTAGCGATCTCGTCTAGCATGGATCTTAGGGCCGAGGGGTTATTTGCCAGGCGCAAAAGGTAGGTATTCTTCGTTGAGCCGTTTTCGCCTTCCTCCCCTGCCGAGTCGTCTTGTTCGCCGGATTGGAGGACTTCTACGCGACCGTTCAAGGCTTCCAATTGAGCCATGGTCATTGGCCGATCCATAGTCAACTTCACTGCGTAGCTGGCTTCCAGCTCATTGACCAAGTTCCTGGGGGTGTCAACTGCCAATAGCTGGCCGTGGTCCATGATGGCCAGTCTGTTACAGAGGAGCTCAGCTTCATCCATTGAGTGAGTGGTGAGGACAACGGTAACCCCGCGTTGGTTAACCTCTTTGATGAGGCTCCAAAGGTTACGGCGTGCCTGGGGATCTAGACCTGTAGTCGGTTCGTCCAAAACGACCATTTCAGGGTTGTTGACTAGGCTGGCCGCCACTGCAAATCGCTGCTTTTGGCCACCGGATAACTCGCCAACGCGACTGACGGCTTTGTCTGACAAGCCCACCTGTTCCAGCAGAGTGCCAGGTGCGGTTTTCTTGGGGTAAAAGCTGCCTAGAAGGGCCAAAATCTCTGTTAGATTTAGGTAATCGTAGTAGGCGGAGGCCTGGAGTTGAACTCCAATACGTGCCTTCACCTCAGATGTTTTGGACTGTATATCCAGTCCTAAAACACTAACTCGGCCTTCCGTTGGTTTCTGAAGACCCTCAATGATCTCCAACGTAGTAGTCTTGCCAGCCCCGTTGGGACCCAATATCCCGAAGACTTCACCACGTTCAACAGCAAAAGTCACCCCGTCTACCGCGGTGAAAGTACCGAATCGTTTAACTAAATTTTCAACTTGGACTGCAGGCTCCATAATAGCGCAGAAAATCATATCACAGTCTGGGCCAGAAACTGACAACCAAGGCCCAGGAATTAGGACAATACAATCATATCTTGGGGAGCTCTAATCTTCCAGGCACCAACCAGTTTGGTCGTGCGTGACCAGGCACGAATTTCATTGACATCAATTTACCCCTATGATAACGTTTGGTCGCTGTGGCAAGACATTCCAGCCCGAATAAATAATCGATTACAACCCGCTAAAAACACTGCTGAGTTTGTGCCGGTGATAACATAACTTCACCATTCAACTCCCAATACTCACCAGGAACCCATCAGGAATTCAATGAGACCCAGCAACCAACTTTTACACACTTATTTCCACGCCTCATATATGTGTAAAACAGGTAATTTCGTCTGCCGTGACGAGAATCCGCGGACTTGGCTCTAATCATGGAACTAAATCAGAGCAACCGGTTTCACAACTGGTTCAGGGGCATATCTGCATTCACGGTTCTGGCAACCTTTGCCCTGGTGATCTTAGGCGGAGTGGTCCGGGTTACCGATTCCGGCCTTGGCTGTCCCGACTGGCCAGCCTGCCACGGCGGAATTTTCCCACCCCTTGAAACCAAGGCAATCATTGAATACTCCCATCGGATAACAGCATCGTTTCTGGTTGGCCCGCTAATACTGTTCTTATTCATCGCTTCCTGGATGCGGTACCGGCAGGAGAAATGGGTCGTGGTTCCAGCCTCTTTGGCCTTTGTCCTGGTCATAGCCCAAGCCATTCTGGGTGGTGTAACCGTGCTGGCTGAGCTTCCCGGCGCAACCATCATGGCCCACTTAGCTGTGGGTGAAACCCTGGTTGCGGTACTCGTACTTCTTGCGGTGGTCTCCTACCGGGGCCCTCTCAGCATCAAGATACCTGATTGGGGTGTGGGCAAGGTCCGTAGATTCCCTGTCCTGGTGGTGATTGCCGGAGTGGCCGTGTTCATACTCCTGCTATCAGGCTCGTATGTGACTATCACAGGGGCCTTTGGTGCCTGCACAGAGTGGCCGCTTTGTAATGGTGACGCCTTCCCGGAATTTAGATTGCAGATGAACCACATGTTCCACCGCTACGTTGCCGCCGTGGTCGGGCTGTTTGTCCTTTACAGTCTTCATCTAGGCTTTAGAGGCCGGACGCAGCCTATCGAAATTAGAATCCTTTCGATGTCGGCCGTGGCTCTCTTTGTTACCCAGGTTGTGGTGGGTGCGTTCGTAATTTGGACAGACTTTGGCCAAGACGTGCGCGCACTGCACTTAGCGATGGCCACTGCTGTGTGGATTGCTGTATCAGCGTTGGTCGTCATGACATTCTCCAGTCCCGGCAGTCGGTGGAGCGGAGCTTCTAATGGCTGAAAGCACGGATTCCGGACAATCGATGGTCAATAATCTGGAAGATAAGCCGGATATTAAGTCTGGAACAGATAACCCTGGTGGCATTAAGGGTCTGTTCAATGACTATGTAACGCTTACCAAGCCGCCGATAATCTCGCTGCTCCTGATTACGGCCATTGGCGGCATGTTCTTGGCTGCAGAGGGGGTGCCATCTCTGACGACCTTACTCTTGGTCTGCGTGGGCGGCGCACTGGGAGCTGGCGGGGCCAACGCCATCAACCATTTCTTGGACCAGGACATCGACGCCATGATGTCTCGGACCATCAAACGCCCGGTGGCCAGTAACCGAATCCCGCCGATGCATGCGTTGATTTTTGGCATTGCGCTAAACGTGGGCGCGTTCTTTGTTCTTACATACTGGGTGAACCTGATTGCGGCCGTGCTCACCCTGGCAGCCACCCTGTTCTACGTGCTGGTCTACACCGGCTGGCTGAAACGAAATACTCCACAGAATATTGTCATTGGCGGCGCAGCCGGAGCCATACCCCCAATGGTGGGCTGGGCAGCGGTCACAGGCAGTGTGGACTTGCCCGCCTTGTATCTATTCACCATAGTCTTCTTTTGGACTCCGCCCCATTTTTGGGCCCTGGCTCTGATGATCCAGGACGACTACAAAGAAGCTGGAGTACCCATGCTACCGGTGGTGGTGGGCGAAGAACGCACTGTACAGAACATTTTCATGTACAGCCTGGCATTGATTGCTCTGACCATATTGTTCACAGCTTCCGACGCTGTCGGCCTGATCTACCTGGGGTCAGCGCTAATCCTTGGCGGATTTTTCCTACACCTGGCTTGGAAATTGAAACGGGATTACAGCCTCCGCAGGGCAAAACATCTTTATCTTTACTCTTTGCTATATTTGGCACTTTTATTTGCGGTAATGCTGGTAGATAGCGTTTTTTACTTTTAAGGGGCTCAACCTACTGTTTTAGGCGTATCAGTAATGCCCTTACCAAGGCTAAAATGCGTTGACAGGCCACTTGGGGCTGTGATAATGTCGCCAAGGTTAGTGAAATTTGGCACACACACGCTCAAGTAACGGCTATTTTGAGAGCAATAAAGCCTTCAAAAATAGACCACCCCAAGGCGTGGTAGCCAGGCTAAATAAAACCCCGGGGAGTCAACAAATGGGGCTGTCGCCCTTCCGACGGGCAGGATCCCTTCCCATGCAATCCTCTTCGAAATCTAATCAACCCACAGGACGCCGCAGAAGTCTGAAGAACCGTTCGGTTCTCTTCGGTCTAATGGCGGTTCTTTTCTTGTTTGCGGTTGGTTGTTCCAAAGACGGTCAGTCAACCTGGGAAGCGTTCGGCCCTGTCGCACAAAAGCAATTAGACCTATTCAACGTCATTCTATGGGTCATGGTCGCCGTCTTTATCATGGTCGAGGGCGTACTTGTTTACGCTATTGTCCGCTATCGCCGACGCCCAGGAGACGCCAAGCCACCACAGATTCACGGTAATACTACGTTGGAAATAGTATTGACCATCATTCCTACGATTCTAGTGCTAGGGTTGGGAATCTGGTCAGTATTCACCCTCTTCGAGCTCGAAAATCCACCTGAAGACGGCCCAACGCCGCTCCAGGTAAACGTTACCGGCCACCAGTGGTGGTTTGAGTTTGAATACCCCGATGCGGGCAACGGCAAAAAGATTATCACCGCCAACGAGATGAGAATCCCGGTTGATCGGCCAATCCTGATTAGTCTGGAGTCGGACGATGTGATTCACAGCTTCTGGGTTCCCAAGCTCGCTGGTAAATTGGACATGATTCCAACTCACATCAATGAAATGTGGTTACAGGCTAGCAGAGACAAGCTCGAAGAAGACTTGCCTGCCACATTGTTTGGCCAATGCGCTGAGTTTTGTGGCCTTGCCCACGCGCTGATGCGTTTCCGCGTCACTGTCATGGAACAAGATGATTTCGATTCCTGGGCGGCAGGCTATGGTCCGCCCCCAGCAATTTCAGACAAAGCAAAAAAGGGAAAGCAATTATTCGCAGAGAACTGCACCCTTTGTCATACGATTGACGGCCCTGATGACCCCGCCCTTTCAGCCAGTCGGCTAACCGGTTTCTTAACTGGTGGAGACATCACTCCCGTCCCAGCACCGAACCTAACTGACCTTCGAACTCGCCAGACGCTGGCGGCAGGTATAACAGACTTGACCGAGAGCAATCTGCGAGCTTGGTTGCACAATCCGGAAGACATCAAACCCGGGAACTATATGTCGGAGCGCGCGGTCTTGTATCAAAACGGTTCGGCAAACCTCACCGATGATGAAATCGATTCCCTTATTGGGTATCTGTTAGACCTGCGGTAGATTCTACCAATAGGAGCAAAGACCGCGGCGTTTTCTTTGGCTTAGCCAGAGGAAACCCCGGACAAAGCAAGAGATGGCAGCGATAACCGGCGTAATTCCACGACCAACAAGCTATGCGGGCATATGGGGCTGGATGACAACAGTCGACCATAAGCGTATTGCCGTGCTTTACGGCGTAACCGCATTCATTCTCCTATTAATCGGAGGCCTGGAAGCGGGCGTCATCCGGATGCAGTTGGCCTCAGCCGACAATGACTTGGTCGGTCCTGGCCGCTTCAACCAGATGTTTACCATGCACGCCACCACAATGGTGTTCATGGTCATCATGCCGCTATCAGTCAGCTTCTTTAACTTCGTAATACCATTGGCCATTGGCGCCAGAGACGTGGCGTTCCCAAGGCTAAATGCCCTCAGCTTCTGGATTTTCCTGTTCGGCGCAATACTCATGAACGTGAGTTTCCTTGTTAACCAGGTTCCGGACGCCGGTTGGTTCTCATACGCCAACCTCACAGAGAAACCTTTCAGCGTCAACAGAGGACTCGACTTCTGGGCCATCGGTCTTTTGGTCATGGGTACTTCATCAGTTGCTGGTGCGCTGAACTTCGTTGTGACAATAATCAACTTGCGTGCGCCGGGTATGTCCATGATGCGTATGCCAGTCTTTGTTTGGATGACCTTGATTACATCCATCTTATTGGTTCTGGCCTTCCCGGTTATCACCGTAGGGTTGATTGAATTGGTCATGGACCGTAACTTCGGTACTCACTTCTTCATCCCGACTGAAGGCGGTGACCCGGTCCTTTGGCAGCACCTGTTCTGGGTGTTTGGCCATCCTGAAGTGTACATTCTGATTCTACCTCCAATGGGTATCGTCTCAGAAGTGTTACCGACGTTCTCCAGGAAGCCGCTGTTCGGCTACCCATTCATCGTATTCTCCGGAATAGTAATCGGAATCATGGGTTGGGCGGTATGGAGCCACCATATGTTCACCGTGGGTCTAGGCCCAGTGGCGAACTCGGTCTTCACGATTACCACCATGTTGATTGCGGTACCAACCGGCGTGAAGATTTTTAACTGGATTGGAACGCTGTGGAGGGGCTCCATCGAGTTCTCAACATCTATGATGTTTGCCCTTGGATTCGTAGCCCTGTTCATCGTTGGTGGACTGAGTGGCATATCCCATGCTGTGTCGCCATCAGACTTCCAGCAGCAAGACACTTATTACATTGTCGCCCATATCCACTATGTACTATTTGGCGGATCAATCTTCGGTATCTTCGCTGGTATCTACTACTGGTGGCCGAAGATAACCGGCAAGATGCTCAATGAAACAACAGGTCGGCTGCACTTCTGGCTGACATTCATCGGAATGAACCTAACGTTCTTCCCAATGCACTTCCTCGGTCTGAATGGCATGCCCCGCAGGATATACACCTACTCTGCAGAATTCGGCTGGGAGAACCTAAACCAGGTAGCTAGCATCGGCTACGTCGTTCTGTTTGTGGGCTTCTTGGCCTTCCTCTTTAACGTCTGGCAGACCCGCAACTCACGCAAGGTTGGCCATGATCCGTGGGACGCCCCGGGTGTTGAGTGGAGCATCTCTTCACCGCCCCCGCCGTATAACTTTGCTGAACTACCTCAGATTGAGGGACGAGACCATTACTGGATTGTGAAAGAAAATGCCGAGGCCGCCGGAACCCCGATTACGGGACCGGAAGCCCTCGTTGACGAAAGCACTATCCATATGCCCAGCCCGTCTTACTGGCCGATATTCACGGCGGTTGGCGTGGCACTGATCGGCGGTGGGCTTCTGTCCCACTACGCCCTCAGCTTTGTTGGCGGAGCCATAGCCATGATGGGTATAGTCGGTTGGAGCAATGAGCCCGCAGCCGCACCCAGCGAGCACCACTAGGAGACTGAGAACGTGGCCCACGCAGCAGAACACGAATACACAACCACTGGTTTAAGTCACCGGAAAATGCTCATGTGGGTGTTTTTGGGGTCGGACTGTCTTTTCTTCGGCGCCCTAATTGCCACCTACATGGTCTATCGCGGCCAGAGTTTGGTCGGACCCTATCCAGTTGACATCATTGATGTCCCGCTAACAACCGTCAGCACCTTTGTGTTATTGATGAGTAGCTTTGCCATGGTGCAAGCGTTAGCGGCAACGCAGGCTGATAATAAGAAGGCACTCGTTACGTGGCTGCTGGTTACAGCGGGGCTCGGGGTGATCTTCATTGGGTTTCAGATTTACGAATTCAACGCATTCAAAAATGAGGGCCTGACCCTAGGCGGAAACCTATTCGGTGCCACATTCTTTACACTCACTGGCTTCCACGGCGCTCACGTGACCCTGGGAATCATCTGGCTGTTGGCCATGGCTTACATCGGATCCAAGGGTCGCTTGGGTCCCAACACAGCTCTAGATGTTGAATTGCTAGGCCTGTACTGGCACTTTGTAGACATCGTTTGGATTGTAATTTTCACGCTGCTGTACCTCATCGGCGGGTTCGATGCTGGCCCAGCGTCGTTACCAGGCGGATAAAACCCATCTCGTACCGGACTGCATCAGGAGTCCTTAAGAAGTAATATGGCCCACGAAACCGAACATACATCTAACCACCCATCATTCAATCAATATGTAGTTATCGCGATAATTCTGTTTGCGATTACTATTGTCGAATTCGGAATTATCTGGGATAAGATTGGTATCGAAGACGATTTGGGTGCCGCCGTAATTCCCATATTGATTGGTCTCTCGGCGATTAAGTTCGCCATCGTAATCATGTATTACATGCACTTGAAGTTTGACCACCGGCTTTTCGGGACCGTCTTCGTATCTGGTCTGGTACTGTCATTTTTAGTTGGTGGAGCATTGCTCGCGCTCTTTATCAGTTTTGACGGCGAGCCTCGGGAATATGCGATAGCCAACGCCGTCCCTTACGAAGGCCATGAAGCGTCGGAAGCCGCAGAGGGTCATGAAGATGCGGACGCTGGCTCCGATACACCGGTAGCCGCCGGACCTGTGGCACTGGCTGTTGGCGCAGTAGGCGAGACACTCGCCTTCAGCGAAACTAGCATTACCGCGACATCGGGTTCTGAAGTAACGATTACTTTCGATAATCCTTCATCCAATAACCAGCACAACCTGGTTATTGTCCAAGACGGAACCAAAGACGCAGTTGCCACAGACGGCACCACCGCCGGTCCCGCCAACGACTGGGTAGCACCGGGCGATGCTAGAGTGGTTGCTAACACAGCGTTGTTGGCTCCGGGAACATCCGGTGATGTGACCTTCACAGCACCAGCCCCAGGTACCTATCAGTTTGTCTGTACCTTCCCAGGACATAACTTCACCATGTTTGGAGACTTCATAGTCAGATAAACCTGTTAAGTCCACACTTAATCAAGTAAACAAAAAGACCCTCTTGGTTCACAGGAGGGTTTTTTGATTTACCGGGTACTATTTATTTCGATGTGCATCGGGCTGTATCCGACTAGCCGGCATATCCTTTCATGAACCCGTCTTTGACTGGCTCAATTATCCTTTCGCCCATATGCTTAGCTGCCATCTTGAGTCCTTGTTGCGCAAAAAGCAGATCCCGTGATGTAATTTCCGATTTGGATGACGCGCCCAGTTTTTCGGCATACTCCAACAAGAACCGATCCACATGTGACTCATCTTCAGCCATGCTTCTAAAAACTCGGTACATCGGCAGCGTCCGGACGAAGTTATTCACCTCATCTCGGGTCAATTCAGGGTGTTGGTCCAGATTCAGCGAGATGCCAAAATCAATCAAACGACAGCCGCCATTTAAGGCGACTAAAAGATGCGAACGACCTCTGGGGTCGGAAAAGGTCACATCGTTGTAGTAAATGTCAGCCTGATGCAATTGACGGAGCATTTTGCCCACTTGAAAGCCAATATCGGCCAAATTGTTGTCCGTCTGCCGGTCTTCGGGTAATTCGGTGAAAAATGTCCCGGAAACAAATTCTTCAGTCAAGTAACCCGGCAACGTCTCCAACTGGACCGGCCCAACTCCGATCTGCCCGGCAACTAGAGCTAGCTGGTCTTCCTTGGCGCTCTGTAACGGCTTGATAACAATTGCCCGGTCGGCAAAGGTCAATGTCACCACCATCCCTCTGGCGCGGCCGGAAAATGCCAACTCTGGTAGGTCCGCTCCGGACCGCAGCCGATCGAACACCTCAGGGAAAAACGCATAACGGGAGAGCGCCTTCACCGTTGGGTCGGCAGTAAGACGCAGAAACAGCGGCATCTCCAGGTCAAATAACTTCCAGAAGGGCGGCATATGCTCTGGAACGGGCATCCCCGGCGACGGCCGCATGGCGTCAATCACTTCCTCGGGCGGCTTTGGCGGTGAAGGTGCGATGGCGCGACGAATGACCGCCACTTCTTCAGGTGAATAATCCAGTGGCATCAGTCTTCCAGAAAATGCCAGCCGTCGGCATCCACCTGCAATATCCTCTCTCGGACCACTGCGTCAGCGTTCAACATTCCATAGATATGGGGGTAAATCTCCCCGGACCGGCTTGGTTCTTCTTTAAGTGGCGAAGTCAGCTTATCCAGGTCCACATCCAGCACCAGGAGGTTTTTGTCACCGGGATAAAGTCGCGCGGAGACCTTTAGCAACTGGGGAATATCCTTGGAACAGTGAATGAACCCCTCTTCCGCCAAGCTCGGCGGGGCATACTCGCCGGTGGGCTTGGCAGTCTCCCAAGCGTCTTTGTAGGTCAGGTGAAAGATCAAAGCCATTGATAATACTCCCTGGGTTACCTGAGTTATAGGCGGTCAGTCGCAAACTTACGTGGAAAATTGTACCGCAGAACCGGCGGTGTTAGGATGGTACCCGCAAACAAACGGGGAGGTCTTCCAGTATGCGTGGCGAGATACACGAAGGAACCGGACTTCAGTACGTAACAATGGTACCGGACGAGTACACCTCAGGTTCTTCATACCCTCTGGTGATCATGCTTCATGGGTTTGGTGCCAATATGCAGGATTTGGCAGGCCTGGCTCCGGTGATTAACGACACTGGTTATGTCTACGCCTGCCCCAACGCACCAATCCCCTTTCAACTTGGGCCAGGGCAAACCGGGTTCGGGTGGATGACACCCCGCGGCGGCGGCACCTCAGAGGAGACTGCCAACTCAGTAAAACTGGTGGGCGATTTTTTCGATGCTATCTTCGAAGAATTCAACGTGACGCCTAGAAACGCGCTGCTGTTGGGCTTCTCCCAGGGCGGGGGAATGACCTACCGATGCGGACTGAATAGAGCCGACAAGTTCGCCGGTCTAGTTGCCTTGAGCGCCACCCTCCCCGAGCAGGACGAATTGGCTGCCGGACTGCCGGAAGAACGCACCCAGCCCATCTTCATCGCCCAGGGCAGGCACGACCAGATGGTCTCCGAGGATACCGCACACTCGGCCAAAGCGTTTCTGGAGAGTAACGGTTACAGTCCCGATTTCCATCTCTACGACATGGGTCACGAGATCAGCAACGAAGTGCTGCGAGACCTAATTCCCTGGGTTGCCAACGTACTCCCGCCCAAGGTCTAACAGAACACGCCAGACTAGAGATCAGTGTCGTCCTTCCAGGAGATTATCTTGTCGATGGAAATCTCGATTAAAACCATCCGCTGTTGCCCTAGTAACTCCTCGGCAAATTCAGCCCCCCGAATAGGCCCATCGTAGAGCAGGCACATCCGCTCCACAATGTCGTCTAGACCATCAGATGTCACCCTGGCTTGGCCCTCCAACAGCAAGTAGGACAGTGGCCGCTCCGGAGTGGCGATGGACAAAGCTACGGCCGGATTCTGTTTGATGTTTTTAACCTTCACCGTGCTGGTGTCGGCCATGACCCAAGCCCGCCCTTTAGCTCCGGCCGCCTGGTCCCACAAGAACCAAACGGGTGCAACGTGGGGCCTTCCCCTCGGACGGACGGTTACAAAGTGGGCGATTCTCGCCTCGGACAGAAATGCATGTTGTTCATCTTGACTGAGTCTGGCCATGGGTTTTCTCCGTATAATCTCAGGTACGGGACTGGCCTAATATATCAGCTTGGTCAATCACACTCCTACTGGAGCTTCGCATTCATATCAAACCCTCAAAATTCCTAGCATTTGCCCTTGGCTTGGTCACCCTGTTGGCCATTGCTTGCAGCAGCGCATCCACACCAAATGGCCAGACCACCTCCGAACCATTGGTAACCCTGCCGCAAGACGAAGCACCCCATGACGCAGGCATTGAATGGTGGTACTTCAACGGTTTATTCACCGACGATCTGGGCCAGGAATACAGCTACCACTACGTAACGTTCCAGAATGAAGCTTCAGAAAATGTCGTGCCACACCTGTTACAGGCCAGCTTGGGCGTCCATAGCTCCGGCAAGCACCTGACGGGCGAGAAGATAATCCTAGACACTCTCAATCCAGACGCTGTGGGTGTGAATGTGGCGATCAACGGCTGGGAGATGCTGGGGGACGGCGAGTTCTACAGCTTGGAATTTGACCTAGACGAATACGCTTTGGACTTGAAGGCCATCCCCGTCCGCCCGCCAATACTGCACCAGAACGGGCTGGTAAACCTGGGCCCCGCCGGTGACACGTTCTATTACTCCCGAACCCGCCTGGACACCACTGGCAGCATTACCGTGGCTGGCGAACAGCGAGAGATCACCGGGGTTAGCTGGATGGATCACCAGTGGGGAGACGTTATCGGCCAACAGGTTGGCTGGGACTGGGCCAGCGTCCAACTGGACGACGGCAATGATTTGATGGCGGTTATGGTCTGGGATCCGGCCAACAGGGCACCGTTCTCCGGGTATGCCACGCTAGTGTCACCCGACGGCACAACATCGACCCTGGAACAATCTGATGTGTCCATCACTTCTATCGAAACCTGGACCAGCCCAGCCACCGGAATTGAATATCCCAGTGGCTGGAAGATAGACATCAGTTCCCTGGAATTAAGCCTGGAACTAGAGCCGGTGCTGGTGGACTCAGAGTTCGCTGGCAGCCGGTACACTCCAGCAGCATATTGGGAAGGGGAAGTCCGAGTGGTTGGAACTCGCCAGGGGAAAGATGTGTCTGGTAGGGGCTTCGTGGAGTTGGTTGGCTACGATCCCAGCCAGTTGGGCGGCCCGGAAGACCCGGCCCTGTACCCGGGACGATAATCAGGATGCGAACAGCCCTTTAATAACCTCGGCAACACGGGCTTGTTGCGCTGGAATGTCGTCGGGCTGTACCGGGATGGGCAGGGCGCTGAGCTCAGCCAGCACTTGACCCGAAAGCAGCGCAGTTTCTTCCTCAGAGAGAGCCCATTTGCTGGCGATGTCTATTGCACCATAAAGCACTGCCTGGCGAAAGCCGTAGTCGGCCACGGCCCGATTGGCTATGTCGATTAACTTGTCCATGAATCTCTCGTCCTGAAGTCGTTGGGCGGGCCTTGCGGGTTATATCGGCTAAGTCGCCGAGGCCATTGCCCCACCGTCGATGGTGTAGGTGCTGCCGCTTACATAAGAAGCCTCGTCCGACGCCAGCCACAATACCAGGTTAGCAATCTCATCAGCGCTGCCAACACGACCCATGGGATGACCTTGGTTCCGGTCGTCGAAGACCTCCGCGCTGGCCGTGCTGCCCCGCATCTGAGGTGTGTCCACGCCGCCGGGGGCGATGCAGTTGACGCGCACGCCCTGGGATGTGTACTGGGCGGCCGCCACGGTGGTCAGGTGAATTACTCCGGCTTTGCTCACGGCGTAGGGCACCGAATAACCGACGCCGCGTAATCCGGACAGTGACGAGATGTTCACTATGGAACCACCGCCGTTATTTATCATGGCCGGGATGGCGTACTTACAGCAGAGGAACGGCCCTTTAACGTTAGTCTCCATTGTCAGGTCCCAGAGCACTTCATCCACGTCGACCAACGGCGGCGTGCGAATCAAGATGGCGGCCCCATTGATCAGGACGTCCAACCGGCCAAATTGAGTGACCACAGATTCCACCATCCGCTCCACCTGGAACGCGTCGGAGATGCTGACGTCTACCATCATGGCGTTGTCCGGTGTAGCGTTCATCAACGTTAGAGTCTCTTCAGCCCCGGCGATGTTCCGGTCGGCGACCGCGACCTTCGCACCCTCGCGGGCAAAACGCTGGCAGATAGCGCGGCCAATGCCCGAGGCGCCACCCGTAACAATAGCAACTTTATCTTCTAGCCTACCGGTCAATTTCAGTCTCCCTAAAGACGGCCATTAAGACCACTATTAAAACGGCTACCGGGCCGTGGCTGGTTGGAGCAGATTGTAGCATACGCCCAAACCCTCCACTTGCCTCAAAACCGGGCAACAGGTATGATTCTTTCCGCGCCTGTCCCACGTGGTTTTTTCACGTGCGAAACATCTGCCAAAGTGACAATATTTTGACTGAAGATAACCTTAAAACTGCCCTCTATAACACCCATGTAACCTTGGGTGGCCGCATGGTGCCATTTGGCGGCTGGGATATGCCCGTACAGTACCCGGAAGGCATCTTGGCTGAGGTGCATGCCGTGCGCAACGCCACCGGGATTTTTGACGTTTCCCACATGGGCCGCCTCTACCTATCTGGCCCCAAAGCCACAGAATTCCTAGACTGGGTGCTCACTGGCTCAGCCGCTTCCCTCCGGGTCGGCCGCGCCCGCTACTGCATGATTTGCAATGAGAAGGGCGGCGTCATTGATGACACCATCTTCTACCGGCTGGCCGAGGACCGTTATTTGCTGATTCCAAACGCAGGCAACCGACCGGCGGTGGTCGCCTGGTTCCAGCGTTGGATTGACGAGAAATTCTCCCCTGGCGGCACCCAAGACTGTTTAATGGAAGACGTAACAGACAAGACCGGCCTGATCGCCTTCCAAGGCCCTGGCGCAGTGGATGCCATCGACAAGATAGCCGACACTCCTCTGTCTGATATGCGGCCATTCTCCTGGGCGGAAGCCGCCATCCAAGGCGCTCCCGTGCTGGTGGGCCGTACTGGCTACACTGGAGAAGACGGTTTTGAAATGCTCGTCCAAGGCAATGACGTGGTCAAAGTCTGGCAGATACTTGCCGACTCCGGTGCCACACCCTGCGGGCTGGGTGCGAGAGACGTTTTACGCTTAGAAGCGGGCCTGCCGCTCCACGGCCATGAGATTGACGAAGAGACTTCACCTATAGAAGCCGGACTAGACCGCTTTGTGCGGTTCGACAAAGAATACGTGGGGTCCGACGTACTGAAGGGCCAACAGGAAAATGGTGTTGCTCGAAAACTGGTCGGAATCACCCTCCCCGGACGCAGCGCACCCCGGGCCGGATACAACATCCTGGACCAGGGTGAGACCGTTGGAACCGTGACCAGCGGAAGCTATTCCCCTACTCTTGACACCAGCATTGGCATGGGCTACGTTTTGGAACGTTATGTCGAGCCCGGAGCCACACTGGATTTGGATATCAGAGGCCGAACCGTCCAGGTGACGGTGACGGAACTCCCGTTCTACAAACGCCCCAGGAGAGCATCGTAAATATGAGTCCCGACGACCGCAAATACACACAAGAACACGAATGGGTCATGGTTGACCCTGCCGCCGTTGGCACTGCCATCGCGGGTATCACCGAATACGCCCAAGACCAACTGGGAGACATTGTCTTCTTTGAACTACCCAAGGTTGGTGATGCCGTGGCCCATCTGGGCAAGATGGGAGAGGTTGAATCAGTAAAGGCCGTTTCAGACCTGTTCTCCCCCATTAACGGTACCGTCACTGAGATTAACGAAAAACTATTGGACCATCCTGAGTTAGTCAACGAAGACCCCTTCGGTGAAGGCTGGCTCATCAAGGTTGCCATGACAGACGTTGCGGAGTTGGACGCCCTGATGTCGTCCCAAGACTACGACGCCTTCATCGCTGGATTGTAATGACCGCTACTCGACTCAACACTTCAGGGACCAACGGGGACCACTTCCAGTCCCACTACATACCTAGCACCGTCGACGAACAGGCAGAGATGCTGGCCGCCCTTGGCATCGACAGCATTGACCAGCTCTTTGCCGATATCCCAGACGAGTTCCGCAACCCCACTCTGGATCTGCCTGCACCGCTCTCAGAACTAGAGATTCAGCAGGAACTGGGTCAGATGGCCGGCAAGAACCGTCCTATGGGAAGTGGCCCTTCATTCCTGGGCGCGGGGGCTTACAACCACTTTATCCCCGCCATCGTAAAAGCGTTGATAACTCGCGGGGAGTTCCTCACCGCCTACACTCCCTACCAGGCAGAAGCCAGCCAGGGAACCCTCCAGGTGATTTACGAGTTCCAGACATTGATCTGCAACCTGTATGACATGGAGGTGGCCAACGCCGGCATGTATGACGGCGCCACCAGCCTGGCCGAAGCCACCTTGATGGCCTGCCGGGTGACCAAGCGAGAGAAAGTAGCCCTGGCCGATAGCATCTCGCCAGCCTACATCGACGTGATCCGCACCTACTGCCAGTCCCAAGACATTGTGGTGGAGGTTGTTGACCCAACCAACCCCTCATTGGACGGCGAAACTGCTTGTCTGGTGCTCCAATACCCCAATTATTTTGGTTACATAGAAGACCAGCAAAAATTGGTGGACGCCGCCCACGCTCAAGGTGCTTTAGCAGTGGTCTCATGTGACCCCACAGCCATGGGCATGCTGCAGACCCCCGGCCACTACGGCGCGGACATCGTCACCGGTGACGGCCAGCCCTTGGGCATTCCCGCCAGCTACGGCGGCCCCTACGTTGGCCTCTTCGCCGCCAAGCAAGAATTCATTCGTCAGATGCCCAGTCGGTTATCTGGTAGGACCGTGGACAAGAACGGCAAGACTGGATACGTGCTCACCCTGCAGACCAGGGAGCAGCACATCCGCCGAGAGCGGGCCACTTCCAACATCTGCACCAATGAGGCGCTCTACGCTCTGGCCTCCACCATCTATCTGGCAGCCATGGGCAAACAGGGCATGCGCCAGGTGGCCGAATTGTGCTACCACAAGGCGCATTACGCCGCCGCCCAGATTGGCGAACTGCCCGGTTATTCCCTGCCGATAAGCGGCTCATTCTTTCAAGAATTTGTCGTCCAGTGCCCAACCTCTCCCACCGAGATCAACAAGAAGTTGATGGAACGGAACATCCTAGGCGGCCTCGACGTAAGCGAAAAAGTACCCAACGGCATGCTTCTATGCGTCACCGAGATGAACTCCAAAGAGGACATCGACGCTCTGGTGGCAGCCCTGTCGGAGTTCAAGTAATGCAGCAAGGTGGAAACCGGAAGACTGAAAAACTGCTACTACAGCGGAGCGTGCCAGGCCGTGTTGGCGTGGTGCTACCAGGCCTAGACGTCCCAACCCAGCCGATGCCCGATGATTCAATGCTGCGAAACGAATTGGCGTTGCCTGAATTGTCCGAGCCGGAAGTGGTTCAGTACTTCACCGGACTGAGCCTGAAAAACTTCTCGATTGACACCCATTTCTACCCGTTGGGCAGTTGTACTATGAAGTACAACCCCAAGATTAACGACGAAATTGCTTTCCAGCCCGGATTTGCCGGCATACATCCCATGCAGCCCGTTGAGCAATCCCAGGGCGCATTGGAGCTGCTACACAAGTTGCAGGGCTTCTTGGGCGAGATCACCGGACTGCCCGGCATCAGCCTAGCCACACTGGCCGGAGCCCACGGGGAACTTGGCGGCATGCTGATGATTCGCGCGCATCACCTGGCCAACGGCGAAACGGGTCGCCTCAAAGTGGCAATCCCAGACAGCGCCCACGGCACCAACCCTGCATCAGCCGCTATGGCTGGCTTCGAGGTTGTGGAGCTGGCATCAGACAAGGACGGCAACGTTGATCTAGACGCCCTACGCAGTGTTGCCGGACCCGATCTGGCCGGCGTGATGATAACTCTACCCAGCACACTGGGTCTGTTTGATACTAATATCGTAGAGGTCTGCAACATCGTCCACGAGGCCGGCGGACTGGTATACGGCGACGGTGCCAACATGAACGCCCTGCTCGGGCGGGTCAAACTTGGTGACCTAGGGTTTGATGTATGCCACCTGAACCTGCACAAGACCTTTAGCACCCCCCACGGCGGCGGGGGACCCGGCGCCGGACCAGTGTGTTGCACTGAACAACTCGCCCCTTATTTGGCAGCGCCGATGGTCACCCAAAACGGCGACGCCTACGACCTATTCACGCCAGAAAAAAGCATCGGGAAGCTGAGCGGTTTCCATGGGAACTTTGGCGTACTGGTGCGGGCCTACACCTATATCAGGACCCTGGGTAACGCCGGGATAAAGTCCATCAGCGGCAACGCGGTGTTGAGCGCCAACTATATGATGAATGCCCTCCGCGGTGTCTATCACCTGCCCTATGACCGCACCTGCATGCACGAGGCAGTATTCTCGGCCGACCTCCAGAAGGAACGTGGTTCCAGCGGGTTGGAGATTGCCAAGCGGCTGTTGGACTACGGCTTCCACGCCCCGACCATGTACTTCCCCATGATCGTCCACGAGGCGCTCATGATTGAGCCAACAGAGTCGGAGACTAAAGAGACCATTGACGCGTTCATTCAGGCCCTAATCGACATTGACCGAGAGGTCACCGAGGACACGGAGTTGGTGAATAACGCCCCCCACACCACGCCGGTAGCCAGGCTGGACGAAGCCAGAGCGGCCCGCCAACCCGACCTACGCTGGCAACCAGAAACCGCCGACTAGTCTTCTACAAAACGTAACGAGCGGTATCAAAAATTGATACCGCTCGTTTTATTCCCGTCGAAGGACTTGCACCCGACCAGTTGGCTCACGCAAGACCCCGTGGTTCGACAGGTCCGATTCACCAAGACTCTCGACCCCGTTCGGAGCTCACCATGAGCGGTTGCAGAGTATTCCATCCCCAACGCAGCAACACCCATCGTCATTCCTGCGCAGGCAGGAATCCAAGGCGTTTCTGCGCATCCAAGCTTGCTCATCTCAACCATTCTGGATTCCCGCTTTCGCGGGAAAGACTGTTGCGCTACACACATCAGCAACCACCACCCCCGCTTGTCCTGTCCTTCCGCGGAAGGAGTCGAAGGACCAATTTCTCGTTAAGCGTTCTTCTCAGCGTCCAGAATCGCTTTGATTGCGGCTTCGTCGGCCCGAACTTCTACTCCGGCTCTTTCTTCTTGCAGGAGCATGGCCACCCGGGAGTCGCGATCGCCCCAACCCCGGTTGATAGCCTCGGTCATCTCCGCCAAAGCCAGGTTGGCCAGTCGCATGGGAACGTCATACTCTCGGCCCACGGAAACAGCCAGGTCCACGTCTTTACGGGCCAGGTTTAAGGCGAAGTCCGGCGGATCGAATTTCCCTGGCAGAAGATGCTCCGCCAGACCTTCAAACGTACCGCGTCGGCCCTGTGCTCCCTTGCGCACCGCCTGCCATAGTGCCAAAGGCTCCACACCGGCTTTGACGCCCATCGTGAATACCTCTGCCAGGGCTGCCTGCACCACATAACCAGCGCAATTATGCACTAGTTTAGCCACCGCGCCGCTGCCGATGGGGCCAACATAATAGGCCTGATCACCGATCGCATCCAAAACTGGTTTGCAGCGGTCAAAAACATCCTTGTCGCCGCCAACCCAGATGGCCAACCGACCACTCTCCGCGCCTCTAGGACCACCGCTCACCGGGGCGTCCAGAACTTCAATTCCGCGGGCCGCTGCTTCGGCATGAATCTTACGAATCATACCGGGGGTGCTGGTGCTCAGGTCAAAATAAACTTTGCCGGCGCTCATACCTTCCATGATGCCCGACTCGCCCAAAGCCACTGCTTCCACCTGTGTGGGGCCAGGCAGCGATGTGAATACGATCTCTGATTGTTCTGCTACTTCTTTCGGGCTCTCCGCCCAAGTCGCGCCTGCTTCCAGATGACGCGTTGCCGCCGCTTGGTTGATGTCATGCACAACCAACTCGTTGCCGCCGTTCAGGGCGTTGTAGGCCATATGCCCACCCATGGTACCTAGTCCAATAAATCCTACTTTCATTGTTCCTCCGCAGCGGGTAACACCGCGCAATTTGTTCCTTATTTATCGTGCCTAACATAGCACGGGTAGGCCACTAGATGGGATTGTAGAACAGCTAATCGCGTTCAATGTTGAATACCAGTGATAGAAGGTCCGCCTACTAACTGCTATCTGGTGCGAATTATGTCAACTGGCTCTCTTGAATTTTGGGACAAAA
>Ga0209403_10001751_pt1 | contig 27436 bp, 27 predicted proteins | sample ArcticOcean_MG_C_8_FD_187440 | JGI IMG/M metagenome (GOLD analysis project Ga0209403, IMG submission 187440) | Marine microbial communities from western Arctic Ocean - ArcticOcean_MG_CB11_86 (SPAdes) (version 2) | ecosystem: Environmental > Aquatic > Marine > Oceanic | place: Arctic Ocean... | reverse complement strand
GGTCAAATACTGGCCGCAACAATGAGTATCGGCGTCGCCACAGGTGTTGCCGGCGAAGTCCCCCTCGAGGGTCTTCTGGAACGTGCGGATCAGGCTCTGTATACGGCGAAAAACGGCGGCCGTAATCGAGTGGAGACCGCCAATGACACACCGGTTGACGAGCTACACCAGCCCGAGGCCATCCGCGCGTAGCATCCGCTTTTCGCAGCATGAAAAACGCCGCCCTATGGGCGGCGTTGTCGTATCGGGTATCCGTGCGTGCCCGGCTATTTAATTTTAGCTTCCTTGAACGCCACGTGCTTGCGCGCCACCGGATCGTATTTGCGAAATTCAAGTTTCTCGGTCTGCGTGCGCGGGTTCTTCTTGGCGACGTAATAATAGCCGGTATCGGCTGTGCTCAGCAGTTTGACAATAATAGTGCTTGATCTGGCCATCATAATTCTCCTGAAATGCAGGACCTGAAATTTGCGGGAAGCTGACGGGTTAGAGGCGGTGTGTCAAGCGTCAGCTTAGCGTATCAACGCTCGGCGATCGCCGGTCCGCCATCTTTTAGCGTCCGGCTGTAGAGGGATTTGTGTTCGAGCAGGTACCGGGCGATTTCCGTGTCTTCTGACCGTTTCTGGTCTGACGGTGGGCAGCGCTCGCGGGCCAGATCCGGATCGGTCCGGATTGCATATCGCGACGACAGAGCCGCCTCCAGGACCGCTCCGGCCGCCAATCCATCGTGGCGGATCGCCTCGACGATCTTTGCGACCTTGTCCTCGGTCCCTGATGTACAAATGGCCGGAATAACGCCATGGCCCTGGAGGTTGTATCCTGCCGGCGCGATCATGTGGGCCCAGGTCAAGGTCAGTTCGCCGCCATTGGGCAGTCGGATGATCGTCTGGACACTGCCCTTGCCGAAGGACGACGCGCCGATCACGACCGCCCGGCCGCGGTCGCGCAGGGCAGCTGCGACGATTTCGGATGCCGATGCGGATCGGCCGTTTACCAGAACGACTATCGGTGTCTTGTGCACGCGTTCGCCCCAGGAAGCGTCGAAAATCTGATTGGCGCGCCGGTGACGGCCCTTGGTCGAGATGATGCGTCCGTCATTCAGAAAATAATCGGCTACGGCTACGGCCTGGTCGAGCAACCCGCCCGGATTACTCCGTAAATCGAGAACAATTCCGTGCAGACGATCCCCCGTCTCCCTTTCCGCTTCGGAAAGAACTTTTCCAAGGCTTCGAGAGGTGCCCTGGTTGAATCCGGAAATCCGTATCGTAAGGATACCGTTGTCCCGCACCGACGTCACTGTGGGTAAAATGATGTGGGCCCGGACAATTCCGATTTTCAGGGCGGCGGTGCTTCCGGTCCGGACGATGGTCAGGTCCGCGCGGCTGTGAACCGGCCCGCGCAGTAATCCGACCGCCGCACGCTGCGAGAGCCCCGACAGGGGAGCGCTGCCGACATGGGTGATATGATCGCCCGGTTTCAGGCCGGCTTTAAAGGCGGGTGTCCCTTCGTGAACTTTCTGGACATACGTTTCGCCGGAATCATACCGGATCGTGACACCTAGACCGCCGAAACCGTCTCGCCGCGCCCGGGTGTTGCGCGCCTGGCCCGGTGTCGCATATCGGGTGTAGCGATCCAGTCTTGCGAGACCGCCACGAAAAAACCCGGCCAACATAAGCTCAGGATCCTGCTCTCGCAGTTTTGGGGCTTCCCTGCGCGCACGCTCAAACGCATTCGCAACGATAGCTGCCCATTCGTCGTGGTCGTTCTCGTCAGGCGTCGGCCACACGCCCAGCACACGTTCGTCGTATTTGAGCGTGACCGTCTCTGGCCGGTCGGTGATTTCCAGCAGCGTATCGGTCTCGGACAGCGCTTTCATCCCGGCGAGCGAGACCGAGCGTATCGTTACGGCCGCCGCGTAGCGTAATTCGATATTCTGGAACACGGATTCCAGCACCAGTCGGGCCCGGTCTTCATGCGGTGATTCCGTCGGCGTCGCGACGCAGGCAGCGACGATGAATCCAAGGCCCGCCACGACGGCGCCGATGGCGCGACGTGACCGGTAACGAGCCCGAAGACGGGTCGGCCCGGAGTCGCGATGGAGGATCTTGCTTATCACCATATTACCCGCACGAAGGCAGAACAGGGCGACCGCAACCGCAGCCGATTCGATCAACATCTAAACTAGCTATGTCTGTACGGAATGCGAATTAACTTTTCGTTATCAATCATCCTATTCATAGGGCTGAAAGGGCGACGGCCGCCTGCGAAATCCAGCACCCCAACGCGCTGCACGCCAAGGTGAAAATTCCACGCCGGAGGTATGGGGACAACATCAATGAAACATCAGTGTATGTACGCTAATTACGATTTTTAAAAATGCAGAATAAAGAACAATTTACCATGCAATCTTTTCGTTAATGATTAACAAAAAGTAAATAATAAAATTTCCATTGTCACATTCGAAATCTGACTATCAAATTCGGTGATGTCAGTGACGTGAGCCCTGAGTTCCCTCTAGTCATAGGGCCAGTCACAGGGGGAGCGGTTTCAAAATGTTGTGCTGTGTGGGCGGCTTCTTCGGAGAACCCGGCCGACGTCACGCCGCTACGGGCGGAGTGCCGCGGGTGGTGGCTGTAGTGCGGAACCGGCGACGGCCCTTCCAATTTTTAGTGTGCGAGTATCGTTTCTTGCGCAAAGTTGGGGTCGATGTAGCGCCGGCCGGCCGCCTCCACATGGGCTGCGACCTCTTTGGCGCTTGCGGTCTCAGGTGTCGGATCGTGGTCCCAGTGGCGGTAGGTATCGGTGCCGCGGGCGAGATCGGCGAAGCGCCGGTCCAGCGTCGAGCGCACGTGGGTCGGCATGAAGAACACCCCGAGTCCGATCCGTGGGCTGTCGGTCTCGTTTGGCAGCGAGCCGTGCACCAGCCGCTCGTGGTGGATGGAGAACTGGCCCGCCTTCAGCTTGAGATCGACCGCGCCCGAATCGTCGATCTCCTCGATCGACTGGCTGCGGGCCAATAGGTTCTTCTCGTCGGGCGTCTCGTCATGGCTGTAGGTCTCGCCCAGATGGGTGCGCGGGATCACGCGCAAACACCCGTTTTCGATCGTCGAATCGGTGAGCGCGAGCCAGACCGTCACCAGTTCGTTGGGCTCCAGCCCGAAATAGGCCGAGTCCTGATGCCAGGAAACGTAGGAGCCATCGCGGCCGGGTTTGATCCAGAACCGGGAGGAGAAGATAAGGATGTCCGGGCCGATCAGATCCTCCACCGCGTCCAGAATGGCCGCGCGGCGGGTGAACGCGAATGCGCGCGAGAACAGCAGATGGCTCTTGGTAATGATCGCCGTCGCGTTGTGACCTTGCGTTTTCTCGTAGGTCTCGAGGTCCGCGCACAACGCCGCAGCCTCGTCCGCGCCGATCCCGTCGAACGGGTAGAGATGACCGTTCTCGCGAAATAATTCAGTCTGCTCTTCGCTCAGGACCTTGGGCGTCGGCGGTGCCTGTCTGATCATTCTCTGTCCCCCAAAGGGCAAGCATAGGCTCAACCACTGAAGAGCATCAATAGAATATTCAAGATTTAGGTACAGCTCTCTTAGGTCATGATCGTTTTAGACTGAAGCGTATCCAGAGTTTCGGAGTTAGTTTGCGCATGCGTCATTGGTGCTCGAACCAATGACGCATGCGCACCATCGATAAAGATCAGACGCGCCGGATCGAGTTTCCTCCGATACCGCCACCACCTTGCCTGCCGGCACACTGCGACCGGGCTTTCCTGCTCGCCGGCCAGGGGGCTATTTTGAAATAATTTTCCGAGATTCAATTTCCCGAAACCATGCCCTAGTGCGGCGTAATTGTTGGCTTTCGCCGCTTGCCTTTGTTTTTATTTGTTTTTTTCGACGATTTTTTCACCGAATTATTCGATGGTTTATCAGATGGTATTTCGCCACCTGTGAATCGGGGCCGGCGGGAGGGGCGGGCACCATAAATTGAGAATGCCATCGACCCGGTATGAACATTGGCCTCTTCGAGCCTGACCGAGAGCGGATCGCCGATCCGGTATACCACACCGGTGCCGAGACCCTTGACCAGCTGCGCATGCGGATCGAACTCGAACCGGTCGTCACCCAGCATCGACATCGGCACCAGCCCGTCGGCGCCGGTGTCGGTCAGCGTGACGAATAACCCGGCCCGATGAACGCCGTTCACCCGGGCGGAGAATTCGGCTCCGACCTGGTCGGCGAGATAGATTGTGGTGAACCGGTCGACGGCTTCGCGCTCCGCATCCACCGCTCGCCGCTCGGTGAACGAGATGTGTTCGCCGAATTCCGCGAACCGGTCGCCGTCTTCGGGAGATAACCCGTCATCGCCGAGTCCCAGCATGGAAATCAGCGACCGGTGAACCAGCAGGTCGGAATATCGCCGGATGGGCGATGTAAAATGGGCATAGCGGCGAAGCGCCAGTCCGAAATGGCCGATATTGCTTGGATTGTATTCGGCCCGCGCCTGCGATCTGAGCACCGCCATATGCGCCATGTGTGCTTCCGGTTTGTTCGCGACCTGGGTGAGGATGCGCTGGAACAATTTGGGCGTTACGACCTGTCCTTTTGAGAGCTTTATGCCGATCGATGACAGGGCTTCCCGCAGGCCCTCCATCTTTTCCGGCGACGGCCGGTCGTGAATTCGGAAAATACAGGGTGCATTTTTCCGTTCGAGCGTCTCCGCCGCGGCAACGTTCGCAGAGATCATAAATTCCTCGATCAGGCGATGGCTGTCGAGCCGCGCGACCGGTTCGATCCCGGTTACACTGCCATTTCTGTCCAGCTTCACCCGACGTTCCGGCAGATCAAGATCGATCGCGCTGCGCCGGACCCGGGCCGCCTGCAGTGTCTCGAAGGCACCGTAGAGCGGGGCGATGACGGCATCTACCAGAGGCTCGGTTGTGTCGTCAGGATTGCCGTTGCGCGACGCATCCACCTGCTCGTATGTCAGTCGCGCAGCGGAACGCATTACACCCCTTATGAATTCGTGGCGGCGCAGACCGCCGTCTGAATCCACCCACATATGTACCGCAAGGCAGCCACGGTCTTCGCCCGGCACGAGGGAACACAGCCCGTTCGACAGCGTTTCCGGCAGCATCGGCACAACCCGGTCCGGGAAATAGACGGAATTGCCGCGCTTATACGCGTCGCGGTCCAGCGCCTCGCCGGCGCGCACATACCAGGATACATCGGCAATGGCGACGATAACGTGCCAGCCGCCTTTGTTGTCGGCGTCCGGATCCGGTTCGGCCCATACCGCGTCGTCGAAATCCCGCGCGTCGGCGCCGTCGATGGTGATAAGCGGTATCTGGCGCAAATCGGTCCGCATGGCCGGAGGGACCGGCTTTGCAGCTTCGGCAGCGGCTATCGCTTCGCTGGAAAACTCGGTCGGAATGTCGTTGGTGTGGATGGCAATCAGGCTGGGTGCGCGGGGACCGGTCGCATCGCCTATGACGTCCACGACCCGCGCTTCGGGAAGACCGAAACTGCGCCCGCCGACCGCCTGCACCTCGACCAGGTCGCCTTTCGACGCCCCGTTCTCTGCGCCGGGTACAATCGAGAATTCGGTCCGAATCCGGCGATTGGTTGGAATAACCCGTCCCTTTTCGCCCACCACCTGAAAGATGCCGAGAACCCGCGGAGGCGCGGTTTCAAGCCGTTTGATGGTTCGTGCCGTATAGGTGCCGTCGCCAGTGGGCAGGAGATTGGCGAGGATACGGTCGCCGATGGCTAGCGCGGGTCCTTTGCCGTCTGCGCTGAGAGAGATTGCCGGGGCGTCGCCGTCGCCGTCCCAGGTTACCGGCCGGGCGACCGGGTCGCCGTCCGGATCGAGACCGCTGACCTCGATAACGCACACTTTCGGCAGCGTTCCCGGCTCGCCGAAACGACGGCCCCGGCCCCGGTCGAGATCCCCGTTCGCGCGCAGATCGCGCAGGATATCGTTGAGCCGCGCGCGATCTTCGCCGCGGATGTTGAACGCGCGTGAAATTTCCCTTTTGCCCACGGGACCGCTGCTGTCGCGGACGAATTCCAGTACCTGGTCTTTGGTCGGAAAGGGCGTGTTGCTGGGTTTTTTGCTCAACGGCCGGATGTCGCGACGGCTGTCACGCCTCTTCGACGGTAGCGGGCTTGTCGGCCGCGGGGGGGTTCTCTTTGGCTTTAGGCTTCGCCTTACTCTTCGCCTTACTCTTCGTTTTGCTTTTCGCCTTGGCCTTTTTGGCTTTGGTCTTGACGCCGACCTTCTCGGCACGGGCCGCGATCAACTCAACGGCGAGTTCCAGCGACAGCGATTCCGGTTCCATATCGCTCGGCAGCGACGCGTTGATCTTGCCGTGTTTGACATAGGGGCCGTACCGTCCGTCGCGCAGCTCGATCGGTTTGCCGTCATCAGGATGGTCGCCGATTTTTATGCCAGCGGTCTTTGATGCGCCGCGCTGTGCCGGCGCTTCGGCGATAATGGTGACGGCGCGGTTCAGCCCGAGTGAAAGCACGTCGTCATCGGGCCCGAGTTTTACGTAGCGGTCGCCGACCTTCAGATAGGGACCGAACCTGCCGACGCCGGCAAGGATCATGTCTTTTGTTTCCGGATGGGGCCCGATAGGTCGCGGCAGCGACAGAAGCGCCAGACCCAGTTTTAGATCGATTTCCGACGGCAGCATGTTGCGCAGCAGCGATTGCCGCTTCGGCTTTGTCTTCGATCCCTTTACGGCTTCACCGAGTTGCACATACACGCCATAGGGTCCCTTTCGGAGGGTGACCGGCAGATCGGATTCGGGATCCATACCCAGCTCTTTCGGGCCGGTGAACGCGGCGTCTTCGTCCTCGTCGCCGGTAACCACCGTCAACGCTGTCGTGTATCCGCATTCGGGATAGTTCGAACACCCGATAAAGCCGCCATTGCGGCCAAGCTTGAGGCCCAACCGGCCGTCTTCGCATGCCCGGCATTTGCGCGGCTCGCTGCCGTCCTCGCGCTCCGGGAAGAAGTGGGGGCCGAGTTCGGCGTCGAGCTTGTCGATCACTTCGGTGATGCGAAGATCTTTCGTCTCATCGATCGCCACTGAAAACGCCTGCCAGAAATCCGTCAGCAGCGCCTGCCATTCCATCGTGCCGTTCGATACGTCGTCGAGCCGGTCTTCGAGATCGGACGTGAACCCGTATTCGACGTATCGGTTGAAAAATTCGGACAGAAATGCCGTCACCATTCGACCGCGGTCGTGTGGCGTGAAGCGGCGCTGTTCCAGCGTCACGTAGTTCCGGTCCTGCAGCACCTGAAGGATCGACGCATAGGTCGATGGCCGCCCGATGCCGAGCTCCTCCATCTTTCGCACAAGGCTGGCTTCGGTGTAACGGGGCGGCGGTTTGGTGAAATGCTGATCCGGGGTGACGGCGCCGCGGTTCAGGGCGTCGCCTTCGGACATCGGCGGCAGTATCCGGTCGCGGTCGTCGCCCTCGGGTTCGTCGTCATTGACGTTGGCGGTGCGTTCGTCATGGCCTTCCTGGTACAGCTTCAGGAAGCCGTCGAATTTAACAACGGAACCGTTGGCGCGCATTACCGTGGCGCCGTTTGGCGAAGCGATATCGACCGCAACCTGCTCCATAACGGCAGCTTCCATTTGGCTGGCGACGGCACGCTTCCATATCAGATCGTATAGCTTGCGTTCGTCTTCCCCGAGATATTGGCGGACTTCGTTGGGTTTCCGCGAAAATTCGGTCGGGCGGATCGCCTCATGCGCTTCCTGCGCATTCTTGGATTTGTTGCGGTAGGTATTTGGCTGATCCGGCACGTATTTATGGCCGTATTCCTGCCCGATCGTTGCCCGGACGGCGATGATCGCTTCCTGCCCCATATTGACGCTGTCGGTTCGCATATAGGTGATCAGGCCAACCGTCTCGCCGCCAAGCGTGATGCCTTCATACAGCTTCTGCGCGGTCCGCATGGTGCGGGTAGCGCCGAATCCGAGCTTGCGGGACGCTTCCTGTTGCATCGTCGACGTGGTGAACGGCGGCGCGGCGCGGCGGTTTACGGTTTTCCGCTCAACCGATTTGACCGTGTAGTTGTGTAGCTCTATTTCGGCGACCGCGGCCTTGGCGGTTGCTTCGTCTGTGATGTCGTAGCGGTCGAGCTTTTTCCCGTTCAGGTGAGTCAGGCGGGTCGGGACGGCACTGCCATCGGCCGTCGTAAAGGCCGCGCCGATGGTCCAGTATTCCCGCGGCTTGAAAATTTCAATTTCGGCCTCGCGCTCGCAGATCAGGCGTAGCGCCACCGATTGTACACGACCGGCAGATCTCGATCCGGGCAGCTTGCGCCACAGGATGGGCGACAGGCTGAAGCCGACCAGATAGTCGAGCGCCCGCCGCGCCAGATAGGCATCGATCATCTCGCGGTTCAGTTCGCGCGGGTTGTTGACCGCCTCGATAATGGCGTTCTTGGTGACTTCGTGGAAAACGACACGTTTGACATCGATGTCGTTCAGTGCGTTGCGTTCTTTCAGAATTTCCTGCAAATGCCAGGAAATTGCCTCACCCTCGCGGTCCGGATCGGTCGCCAGATATAAGTGATCCGCGCCCTTTATGGCTTCTTCGATCGCCTTCAGGTTTTTTTCCGCCTTGGGGTCGACCAGCCAGATCATCCTGAAATTGTCGTCCGGCTGGACCGAGCCGTCCTTTGAAGGCAGATCGCGCACGTGTCCGTAGCTGGCGAGAACCGTAAAGTTCGGGCCGAGATACTTGTTAATGGTCTTCGCCTTGGCGGGCGACTCGACGACGACTACGTCCATGATCACCGATAATTCAGTTGCGGGCGGCCCACCGTAAGCGGTGGGTGTTGCCGCATTGTTTATAAAACCAGCGAGATCCGGTTGCCCGGATGCCTTTCAATCCGCCCTGCAAGCTCAAGTTCGAGAAGTGCGCTCTGGACCGCGGCGGCAGACATGTGGCACTCGCGAACCAGTTCGTCAACACCTGTTGGCGTTGCTCCCAGTAATTCCACAATCCGGTCATGCCCTGATTCTGGTGTTATTTCGCTAATTATTTCAACAGGTTGCGTGTTCCGGATCGGGGGTTCTGCGGTTTGCGGTTTTAACATCTGATGCTCGAGCGTATCGACAACGTCCGCCGCCGTTTCGGTCAGAACGGCGCCCTGACGGATAAGATCGTTGGTCCCGCGGCACCGCGGGTCGCGCGGCGAACCGGGGACGGCAAATACTTCGCGGCCTTGCTCGAGCGCAAGCCGCGCGGTGATCAGAGAGCCGGATTTCTGCGCCGCCTCAACAACCAGAACACCGTGCGCGAGTCCGGAAATCAACCTGTTCCGTGCCGGGAAGTGCCGCGCCGTCGGCCGGGTACCGACCGGTTGCCCGGAAACCAAAACACCCTCTTCGGCGATCCGGTTCTGTAATTCCTCGTGCTCCGGCGGATAGACGACATCGATCCCGCCAGCGACCGCCGCAACGGTGCCGGTTGCCAGTGCGCCCCGATGGGCAGCGGCATCGATTCCCCGCGCCAGCCCGGAGACGACGATATAACCTGCCTCACCGAGTTCGGCCGCAATGTCTTCCGCGAACCGGCACCCGTTCGACGACGCATTGCGGGCGCCGACGATGGCGATCGTGGGCGGGTCAGCACTGCGGCATAGCCACACAGAAACACCAGGGGTGGTGGGTCAGCAATTGCCGCGAGGGTCTCCGGATATGCCGCGTCGCACAGGGCGATGACCCGCCCGCCCGCGGCGTCCAGCGCGGTCAGTTCCTGCTCAGCCGATTCGGCATCCGGAATGGCGAAATTACGGCGACCGCCGCCTCTTCGGGAAAGGTCAGGCAGCGCGTCGAGCGCGGCGGCCGCGGTTTCATACCGTTTGAGGAGATCTTCGAAGAGGCGCGGACCCGCGAATTTTGTCCGGATCAGACGCAGCCAGCCGATCCGCTCGGCGTCGCTCAGCGTTGTTGGCGGCCCGGCCATAAAATGACGATGATCGGCGGAAGAAGCGGGGTCAACCCTTGAGTGTGAACGATATCTTCGATTCGGCGCCGGTCACCAGACGTCCGATGTTCTGCCAGTGCCGAATCCACACCAGCACCGCCATCGCAGTTGCGAACTCCATGCGTTGAGGATCGGCGAGCCAGCTCATATAGAACGGCGCAGCGGCCATCGCGAGAAGGGCGGAAAGCGAGGAGTATCGGAACAGAAATGCCGCCAGCAGCCAGGTGCCGCAGGCCAACCCGCCGACGGGCGGAGACAGCGCCAGCAAGATACCAAGCGCCGTGGCGACGCCCTTGCCGCCGCGAAATCCGAGCCATACCGGAAACAGGTGTCCCAGCAGCGCACCCGCCGCCGCAACTACTGCAATATCGGGACCGAACATCTGCGCAATCGCTACGGCCAGCGCCCCTTTACTCCCGTCCAACAGCAGCGTCGCGGCGGCGATCTTCTTGTTGCCGGTGCGCAATACGTTGGTCGCGCCGATATTGCCCGACCCTATAGCGCGGATATCGCCCATGCCGGCCAGCCGGGTCAGGACCATCCCGAAAGGGATGGTGCCTAGCAGATAGCCGCCCGCAAAGGCGGCAAGGATATACGGCCAGCTATGCGCCCAGCTGATCGGATCTATCATCGGGTCAGTCGATCAGGGAGTGGACGTGCCGGCCGCCGACGATGGTGCACATCGTCATTCCCTGGACCGCGAACTCATCGAAAGGCGTGTTCTTGGATTTGCTTTGCAGTGCGGCCGCGTCGACCGTCCACGGACGGTCGGGATCGAATACCACCAGGTCGGCCGGTAGTCCGGCGACAAGGCGGCCTTCCTTCATCCTCAGGAGCTCGCCCGGTGCCGATGTCATACGCCTCAGCAGGTCCAGCAGACCGATTCCTTCGTCACGATGCAGCGCCAGCGTCAGCGGCAGCAGCGTTTCCAGCCCGACGATGCCGGGTTCGGCCTGGACAAATGGCAGACGTTTCGAATCTTGGTCCTGAGGGCGGTGGTCCGACGCGATCACATCGATCGTACCGTCGCGAACGCCCTCGATCACCGCCAGCCGGTCGGCTTCGCCGCGCAAAGGCGGAGAAACTTTGGCAAAGGTGCGGTAATCCATCGGCGCGGTGTCGTTGAGGGTGAAATAGTGCGGTGCCGTACCGCAGGTCACCGGCAATCCGCGCGCTTTTGCCGCCCGAATTACCTCGATCGCGGCGCCCGTTGTCACATGTCCCGCGTGGTAGCGCGCGCCCGTCATCTCGACCAGCCGCAAATCACGTTCGATCATGATCACTTCAGCGATTGCGGGGATGCCTGCAAGGCCGAGCCGGGTCGACATTTCACCTTCATTCATCTGGCCGTTCTGGGCCAGTCGCGGTTCTTCCGGATGCTGCACGATCAGCAGGTCGAATGTTGCCGCATAGGCGAGGGCGCGCCGCATCACCAGCGCGTCGGCGACCGCCCGGTCAGCATTGGTGAATGCCACTGCGCCAGCCTGGGAGAGAATACCGAATTCCGACAGCTCGCTGCCCTCAAGGCCGCGGGTAATCGTGCCATAGGCGTAAATCTTGACGATATTGGTCTCGCGCGCGCGCCGGGCGATGAACTCGATCATCGCGATATTGTCGATCGGTGGATCGGTGTCGGGCAGGCATATCATCGAGGTGATGCCGCCGGCAGCGGCGGCCGCGCTGGCCGTCTCGAAGCTTTCCTTGTGCTCGCCGCCCGGCTCCGGCAAATGCACGCGCATGTCTATGAGCCCGGGGGCCAGGCAATAGCCGCGGCAATCGACAACACGCACGTCGTCCGCCGGGCCTTCGGGAAACAGGCCCGGGCCGGCTTCGAGTATCTTGTTGCCCTCGATCAATACCGCGCCACTCTCGTCGAGCCCGCTCGCCGGGTCCAGCAGGCGCGCGTTTACATAGGCTGTTCGTTGTCCAGCTACCACGCTCATTGCGCGTTCTCACCGGTATTCCGCGACAGGTTGCGGGTGACGAGATCGAGACACGCCATGCGGACTGCGACGCCCATTTCCACCTGTTCGTGAATGACGCTGCGGTGAATATCGTCGGCCAGTTCGGAATCTATCTCGATCCCGCGGTTCATCGGCCCCGGATGCATGATCAATGCATCCGGCTTGGCCACTGCCAGCTTGTCGCGGTCGAGGCCGAAGAACCGAAAATATTCCCGCGTCGACGGAACATACGATCCCTGCATCCGTTCGGTCTGGAGTCGTAGCATCATGATAATATCGGCATTCCGGATGCCGTCGATCATCTTGTGATGCACTTCGACCCCGAATTTCTCGATGGCGGCGGGCAGCAGTGTCTTGGGCGCCACGAGGCGGACATGTGCGCCCATCGTGTTGAGCAGATAAATATTCGACCGCGCGACCCGCGAATGCAGGATGTCGCCGCAGATCGCGACGACCAGCCCTTCAAGCGATTGTTTCCGGCGCCGGATGGTCAGGGCATCGAGCAACGCCTGTGTCGGATGTTCATGGCTGCCGTCGCCCGCATTGATGACCGAACACGTGACCTTTTCGCTCAGCAACTGGACGGCGCCCGAATCGCCGTGGCGGACGGTCAGCACGTCCGGGTGCATCGCGTTCAGCGTCATTGCCGTATCGATCAGGGTTTCGCCTTTTTTGATCGCACTGGCGCTGACCGACATGTTGATCACATCCGCGCCGAGGCGCTTACCGGCAAGTTCGAACGACGTGCGTGTCCGCGTCGAATTTTCAAAAAACACGTTGATCAGCGTACGACCGCGCAGGATAGAGCTTTTCTTGTCGTCCTGGCGGTTCTGCTCGATATAGGATTCCGAGAGGTCGAGGAGAATTCCAATCTCCTCCCTTGGGACGCCCTCCATGCCGAGGATATGCATTCTCAGCGCCGGATGGTCCGCTCGGGGTGCCATCTCTGCCATTAAAAGTCGTTTATAAGTGGCGCCGCCCGGTGCGGCAAGGCGTTGCGGCGCTGCCCGATTCGGGATGCTGGCGCCGGGAAAACGGACGCGTCTTATTCTCCCTCCGCGATGCCATCCTGACGCAGCTGCGATATCTCTTCGTCCGCCAGTCCCAGCAGGTCGCGCAAAACCTCGGACGTGTGCTCGCCGCGGACCGGTGGCGGCCGGCGATAGGTGACCGGCGTCTCCGACATTTTGGCCGGCGCCGCGACGAGTTTTACGGTGCCGGATTGCGCATGCGGCATTTCGATCGCCATGCCGCGCTCCTGCACATGTGGGTCGTCGAAGACGTGGCTGAGCGTATTTATGGGTCCGCAGGGCACCCCGATCTGTTCAAGTATCGCGATCCAATCGTCGGTGGAGCGGGTTCGCAGAATGTCGCGGATCTTCGGCAATAGTGTTTCCCGGTTGCGGATGCGGGCCGGATTGGTCGCGAAATTCGGGTCGGCTGCAAGGTCGGGGATGCCGGCGGCAGCACAGAAATTTGCGAACTGCCCGTCATTGCCGGCGGCCAGGATCACATGGCCGTCCAACGTTTCGAAGACTTCGTACGGCACCACGTTGGCGTGGGCATTGCCGAGCCGGTCCGGGTTGTGTCCGGTATTGAGATATTCGACAGCGTGATAGTACAGCCATGATATCTGGGTTTCGAACAGAGACAGGTCGATATGTTGCCCGGCACCCGTTGCGTCGCGGTGCCGAAGCGCGGCGAGGATGCCGGTCGACGCATGCATGCCGGTCATCACGTCAGCGATGCCGATCCCGACCTTCATGGGCATGCCGGCGGGCTCACCGGTCACCGACATGATGCCGCCCATGCCCTGGGCGAGAAAATCGTATCCGGCACGGTCGCGGTAGGGGCCGGTCTGGCCGAATCCGGTGATCGAGCAATAAACCAATGCCGGAAAATCGTCCCGCAGATCATCGTAGCCGAGGCCGTACCGGGCCAGCGTGCCAACCCGAAAATTCTCGATCAGGACGTCGCATTTCGCCAGCAGCCGGCGGATCAATACCTGACCTTCAGGCTTCGCTATGTCGATGGCGACTGATCGTTTGTTGCGATTTGCCGACAGGTAAAACGTGCTTTCCTCGGTGTCGTTGCCGTCCGCATCCTTGACGAAGGGCGGCCCCCAGCTGCGCGTGTCGTCGCCCGCACCCGGTTTTTCGATCTTGATCACATCGGCGCCGTAATCGCCCAGGAGCTGGGTGCAGATCGGCCCCGCAAGGATCCGGCTAAGATCGAGGATGCGGATACCCGCGAGAGGACCGTTCATGGGAAAATTGTTACTCGGCGGCCTGTTGCGGTTTGCCGATCAGGTCTTCCGGCATGCGCTTTTCCATCTGGAAGATGTTGGTCTCATCGACCCAGGCATAATCCTTGTAGCCCAGCCGGGCGATCGGTTTTACCCGTGCAACCTCGAAGATGCCGTCCTCGCTGATTGCCTCGTCGGCGATGTGGACGCCGATGACCCGCCCGAACACCACATGATGAATCGCCCCCTTGCTGTTGCCCGGCAGGACGACGATTTCATGGAGCTTGCATTCGAACTGGACCGGCGATCCTTTGATGCGCGGCGGCGCGACCATCTTTGACGGAATGCCTTCGAGACCGGTCTCTGACAGCTCGTTCAGGTTCCGGTCGATGATCAGCCCGGTCTGGTTCATCTCCTCGCGCTGGTCCCAGGTTGCCATGTTGTAGACGAATTCGCCGGTCTGCTTGATATTGACGACGGTGTCCTTGTCTTCTTCGTCGTTTGCGTGGCCGCCCGCCGAAAACAGACAGAACGGTGGATTGTAGCTCAGCGCGTTGAAAAAGCTGAACGGCGCAACATTGACCTTGCCGGCATCGTTGACGGTCGTGATCCAACCGATGGGGCGGGGCACGACACAGGCCTTGATCGGGTTATAGGGCAGGCCGTGATCGTTTTTGTCGGGTTCGAAAAACATACGTCGGTTTCTTTCCTTGAATCAGATTTCGAGGTCGGTGACGGCGCCGTTTTCATCGCGCCACTGGCGGCGAAAATGGCCCATTTTTTCCAGTAGCGGCCGGTCGCTGATCGCGTAGAGGATCACGTCGTCGGTGCCGCCTGTATTCACATGGTGATGCCAGGTGTGGTTTGGGACGACGAACAGATCGTTGGGACCCCACTCGAGCCTTTGTCCGGCGACGTCGGTGTATCCGGTGCCCGCGATCACCGTGAAGAACGTGCCTGCCGTCGAGCGGTTTTCGGCTGTTGCCTGGCCCGGTTGCAGCAGCGTCGCTGTGTATCCGAGGGTGGTAAACACGGCTCCGCCGGTCTGGGGATTGGTGAAATCGATAGTGATCGCATCCCACGGCGTGCCCTCGATATCCCGCATACCGTTAAGGGTATTCCGGATATCGGTACCGCTGTAGTGAAACATCGGAGAGGAGCCGATCCCGGCGCCGCGCGGGACGTCCGGCAGGCGTGGGGTAATGCCGCCTGCGCCAAACATTGCGCCGGAAAGCCCGTCGTTCAGCGGCGCGGCATTGCCGCCCGCCCCGTCGAAATCATGGTCGATCCAGATCGCGTCGAGATATTCGAGCAGCGGCCAGTCGAGCACGTCGATCCAGATCACCGGCGCGTCCGAATCGTTGCCGTGGCCGTGCCACGTGCCATTGGGCGTCAGGATCAGATCGCCGCGATTGGCGGCGCAACGCTCGCCTTCGACCGTCGTATAGCCGCCGCCGTCGGACAGGATCGTTCGGCTGGCATTGGGCGTGTGGCGGTGGGTTTCGGCGTCGTCGCCCGGCTTGTATATCGATACCGCAACGCGGATCGAATTGGTCACTTTCAGCGCGCCGCCGAATCCCGGGTTCAGCAGCAGAAACTGCTGGCGTTCGGTGAATTCGAGCGGCGCGATGGCAGCAATACGCTGCAGATACGGCTCGAATTCCGCCCATTTCCAGAGCGTGGGCTGGGCCCGGCCCGGCCGGGTGGAGGGCGGCAGATCGGGCCGGTGCCAGGGCGGGTGCATCGGTGCGTTGGCCTGGGTCCGCAGCCAGATATTCAGAGGCGCGGCCTCTTCGTTCAGCCGCTCCATTTCGGCCAGCACATCTGCCGGTAGGGCGGCATCGGCCAGTGTCGGGCGCAGATCGGTGGCCATAAGACGTCAGACCCCTTCGATCACGTCTGCCCATTCCTCAATCATGTCGGGCAGGACGGCGCGGATATGGATGCTGAACTGGGTATAGCCGATGTCTTCCAATGCGCGGATCTGGTCACGGATCGCATCCGGCGTCCCCGAAACGGTGGTGTTACGGATGAAATTGCCGGTGATCAGATGGCTTTCTTCGGGTCGGATCGACATCAGGTGGTTCTTGTGGTTCGACAGGTAGCGTGCGTTGGCAGGCTCGTATTTTTCATAGACTTTCTGGTATTCCGCAATCAGCGGTTCCAGTTCGGGCGGCGGTTTCTGGCCGATTGAGCCGAACTGAGCCTCTTCGACCATGTTGTGAAGGATGATTGCGGTCGATGGGCCGGCCTGCGCCTGCACGTATTCTTCGTCCCAGTCGTCGTCGCTTTTCATCACCGCGCCGCCGCTGATCGCATTGGCTTCGAGATCGGCGACGTCGCGTCCGGCATCGATCCAAGATTGCTTCATGTCGTTGATGGCGGCCTCTGCCCGGTCGAACCGGCCAACTGTGTTGGTCCAGCCATAACCTTTTTCAGCGACCATACGGCGACCGCGCGGGCCGAGTGCCGACACATGCACCGGGATCGGATCCTTGATGTTGATCAGTTCCAGTTCCGGGTTCATGAAGCGGATCGGGTGCATTTCGCCTTCGATTTTCGCGTCGACCATTTCACCGGCGAGCAGCTTTTCGATGACGTTGATGTAGTCGAACATGTCCTGAAGTTTCATCGGCCCGAGACCCATGGTGCGGCGTCCGGTAAAGCCGGTGCCGAAGCCCATCTCGATCCGGCCCGGCGCCAGCGCGTTGAGGCTGGCAAGCGCGCTCGCCGAGACCGGGGCAAGCCGGTTGGTCGGGATCAGCACGCCGGTGCCCAGTTTGATGCGTTCGGATTTCATCGCTGCCGCCGCCATGGACACGAACACATCCGCGTTGATGAGCTGGGAATCGATAAACCAGGCGTTGTCGAAGCCGAGTTCTTCGGCCCGCTTGACTATTTTCCAGGAATCCGCCGCCGGCGCGAGATTGATACCGTATTTCATGTCTGACTAAATCCTGTCGAATTTCATGCGCCGATTAGAGACCATTGCGCGTTGTTCGGCAATTGGCCGGGCGCGTTCGGTACGGCATGATCGGACCGGGAGGAATGCGATGTCCATGGAATTTTTGAACACCCACCGTGCCCTGCCTGCCGGGCTCGTGGCGGCACCGCTGATCGTCGGCCGCGCCGCGGCGCAGAATTCGCACTTCATCCAGCCTGCCCGCGCCTAGGCGTCCGGCTTTATGGCGGTCGCAGACGACATGCTCCGGCTTGCGGTTGAGGCTGGCGATCAGCCCTTCGGGGCAGTGGTCGTAAAGGCCCGCCGGATTGTCGGCTGGGGGCCGAGCCGGGTTGTTTCCGACACCGACCCGACCGCGCATGCCGAAATGATTGCTCTCCGCGATGCGGCGAAGCGGCTCGGCACCGGGGACTTATCCGGCTGCACGATGTACGGCACGTCACATCCCTGTCCTATGTGCGAAGCCGGTGCCTATTGGGCGAATGTCGACAAATTCGTTTACGGGGACGGTCGCATCGATGGCGGTGCGCCGCGGCTGCGCCGCTGCTGATCACTTGCCGAGGATGGCGATCCAGGCTGGCAGGGTGACGATCGCGAGGGCTGTCTGCATGGTCAGGATACCCGCCATCAATCGCGCGTCGCCGCCCATCTGGCGGGCCAATATGTATGCCGAAGGCGCGGTCGGCAGGGCGTGGAAGATAACAACGACCTTGGCCGACAGGCCGGACAGCCCAAGCGCCTCGACGATGGCGAGTGCGATCAGCGGCATGACGGCGAGCTTCAGGGCGGCGGAGAGTGCCACCCATTGTTTTCCGGCCCGCGCGGCGACGAGATCGAGCCCGGCGCCAACACAGAGCAGTCCGACCGGCGGTGCGGCGCGGCCGATCAGATCGAAAAATATCTGCAGCGGCTCAGCGAGCCCGAGCCCTGACACATTGACGGCAATTCCGGCCAAACAGGCGAGGATCAACGGATTGCGCGCCATTTCCTTCACCGCGCCCTGGGGGCTTGCCCCGCCGTCTCCGTGGCGCGCCAGTACCCAGACGCAGACGACGTTGACGAACGTTACCATCAACGCGATGAACACCGCGCCGAGCGCGATGGTGTCGGGGCCATAGAATGCGACCACCAGCGGAATGCCGATATAGGTGTTGAAGCGGACCGCGCCCTGGGTCAGCGACGTGAAACCGGCCCCGTCGAGCGACAGGGTGGGGCGAAGGATCAACAGGGCGAGTGCCATCAGCGCCGGCGTACCGACCACCCCGACCGCCATCGCGCCGATCGGCAGGTCGGCGATATTGGCGGTCGCCAGGCTGACGAACAGCAATGATGGGAACAAGACGTAATAGGTGATCCGTTCGACCGGTGGCCAGGCCACCGCCGGAAACAGCTTAGTCCGCCGAAGGAAAAACCCGGCGACGATGATCAGAAAGATCGGCGCGATGGTGGTGACGACGACGAGCACGGGAATTCCGGAATCTACGCTGGCTGGTTGCGCAGGAAATCGAGCGCGCCCTGGAGGATATAGTGCGCCGCCATCTTGTCGATCACCTCGGCACGGCGGCGGCGGCTGACGTCCTGGGCGATCAGGTGGCGTTCCATCGCCTGGGTCGACATCCGCTCGTCCCAGAACCCGATCGGCAGTTCGGTCTTGCCGGACAGGTTGGCGCCGAACTGGCGGGTCGACTGGCAGCGCGGGCCCTCGGTGCCGTCCATGTTCACCGGCAGGCCGAGAATAATGCCGCCGATTGAATAATCGGCGACGAATATCAGCAGCGCTTCGGCATCTTTGGTGAATTTTGTCCGGCGAATCGTATCGAGCGGCGAGGCGATCATCAGACTGTCGTCGGACACCGCAATACCGATGGTTTTGTCGCCGAGGTCGAGCCCCAGCAAACAGCTACGCGGCGGCGAAGTGCCGGCGAATTCCCGGATGTGTTCGATGATCACACCCCGGTTAATACCGGACGCCGAGAGGGACGGGAAGCGTTCTTGCTGATCCCCGGGTCCGGTGATAGTTTCCGCGCGCTTTTGCGGGAGATTTCAACGATATGGCTGTCGACCGGGATACCGTCATACGGGTGGCGCGACTGGCACGGGTAAATGTGCCGGATGCCGATCTGGATACGCTGGCGGACGAACTTTCAAAAATCATCGGCTGGGTCGAGCAGCTCGACGAGGTCGATACGGACGGTATTGCGCCGATGGCGTCGGTCGCCGACATGAAACTGCGCTGGCGCGCCGACGAGGTTACCGACGGGGGCATCCCCGACAAGGTGACCGCCAACGCGCCCGACCCGCAAAAGGGGATGTTTTCGGTGCCGAAGGTGGTTGAATAATGACCGAGCTGCGGGATCTGACCATCGCGGAAGGCCGCGACGCGCTGGTAAACGGCGAGGTATCGGCAAGGGAACTGGCTGAAAGCCATATCGCGGCGATCGAAGGCGCGCGTAGTCTGAACGCATTCATCACCGAGACCCCGGTGCGCGCCCTCGCCGATGCCGAGGCGTCCGATGCCCGCCGTGCGACGGACGATGCGCTCGGGCCGCTCGACGGTATTCCGTTGGCGATCAAGGATCTGTTCTGCACCGATGGGGTGATGACGACGGCGGCATCCCGCATCCTCGAAGGGTTCCTGCCGCATTACGAAAGTACCGTCACCGCGAACCTCCGCGCTGCGGGCACCGTTATGCTGGGCAAAGCCAACCTCGATGAATTCGCCATGGGCTCGTCCAACGAGACAAGCTATTTCGGCCCTGTCGAAAATCCCTGGCGGCGTGACGGAGACAACCGGCCGCTGGTGCCGGGCGGCTCGTCCGGAGGGGCGGCTGCAGCAGTGGCAGCGCGACTGTGCCTAGGGGCGACCGGCACAGATACCGGCGGCTCAATCCGTCAGCCTGCCGCGTTTTGCGGCATCGTCGGGATGAAGCCAACCTACGGTCGCTGTTCGCGCTGGGGCATCGTCGCCTTTGCCTCGTCGCTCGATCAGGCCGGGCCAATGGCGCGGACCGTCCGCGATACCGCGATCCTTCTCGGCGGCATGGCCGGTTTTGATCCTAAGGATTCGACGTCTGCAGATCTGGCGGTGCCCGATTTCGAGGCCGCGCTTGACGGTGGCGTAAAGGGATTGCGCGTCGGGATTCCGGCGGAATACGCAGTTGACGGCATGAACTCCGAAATCGCCACTCTGTGGGACCAGGGCAAGGCGTGGCTGAAGGACGCCGGCGCGGAGCTTGTCGATATTAACATGCCGCACACGAGATACGCGTTGCCGGCCTATTACATTATCGCACCTGCCGAGGCGTCATCGAACCTCGCGCGGTATGACGGCGTCCGCTACGGGCTACGCGAAGACGGCGCCGATCTGACCGAATTGTATGAAAACACCCGGGCGGCCGGATTCGGCACCGAGGTTCGCCGCCGTATCCTGATCGGCACCTACGTGCTGTCGGCGGGGTACTACGACGCATATTATCTGAAGGCGCAGAAAGTGCGGGCGCTGATCGCCCGCGATTTCACCGAAGCCTATGAAAAATGCGATGTGATCCTGACGCCGACGACACCGGGCGCGGCTTTTGCGATGGGCGAAAAATCAGACGACCCGATCGCCATGTATCTGAACGATGTGCTGACGGTTCCCGCTTCGCTCGCCGGTCTGCCGGCGATTTCGGTGCCGGCGGGATTGTCCGGCGACGGGTTGCCGCTCGGCCTGCATCTGATTGGTCGGGCGTTTGACGAAGAAACGATGTTCCGCGCCGCGCAGGCGCTGGAAGCCGCCGCCGGGTTCGACGTCCGTCCCGGCGAGCGATGAGGCCGGGCCATGAACATGGCGACCGTCTGGTACGTCCTTATCCATATCAGTCTCGGGCTTATCGGCTGGAAGGTTTTCACCGTGACCAATCAGGGCGCGCTGGCTGCGTTTGCCGCCTGCGCCGGGGTTCAGGCATGGCCGATGTACGAGTTTTACCGGCTGACCTGGGACAAATTCGACAGCTTCCGGTCACGCCTGACCGGGTCCGAGCACCGCAAAAAGGAAACGCGAGGCTACTGGATACGCATGGGGCGGCTGTATTTCTTCCGGACCAGCGCATACGCACTGCTGACGCTGTTCGTCGCCTGGTTGATGAGAGGATAGGCGCATGAGCCTTATCGAAGGTCGCACCGGCGACTGGGAAATCGTGATCGGGCTGGAAGTCCACGCCCAGGTGACGTCCAAATCGAAATTGTTTTCAGGCGCGTCTACGGAATTCGGCGCCGAACCCAATACCCAGGTCTCGCTGGTCGACGCCGCGATGCCCGGCATGCTGCCGGTAATTAACGAACGCGCGGTCGAACAGGCGGTGCGCACCGGGCTTGGCCTGAATGCCCAGATAAACCTTGTGTCGGTCTTCGACCGCAAGAACTATTTCTACCCGGATCTGCCGCAGGGCTATCAGATTTCACAGTTTCTTGATCCAGTCGTCGGCACGGGCGAGATCGAGATCGACCTCGAAGACGGCACCAGCCGGACCATCGGCATCACACGGCTGCATCTCGAACAGGATGCCGGCAAGTCAATCCATGACATGGATCCGCGCAAAACGCTGATCGATTTGAACCGGTCGGGTGTCGCGCTGATGGAGATCGTATCCGAACCCGACATGCGTTCGGCCGAGGAAGCCGGCGCCTATATCGCCAAAATACGGTCGATCCTGCGCTACCTCGGAACCTGCGACGGCAACATGCAGGAAGGGTCGATGCGGGCCGACGTCAATGTGTCGGTACGCAAGCCCGGGGGAGACCTCGGGACGCGCTGCGAGATCAAGAATGTGAACTCGATCCGTTTCGTCCGTCAGGCGATCGAGCACGAAGCGCGGCGCCAGATCGAAATCCTCGAGGACGGCGGCAAGATCGAGCAGGAAACCCGCCTTTACGATCCCGACCGGGACGAAACCCGGTCGATGCGTTCCAAGGAAGAAGCGCATGATTACCGCTATTTCCCGGATCCCGATTTGTTGCCGCTGGAACTGGAACAAAGCTGGGTCGATGCGATCCGCGAAACCCTGCCCGAGCTTCCCGACCAGAAAAAACACCGGTTTATCAACGACTATGGGCTTAGCACAGTCGACGCGGGAACGCTGGTCGCGGAGCGCGAAACAGCGGAATTTTTCGAGCAGGTGGCGTCCGGGCGCGATGCGAAAATCGCCGCGAACTGGGTGATGGGCGAACTGTTCGGCGCGCTTAACCGGAGCGACACCGATATTGGGGGGTCCCCAGTCAGCGCTGCCCACCTCGGCAAGCTGGTCGATTTGATCGGCGACGGCACTGTGTCCAATCGCCTGGCGAAGGATGTGTTCGAGATCATGTTCGACACCGGCGACGATCCGGAAAAGATCGTCGAGGAAAGGGGCATGAAGCAGGTCACCGATACCGGTGCGATCGAAGCCGCCGTCGACGCGGCCATCGCCAATGGCGCGGCCCAGGTCGAACAGTTCCGCGCCGGCAACGAAAAGGTGCTCGGCTGGTTCGTCGGCCAGGTGATGCAGGCGACCCAGGGCAAGGCGAACCCGCAGGCGGTCAACGAGATACTCCGGAAGAAACTTGCCGGCTGACCGGTGATGAGCATTTCGGGGATCACTGCTGCAAAAGTGTTTTCCGCAAGCCGCGTGCTGCGAGGACTTCCTTGGAACCTCTGCGCATGGCTAAACTGTCCTTACCGGCTGCGTAAGCGACGCACGCCCCTCACACGAAGGAAGGATCTCGCGACATGATCGACGTCTATACCTGGCCGACGCCCAACGGACACAAGGTGCATATCCTGCTTCATGAAGCGGAGATCGAACACAACATCATCCCGATCAACATCCAGGAGGGCGACCAGTTCAAGCCCGATTTTCTGAAGATCAGCCCCAACAACAAGATGCCGGCGATCGTCGATCCCGACGGGCCGGACGGCAAGCCGATTTCGGTATTCGAATCCGCCGCCTGCCTGATCTATCTTGCCAATAAATGCGGCCAGTTCCTGCCAAAGGACGAGCGTAAAAATTACGACGTGCTGCAATGGCTGATGTTCCAGATGGGTTCGGTCGGCCCGATGCTCGGCCAGTGCCACCATTTCAACGCCTATGCGCCGCTGCGCGAACCGGCGGAACGCCTGGAATATGCGCAGAACCGCTATATCAACGAAGGCACCCGGATTTACGGTGTGATCGACCGACAGCTTGAGGGCAGGGAATGGATTGCAGCCGATGAGTACACCATCGCCGACATGGCGATCATGCCGTGGCTGCGCGATCCGGTGAAACAGCGCATCGATGCCGACAAGTTCCCCAATCTGCTGCGCTGGCGCGACAGGATGTGGGCACGCCCGCAGGTTGTCGCCGCACTCGACACGCTGAAGGACAGCGGCCGCAAGGACAATTCCTTCACCGACAAGGGCTGGGAAATCATGTACGGCAAAACTCAGTCGGGTCAGGGTCAGGCGGCTGAATAGAACGGTGCTCTTCGGTCCATCGGAACTCCGCTCTGCGAGTGGGGAGGTGAGCTATCGATAGTTTTCGATGATCGATCTCTATACCTACCGCACGTCCAACGGGCGCAAGGCCTCGATTATGCTCGAGGAATGCGGGCTCGAATACGCGCTCCATATCGTCGACATCACGGCCGGCGAACAGGACGAAGCCGGCTTCCGGGCCATCAACCCGAACGGGCGCATTCCGGCGATAATCGATCATGACGGGCCGGAGGGCGAACCGCTCGCACTGTTCGAATCCGGGGCAATCCTGCTGTATCTCGCCGATAAAACCGGAAAGTTTCTGCCCGCGGGCGAGACCGGCCGCTGGATCGCGACCCAATGGCTGATGTGGCAGATGGGCGGTGTCGGCCCGAATTTCGGCCAGGCATTTCACTTTTTGCATCAGCACCCGGCAGATGCACCCGACGACGCCATTGCCTATGGCCGCGACCGCTACGTCGCGGAGGTGCGGCGCCTGTGCCGTGTCATGGACGACCGGCTGGCGGCAAATGAATTTCTGGCGGGTGGTGACTATTCGGTGGCCGATATTGCGGCATTCCCATGGATCGCCCTTCATAATTGGTTCGACCTTGACCTTGTGGCGATGCCGCATCTTCGGCAATGGTACGACATCGTTGCGGCACGACCTACCGTGACACGCGGGATGGGTGTCCCGACACGCGAACAAATGGACCAACACGCGCAATCGCGCGACAGGGGGAAGAAATGATCGATCTTTACAACTGGCACACATCGAACGGCCGTAAGCTTTTCATCATGCTTGAAGAACTGGGCGTCGACTACAAAACCCATGCGATCAACATCATGCAGGACGACCAATTCACGCCGGAATTTCTTGCGATAAACCCGAACGGTAAAATACCCGGGATGATCGACCAGGACGGTCCCGGAGGCGAATCGTTCTCCCTGTTCGAATCCGGCGCGATGCTGATGTATCTGGCTGACAAATACCGCAGGTTTTTGCCGCCGGTCGACGATATCCGCAACCGATACATCACCATTCAGTGGCTGATGTTTCAGATGGGCGGTATCGGGCCGATGTTCGGCCAGGCACATCATTTCCGGAGGGCGAAGACGCCGGTGGAATACGGGATTGAACGCTATACCACGGAAGCGCGGCGTCTCTGGGGGGTGCTCGACGGGCATCTCGCCGACAACGAATACATGCACAACGATTATTCGATCGCCGACATGGCCATCTTTCCGTGGACGGCGCGGTATGAGTGGCAGGGCGTGGCGCTTGAGGAATTTCCCGGCGCAAAACGCTGGCTGGGGGCCGTTGGCGCGCGCCCCGCGGTCGCCAAGGCGATGGGCATCGACCTGGCCTAAGCCGCTTGACCGGCGATTTGGCGGTTTAAATTCCTTTAACCTTCCGGTGGGTGGGGGGATGAGCTATTTCAAATGGATCGTGGTCACCGACGACGATATCGACATCGAGGATGCCTTCATGCGCGACTGTGTGATGTGCGGGCGTTGTGCTGGTGTCGGCCATGACAGATGTTGGCGATATCGCCCCGCGGTCCAGCGTGGCGGCCTATTACGGCGACGACGCCGATCAATATGCCCGCATGGCCACGGTCCGGAATATCGCCGCCGTTTCGACCCCGGTCAGGGTAATCAAGGCGGAGCTTGATCCGCCATTTTTCATCGAGCAGGCGGTGACGTTCGTCGGCGCCGTGCAACCGATACCGAACCGGTGGTGGCGTTTATTTTCGGCCATAATCATGTGTCGGAGATTTATCATATCGGCACTGGTGACGATTCGATCGCGTCGCAAATCGTGAATTTTTGTTTTTCGGTTTGAACGTGCTCGCTATTGCCGCAAGCGTTTTTCCGCTTCGGCGATTTCTTTCGGGTCCATCTTGTCGATCAGTTTCCGGCGGTAGCTTTTCGCCCGGTCGAGCCCCTGGTCGGCCGCGCGAGACGCCCAGACCAGAGCGGCGACCATGTCGCGCACCACACCCTCGCCCTCGGCATAACGGATGCTTAGGCTGGCCTGGGATTTTGCGTAGCCCTTCTGTGCCGCCTGGAGGTACCATTTGACCGCCTGCTTGACATCCATCTCGGTGCCGAGGCCGTCGCGGTACATTTTGCCGAGATTATATTGCGCCCGGACCAAACCCTGATTGGCCGCTTTTTCGAACCAGAGGAACGCCTTTGATTGGTCTTTCGGCACCCCGAGCCCGAAGCTGTACATCTTTCCCAGCTTGTATTGCGACCGCGCCAAGCCTTGTTTTGATGCGCGGGTCAGCCATTCGATCGCCGCGCCGTAATCCCTTGCGACGCCGTCACCCGCGATCAGGCTGCTGGCGAGATTATGCTGCGCCGGGGCGTAACCCCGTTCGGCCGCCCTGCGCCACCATTCAGCCGCCTTGAACGGGTCGGCGATCACGCCTCTACCTCGGTCGTACATGGTTCCAAGATTGAACTGGGACCGGGCGTCGCCGGTCTCCGCCAATGGTCGCCAGGCGGCCAACGCCGCGGCGAAATCGCCTTTCTGGAGAGCCCGCCAGCCGGTATCGAAATCTGCCTGGGCTGTTCCAGCCCAGATCACGATCGCGGCCAGGAATGTCAATGCAAAGCGCCAGCTTGTCACAATAAGTCTCCTACCGAAATCGCGTCATGTTCATTTCGCCGCCGCCGTCGCGGGTATCTTGTCGGTCCGAGCGCGCAAAACCTCGAGCAACCCCTCGAATCCATGGCGGCGCACCACGGCGGAGAACTGATCGCGCTGGGTCACCGCCATGCTGATGCCTTCGACCAGGATATCGATAATCCGCATGCCGTCTTTTCCCGCCCGCACCCGCCATGTCGCCTTGATCGGTGGGCCGCTCGGTCGTTGGATGCGGGATTTGACATAGAAATCGATTTTGTTGGTCAGCGGCGTTTCGGACAATACAATCAATTTTTCGCCTGCATAGCCGCCAAGCTTGGACGCATAGGTCTGAAGGACATACTCACTGAAAAGGCTGAGATAGTCGCGCCGCTGCACCGCGCTGGCCCGTCGCCAATAGCGGCCGAGCGAAACTCGGCCGATCAGCGTCAGGTCGAATTTAGCCGCCAGCAAATTCCGGAATGCCTTTTCCCGCGCTTCCAGATTCCTGCCGTGGGATTGTAGCACCGAATCCGCCTGTACACCGAGATCGCGGATAAAGGCCGACGGGGCACCCATCCCGGCGACGGCCGGGCCGGAACCCATGGCCAGCAACGCCCCGAGCAGGGCAAAGACGAAAAGCCTCCGCGGCGCGAAATTGGATGGAATTCCACCTGGCATTTACGTTCGCCCTCCACTGTTGTCGAGACTCTACCGCAAATGAAACCCGTTCACTACTCCGCTCCTAGGCGAGATTATCGCGAATTTTGGTCAGGATTGCGCGTTGAGCCATTTCCACCAGGTCGCGCAGTGTTTCAACCGTCTGTTTAGAAATAAACATCTATTCGATCCCGTTTTCTGATTAGCGTCGGGATCAAGTGTTGGCCAGTCACGCTTAGCACCACGTGAACGTCCCGGCAGTTTTTCCGCCGCCGCTGATATGTTAGCAGCGGCTTTCGGCTTAGCGTTAATGAATCGTCAATCCGGCCGGCCATTAGCTGGCCGACAGGCTATTCCGATCTTCGAAAGGAGAACGTCATGGCCACGGTTCAAATCGAAGGGTTCTGCCCTGATTACGAAAACGTCAATGGCGGCTTGGAGATCGCCCGCAGGGTGAGCGCCAAAGTACTGGTGGCGTTTAACCATGC
>Ga0209403_10001746_pt1 | contig 27487 bp, 26 predicted proteins | sample ArcticOcean_MG_C_8_FD_187440 | JGI IMG/M metagenome (GOLD analysis project Ga0209403, IMG submission 187440) | Marine microbial communities from western Arctic Ocean - ArcticOcean_MG_CB11_86 (SPAdes) (version 2) | ecosystem: Environmental > Aquatic > Marine > Oceanic | place: Arctic Ocean... | reverse complement strand
CGGCCCGCACTTCAACCCACATATTCATCAAAGTCGGACCCATATGGTCGATCTCTACCCGCGCGCCGACAGAGCTTTCACCCTCATCAGCATGTTCGGCCATCAGCGCCAGACAGGTCCTCTCTACATCCATCACCATCATGGGCGTCGCGTAGACCCGCAAATCATCACCCATAAAATCAATCGTCTTGTCCTTGTCCACGTCGTAGCGGCGCGTGATTTTCAGGCCTAGCTGTAATGTGTCTTTCACCACTTATTCTCCTACTAAAATATTAACGAAACGGTCTATAAGCATCCCGGATGTAACCGCCTTAGCGTGGATTTGTCGAGGGGGTCAGACCAAGTTTGCTGCCCTGCGCATGGACCTGCGCCAAAGTGTCGGCTTCACCCAGATTTGGCAAGACATCAAAATCGACGCGATTGTCCGCAAAGAACCGGGTGTAGCTGTCCAGGCCAAGTTCAGCCAGCCTAGCCGCTATATCGGAATTCGCCTTAGCCGCCCCATTGCCGTGCGTTGCCTCATCCCTTATGAGATATTGCCACAAATTCCTTATCGGGAGTGCAAGAATGACGAAAGCGTTTGAAGGTATCCGCGTCATCGATTTCAGCCAAGTTCTGGCCGGACCCTTCGCGGCGGGTCAGTTGGCCTTGTTGGGGGCCAATGTGATTAAAATCGAACAGCCCGGCCAAGGCGACCAGATGCGCACCATGATGGCGAATGAAGCCCAAGCGGCGTTGAAAATGTCGCCAGCTTTCCTAGGCATTAATTCCAACAAGCGCGCTATCACGATTGATCTCAAACACCCGAAGGCCGGGGATATTTTGCACCGTTTGTTCCAGGGCGCCGACGTGGTGGTGCAAAACTTCAAGGCCGGGGTGCTTGATCGCCTCGGCTATAGCTATGACGCGGTGCGCGCCATCAAGCCCGACATCATCTATTGCTCTATCTCGGGCTATGGCCAGCAGGGTCCCATGGCGGGCAAAGGCGCCTATGATGGCGCCATCCAAGCCGCCTCTGGCATGATGAGCGTAACCGGGACCAAAGACTCCGGGCCCTTGCGGGTGGGCTATATGCCGGTTGATATTTCCACCGGCATCACCGCCGCGTATGCTATTGCCTCCGCCCTGTTTCGCCGCTCCGTCACCGGTGAAGGGCAACTCCTGGACGTCTCCATGCTGGATAGCGCCATGACCATGTTAAACCCTGTGATCTCGAACTATCTGGTCGGCGGCATCGTACCCGAGCGCCTTGGCAACGCCTCCCCCACCTATCAGGGCAGCGCCGATACCTGGGCTACCAAGGATGGATTTATACAGATGACCGTCATTACCAACAGCATGACGGCGAAAATGTGCACGGCTTTCGGCCGGCCGGACTTGGTGGACGATCCGCGCTTTGCCACTGATCAGGGCCGGGTTGAGCACAGCGATGAAGTCTATGCGACAATCGGCGCCATCTTCGCGACGGCGCCCACGGCGGTCTGGATGGAACGCCTGGGCGAAGAGGGCATTCCGGTCGCGCCGGTCCATAGCGTGCCTGAACTGGTAAATTTTCCCCAACTGGAACACCGCCGCGTGTTGATGACCATGCCGGCCCCGCCCGGCATGGATGGTAACATTACCGTGCCCGGTGCGGGCTTTCACGCCTCCGATGGCAATCCAAGCGGCGAGACCCCCGCCCCGCTTTTGGGCCAGCATACGGACGAAATATTGGGCGAACTGGGCTATGACGCCGCCGCGATTGCGTCGTTGCGCCAGGACGGGGCCATCTGAAGGAGCGGAAACCTATGAAAATTGATGCACAACTGGGCGGCCTTTACCCCCACTTGGCAGCGGGAATGGCCCGCCGCATGGAGGCCATGGGCTTCGATGCGGTCTGGAGTTTTGAGGCCGGTCACGATCCCTTTCTGCCCCTCATGGCGGCGGCCATGTCCACGGAGAAACTGCAAATCGGTACAAATATCGCCGTCGCCTTTGGCCGCAGCCCCTTTGCCATGGCACAGGCGGCCTGGGACCTGCAACAGGCCAGCGGTGGGCGTTTTCATCTTGGCCTTGGCACCCAGGTACGGGCGCATGTTGAACGGCGCTATGATATGCCGTTCGAGCATCCCGCGGCCCGCCTGACCGATTATATCCGTTGCCTGCGCGCCATCTTTGACAATTTCCAGAACGGCACCAAGCCCGCCTACGAGGGCCCGTTCTATCGCTTTATATTGACCAACGCGGCCTTTAACCCGGGACCCATCGATCAGTCTCATATTCCGATCTATGTGGCCGGCGTCAATCCGCGCATGTGCCGGGTAGCGGGCGAAGTCGCCGATGGCTTCCATGTCCACCCCATGCATTCCATCACCTATTTACGAGATATCGTGCGCCCGGCCGTGGACGAAGGCGCGCGGATGGCGGGCAAATCCGTAGACGATCTGGATCTGCATGCCTCGGTCTTCGCCGTGTTGGGGGAAACCCCGGCCGAGCGCAGCGCGTCGGAGAAACAAATTCGTGAACAGATCGCCTTCTATGCCTCGACGCCCAGCTATCGCGCCCTGCTGCGACACCACGGCATGGAGGATTTGGGCAAACAGTTGAGCCAGACCATGCGCGCCGGGGAGATTGATAAGATGGCGGCAATGGTACCCGACAAACTGCTGGCCGAGGTGACAATATCAGCCGATTACGGACAACTCGGCCCTCTGCTGCGGCAACGCTACGATGGCCTGGTACAGCGCATCGCCACCTACTATCCTATTCCCAATGATGAGCCGGTGGAGAGATGGGCCGCCGTGGTCAAGGGCTTTAATACCGCCTGATTTACACGTTATCGGTTGCGTTCGCTAAGGATCATATCGGCGCATTTTTCGCCGATCATGATGGACGGCGCATTGGTGTTGCCCGACGTAATCAGCGGCATGATCGAGGCATCAGCGATGCGCAACCCTGACAGACCACGTACCCGCAAACGGTCGTCGACCACACTCATTTTGTCATTGCCCATTTTGCAGGTGCCGACGGGATGATAAATCGTGGCGGCGTTATTGCGGATATGGTTGATGATCTCTTCATCGGTCCCGGCAGTAGCGCCCGCGCCATGCTCGCCTTCCAAATAACCGGAAAACGGCGGGGTATTGATAATCTTGCGTAGTATTTTCACGCCCCGCAGCATGCCCTGGAGATCCTCGTCCCGATCCAGATAATTGGGCTGGATTGCCGCGCGCAGGCCGCCGTTATCCCGCACCAGGGAGACATCACCGCGGCTCTTGGGCCGGGTGTAACAGATAGACGCCGTGCCGCCCGGAAAGGGGTGGAACACAAAGCCGCCTGCGGCCGAATAATCAAAACTAAACGGGCGGTAGGTGATTTGGATATCGGGTCTAGCGCCTTTTTCTTCCGAATCCAAAAAGCCGCAAACTTCGCAACTGGTCAGCCCGAAGGCACCGGTGCGGGTCAGGCCATAACGCAGTAATTCAAACCCCATGCGCGGCTTGTTGCTGAGCAGTTGGTTCAGGGTCGGATAGGCCGGCTTTAGGCGCGGCTGCACATGAACAAAAATATGATCATGCAGGTTCCGGCCAACACCGGGCAGATGATGGGTCGGCGTCACGCCCACGGCCTTCAGCGCGGCGCTGTCGCCGATGCCCGATTGCAGCAGAATTTGCGGCGAACCGATGGCGGAAGCGGACAAGATCACTTCCCGGCCAACCTGCACGGAAACACTCCTGCCCGCTCCATTGTCATATTCCACGGCGCTAGCCCGTGTCCCGTCCAACAGAATGCGGCTGACGGTGGCGCCGGTTTGGATGGTCAGATTGGGGCGGCGGCTAGCCGCGCGCAGGTAACCGCGGGCGGTGGAGTCCCGCCGCCCGTTGCGGATCGTCCCCTGCACTGTGGCGATGCCATGTTGATCACCGGTGTTCAGATCGGGGATGTGTGGAATGCCCGTGGCCGCCGCCGCTGCCAAGAATTTGTATGACGAGTCATTGCTGGGTAGGGTATCGGTGACGGCGATAGGCCCACCAACGCCGTGAAAATCGCTCTCGCCGTTCTTATGATCTTCCATTTTCTTGAAATAGGGCAGCACATCATCCCAGCCCCAGCCGGCGTTTCCCGCATCGCGCCAGCCGTCGTAATCCTGCGCCTGGCCGCGGATATAGAGCATGCCGTTGATCGAGGACGAGCCGCCCAATACCTTCCCCGAGGGGAAGAACATCGGCCGCCCGTTCAGGCCGGGCACCGGCTCTGACTTGCGCAGCCAAGTAGTATTCGGATTGGTCAGCAAATGGGGAAACAGCACGGGTATATGAATAAAAGGATGGCGGTCCTTGCCCCCCGCCTCCAGCAACAACACGGTGGCTTTGCCATCCTCCGATAAACGCGCCGCCGTCGCCGCGCCGCCAGAGCCCGAACCGATCACGATATAATCGTATTGCATGGGTAATTCCCACCCCTGACACTGCCCAATCCATACCGGGTAATCTGCCACGTTGTACCCTGGGCAACAAACAACAACTGGATTAGCGCTCCGACCGTGCGTGGCTGCCAGATAAAATGGTTAACAATGCCGCCACCACCGAAGCCAGTGACTTTATTCTAGAAATTTGGCGGACCTTTGAGGCGTAACACGGCCGGGTATTCGAGGCATTCACCAAGCCCGAGGTACTGGCCTAATGGTGGGGTCCCGAGGGTGTAAGTGCGCCAAGGGTGGGAATAGATCCACGGCCCGGCGGCCGCCTTTGCCGTCGAGATGCAACACGACAACGGCGCGATATATTATCTAAGCGGTGTTTATGAGGAAATTAAACCACCCGAACGCCTGGTCGATTCCTGGGCCTGGAGCCAGGGCGCGGATAAGCGGATAAGGGGCCGTCGACCCATCTTGTCCTGGAATTTCACGAGGTCGCAGATGGCGCCGAGATCATCCTGACCCACAGCGGCTTTCCCAGCGAAGACGACCGTGGTCAACATAACGGCAGCTGGACCGGTTGTTTCGATAGCCTCGCGAGACTTCTCGAACAATTATTACCAGGAATTATTGGGACAGGCCCGTATTGGCACTCTCTCAGCACCGTGCCAGGGCCAGTCTGAGCCGGTGCCGATCAACAGCGCGCCTATGATACCGACTCTGGAACGGGCATTATGGCCACCATAATAAATTCGGCGTAATTTGGAGATATGGGGGGGCCATGACGGAGGACATTTCTGACTGGACATTAGTCAGCCTGGTGGCGCGCCAGGCCGAGGCCCAGGGCGAGCGCGAATTCATGACGTTCGAGCACGGCACCACCCTGACCTTTGCCTCGCTGCACCGCGACAGCGCTGTGGTGGCGCGCAAATTAGCCGGTCTGGGTGTTGGCCCCGGCGACCGGGTCATGGTCATGCTGAAAAACCGCATCGAGTTCATGTTGACCATGCTGGCGATCATGCGCCTGGGTGCCATTTTCGTGCCCATCAATACGGAACTTAAGGGCGCCTTCCTGCAGCACCAGATGCGCAATGCCGAGCCGCGAGTGATATTCCTGGACGCGGTTTTGGGCGATGCCTTCGATGCTGTTAAGGGTGGCAACGATAATCTCGGCGCCGTCATCTATGTGGCAGGCGACGTACCGGACGAACGGCCGGTGGTGCTAGCCGGGGCCCGGGCCATGACGTTTGCGGCATTTTTTGCTCTCGCCGCCGCCGAAGATGATGTTCTGGTCACCCCGAAGGCCGAGGACATTGCCTGCATCATGTACACATCGGGCACGACGGGGCCATCCAAGGGCGTATTAATGCCGCATGCCCATTGTTATCTGTTTGGACACGGCATGGCCCGCGTCATGCAAATGACGGAACAGGATTGCCAATACGTCTGCATGCCCCTGTTTCACGCCATGGGCCTTTTGCTGCAGGTCATTAGTTCATTGATTAGCGGTTCGAAAGTTTATTGCATCGAACGTTTTTCGCCAAACACCTGGCTGGACGATGTGCGCGCCTGCGGGGCTACAGTTTCAAACGCCCTGGGCGTTATTCCCGAGTTTATTTTCCGCACGCCGGAAACCGAGTTCGACCGCGCGCATAATTTACGCCGGGTCGTGGCGGTCCCCATCGCCGCCGAATGGGGCAATGCCATGGAGCAACGCTTCGGCTTCAAGTTCATCCAGGCCTATGGCATGACGGAGGTCAACATCCCCTGTTATACCACCGAGGATGACCCTCTTCTGCCTGGTCTGGCTGGCCACGTCCAGGAAGATTTTTTTGAAGTGCGCGTCGTCAATTCAGAGACCGACGTCCCCCTACCCCAGGGCCAGATCGGGGAAATCGTCGTCCGCCCCAAGGTGCCCTCCTGCTTCAATCAGGGCTACTTCCGCATGCCGGAGAAAACCGTCGAGGCGTGGCGCAATCTGTGGTTTCACAGTGGCGACGCGGGCCGTTTCGATGAACAGGGCCGGCTGTACTATGCAGACCGTATCAGGGACCGCATTCGCCGCCGTGGCGAAAATATTTCCAGCTTCGAGATCGAACAGGTCCTGAATGACCACCCAGATATCAACGAAAGCGCCGTTGTCGGTATTCGGGTCGACGGCGCGGGTGGCGAAGACGAGGTTAAAGCCTACATCGTCACCGATGGCGGCGCTGACATCGACAATGTCGCTCTGCTGGACTATTGCGTTCAACAAATTCCCCGCTTCGCCGTACCGCGCTATATCGAAGCGGTTGAAACGCTGGCGAAAACCGCCACTGGCAAAATTCAAAAGGAACCCCTGCGCCGGGCGGGTCTCACCAACCAAACCTGGGACCGGGAGGCCGTTGGCTACAAAATTGCCCGGCGGGTCTAGGTGTAAGGATTAATTCACCGCCACCGCATCGCCCAGCGTGGGACCAATCTCGCCATTGATGACGAGGTCGGCGTGACGGTCCAAATCCGTTGGTTCGCGGTTTAGAATTACCATGCCAGCGCCGTTCTGTTTCGCCATGACCGGGAAGCCAGCGGCAGGATAGACCACCAGTGACGACCCGATGGCGATAAACAAATCGCAGGCCAGGGTTTCCCGCTGGGCCCGGGCCATTTTCTCTTCCGGCATCGACTGGCCAAAAGATATGGTCGCGGTCTTCATGTATTCGCTTCCGCAGCCAGTGCAGACCGGCATGGTTTCATCGGCCAGAAAGGCGGCCTTGATCGGCGCTAGTTCGTGACGCAGGCCGCAGGTCAGGCATTTGGCGTAGGTAGCATTCCCGTGCAGTTCAATGACCTGCATGTCGGGGATGCCCGAGGCCTGATGCAGACCATCTATGTTCTGGGTAATCACGGCGGAAACCTTGTCCGTGTCCACCAAGTGTGCGACGGCGCGGTGGCCCCGGTTCGGCACCGCGGCGGTCATGGCTGGGTCCATGGCGAACTTGCGGCGCCAGGACTCCCGGCGCATCTCTTCCGAGGCCATGAAATCACCGAAATCGATGGGTTGATACTTGGTCCACAGACCGCCGGGGCTGCGAAAATCAGGGATGCCGGATTCCGTGCTAATCCCCGCGCCGGTGAAAATCACCACTGATTCGGCCGCCGCGATCATGTCGCGCAGACGGGCCACATCGTCATGATCCGCGAATGCCAACTTGCTAACCCAGAGTTTCTAAAAACAAAGCCCGATAGTCCTCTGCCGTCAACGGCCGTGGATTCGAGGCGGTAGTGTGATCGGCCACGGCATGGGGGATCAGCGGCTCGATCATGTCGTCGTCCACGCCCATCTCGCGCAGAGTGGCGGGTAGCCCCAGGCGTTTATTCAATGCAGCCACTTCGTCCGCCAGATCAGCATCCGCCGGCAAACCCCAGGTCTGTTTCACACGATCGTATTTATCACCCACGGCCTTGGCATTATAGCGAATGACCGGCGGCAGGCACACGGCGTTGAGGGTGCCGTGATGGAGTATAGGATCCCGGATCGAGCCCAATGGATGGGACATCCCATGCACTGCTCCCAGACCTTTTTGAAAGGCCATGGCCCCTTCCATGGAAGCCATCATCATTTGCCAACGCGCTTCACGGTCGCTGCCATCGGCCACGGCACGTTCGACAAAGCGTACCGCGCGTCCCAAACCATCCATGGCGATGGCATCGGCGGGTGGATTTACGGCGGGTGCGCAAAAAGTCTCGAAACAATGGGCGAAAGCATCCATGCCCGTGCCAGCGGTCAGCATCTTCGGCATGGAAAAGGTTAGTTCGGGGTCACACAAAGCGACCTTGGGGATCACATGCGGGCTGCCGAAGCCCAATTTGCGCCCATCGTTCAGAATCATAATGGCGCCGCGGCCAACCTCGCTACCGGTACCGGCCGTCGTTGGGATGGCGATCACCGGCGCGACCGCCGCGGTAATTTTAGGTGCGCCGCCCAGGATCATCATGTAATCGGACAACTCACCGGGATGGGTCGCCATCAAGGCGATGGCCTTGGCCAGATCCATGGACGAGCCGCCACCAACCCCGATCACACCATCACAGTCCGCCGCGCGGTATTGCGCCAGGGCGGTGGTCATGGCCGCCTCCGTGGGGTTTTCCGGCGTGGCATCAAAGATTTCCGCCTGACAACCCTTGGTCAGCTGTTCTATTACCCGATCCAGCAAACCAGCCGCCCGCACGCCCCTATCGGTCACCAACAAGGGTCGGGTCAGACCCAATCCAGCCATTTCCGCCGCAAGCAGCTGAACGGCCCCGAAATCGAACTGAATTTTCGTTAAATAAGTTATGGTCGCCATGGTCCAGCCTTTCATTGCGCCGATCGAAGCGCCCCATCATCGCGCCCGATAACGGCTGCTGGCAAGAGAAACTGGGACTGCAGCGGAAAAGGACCGACGCCTAGAGACATTCCGACTTAATGAGAATTGCGCCTGTATTCTGAGTAATTGAAAAAATTTCTCTAATTAGAAAGATCTGAGAATTTTCTGAACGAAAATGCTCTGGAAAAAACAATGACCGCGTCGATTAAGACCGGGTCATCCCTAATAGTGAGGGCTGCAGATGGGGGGCCGCAGCCCTCGGCGCATGTCGGGGAATGCGGCGCCAGGAAACATTTTTGTGGCAATTTTGCGATCCGCCACGACACTAACCTTGATATTGCTAAACACCAGCGCTCTACCAGGCATTTGGGACAACTTAGAGGCAGTGGATCTATGCCAACCATATTAAGAACGGGGACCGCCAGCATTGATCTAAATCAAATTGGCAAAATTAATTTTCCGAATCGCGAGAAATGTGCGGCTCGCCACCGCTTTAGTTTTTTCAGATTAAAACGGGAACGCTAAACCATCAGTCAGGCCATTGGCCTGGAACGGTCGATCTATTTGCAGATCTATCAATTGACCCGCAAGGCACGGGATCGTGAAACCTACCTCTCCAAGGACGACGTGGTGCGCCTGACCTAATTCTACAAATCCATCACCCGTGGGGCCGGATATCTGGTCCTGCGATAATGGCAACGCGACCGCCTCTATTTAAACGCCGTCCGCAAAATCAAGGAATACCCCAACCCGCGCCCCGGACCCGGGCCAGCGCAAAATAACGCTGCCAATTAGCGTTTAGACAGGGCATAATCAGTAATTATATTATAGGCAGTGGGTGAGGCCTTTGGGCAGGCGCCCCGGCTTTCATTTTTAGCTGATTTAACCTAATCCCCTGGGTATTTGGAGGCGGGCCCGCAAATGATAGATCCGTTTGGACGCAGCATTGATTACCTACGCGTTTCGGTCACCGACCGCTGCGATTTCAGGTGCACCTATTGCATGTCCGAGGATATGACGTTCCTGCCCAAGGCGGAGGTTTTAAGCCTCGAGGAAATAGAGCGGTTGTGCCGCGTGTTCATCGGCCAGGGCGTACGCAAGATGCGCATTACCGGGGGCGAGCCCCTGGTGCGGCGAAACGTGATGTGGTTGTTTCAACAGCTGGGCCGACAATTAGATAGTGGCGCCCTGGATGAATTGACCCTCACCACGAACGGCTCACAACTGTCCAAACATGCCGCCGACCTTTATGCCTGCGGGGTCCGCCGGATCAATGTCTCGCTTGATACCCTGAATGCGGACAAATTTCTCGCCATAACCCGTTGGGGCAAATTTGACCGGGTCATGGCCGGAATCGATGCTGCCCTGGCCGCCGGTCTGGAAGTGAAGATTAACACCGTGGCAATGCTTAATTTCAATGAAGACGAGTTGGACCAGATGATCGCCTGGTGCGGCGAACGTGGCTTGGATATGACCATGATCGAGGCGATGCCCATGGGCGATATCGGGCTGAACAGGGCGGACCAACATTTGGCGTTGTCGGATGTACGGCAGGATCTGGAACAACGCTGGACCCTACAACCCAGCGATCACCAAACCGGCGGCCCGGCCCGTTACGTAACCGTGGCCGAGACCGGGCGGCGTTTGGGTTTTATTACCCCGTTGAGCCATAATTTCTGCGAATCCTGCAACCGTGTGCGCCTAACCTGTACGGGTACGCTGTTTATGTGTCTGGGCCAGGACGACGCAGCCGATCTCCGGGGCCCGCTGCGCGCATCCTCCGATGACGAGGTGCTGGCACAGGCCATTCAGGCCGCAATCGCCCGCAAGCCAAAGGGCCATGATTTCATTATCGACCGGGATAACAACGATCCGGCGGTCGCGCGTCATATGAGCGTAACTGGGGGCTAATACCCACGCTTCGCAGCTCGCCATGGCCACAACTTCAAAACCATAAGCGCCATGACCGCGCGGCGCCTGTTTTGTCCGATTATTATTATCTTGCAGCTGTTTTTCTAGCTACACCCGGCATGGTCCGAGGCGCAGGCGGGACCCACCGGCAACGATTTAGGCAAACCCGCAACGCGGCTTTTAGCCATTCATCTGAGTGTGCCCTATCTCGATCGGGCGGTTTCCCCGACGGCGGCAGCCATCCGCGCCGTACAGCAATATGAACCGCGCATCGCCCGCGACGATAGAGGCCAGGTCGTCGCCCGCGACCACCGCTATGCCCGGGCCGTCGTGCGGGCCCGGCACAAGATGGCGAAGCTAGCTTTATCCAGCCCTAAAATGATTAATTTCTCCGCCGCGTCTCCTTTGGCAAAAATGGCGTAACATGGCGTAACATGGCGTAACATGGCGGATAAACTAGCTGTTGTTGACTGTTGGTCTGTGGGACGGTAAAGCCGGTGCATGCTTCGCGGCTGGCATCCTTCATAACAGGCGTTCGGGCACGATAGGCCTCTTTGCTGTTCATTGGCAGAAAAAGTAACCAGCATGGCTACCCTGGGCGCGAGCCGTCAGCGGGGCGTTCAGGATTGGCCAGAGCAGAACTCCGACTAGCAAAAATCGGAGCAGCATAATTTCTTCCCTATGGAGACCCGGTTATCTGTCATTATGAGATCGGAATCCCGTTTTGGCTGACGATATCTGACGGTGGCGGCAACTGCTTATATAGTACGTACGAAGTGCAGGAGCGAATACGAACATGATGGGTGGTGGATAAGCGGATGGCCCGCGATAAAATTACGTTCATGGCGAGCGAAACGCCGGAGGCTAACGCCGCGCTGAAACGATTGCGCGGGCGCTATGACGATGTTGGGCCGGAACAGGCAGACGTCATTGTCGTCCTGGGTGGCGACGGCTTCATGCTCAGCGTATTGCACAAGACCCGGCACCTTACCCGGCAAATCTATGGCATGAACCAGGGTACCGTCGGATTTCTGATGAACAGCTTTTCAGTGAAAAATCTCACCGAGCGGCTGCAGGCGGCTAAAATAACCGTGGTCCATCCCCTGGAGATGATGGCAATGGATGCGACGGGCAAAGAGCATCGCGCCATGGCTATCAATGAAGTATCAGTTTTCCGCGAAACGCGCCAGGCCGCCAAAATTCGCATATCAATTGATGGCCAGGTACGCTTGGAAGAGCTGGTCTGTGATGGTGTGCTGGTCGCCACGCCGGCTGGCAGCACCGCCTATAACTTATCGGCGTACGGACCCATATTACCCCTGGAGGCGGACATACTGGCCCTTACCCCAATCTCGGCCTTTCGTCCCCGGCGCTGGCGGGGCGCCTTGCTGCCCAGCACAGCCAAGATCCAATTTGAGGTGCTGAATCCGGCGAAGCGTCCGGTTTCCGTCGTGGCTGACAATCAGGAATTCCGCAACGTAATTCAGATCGAAGTTGTCGAGGATCAGGCGGCTGAATTACATCTCTTGTTTGATCCGGAACATAATTTGGAAGAACGCATTCTGAACGAGCAATTCATCCCCTGAGACATGGAACATAATTAGCCATGTTACGATTATGACGCGCCTGGCGATGGGCGGTTTGGTGCATGAGATCGTTACCTTCCTGCCCGAGGAAACCACGCTCGAAGCGTTCGAGGAGAGGGCAATTCGCGGTGCGGCAATTATCGAGGCATATCAAGGCAACAATACGGTATATAGCGGTTTCCTTAACACCTGCCAGGAAAACGGCGTCACCATCGAAGGACTGCTCTGCACCGAATTCGCCCCGTCGGGCCCGGTTGCCCGGCAGGTATTCGAGGCCCTGGCGCTGATCGCAGATGGCGTCCGACCTTATAGTGCTGTTGGAGCATGCGGACCGCAGCAACGATTCCGCACATTTGTTGCAAGGCATGCTGAAACGCGGCGTGGGCCGGGCCGTGGTGCCTTATCTGCATGACCCTATTGTCGCCAAGGCCGCCGCCTCCGCCGGCGTTGGTAACCAGTTAATCATGGCCTTGGGAGGCAATTCTTCCGAATTGGCCGGCATGCCGATCCTCTTTACCGGCATCGTTAAATTCGCCGGACCCTTGCGCTATCGGATCAGCGGTCCCTATCGCACCGGTGGAAAAATTGATCTGGGCGCCGCTGCCGTACTCGACAGCGGCGCAATCATAGTGATCGTGACCACACAGAGCGTCACGGCAGTGGATACCGACCCCTTCACCCAGTGTGGCCTGGACACAAATGAATTTGATATCATCGCGCTACACTCGAAGACCCATTTCCGCGCCGCTTATGCGCCCATTGCCGGTGCAATTTTAATGGTCGAAACGCCCGACTGGGGGCATGCCGACCTGCTTGGCCTGCCTTGCCGCAATGCACCGCCTGGTATTTATCCGATTACCATGGCGCCACCGGAGGGCGGAATACTGGACGAAACCGATGATGGTGCAAATGATGCCCTATAAAAACATGCCGGACTGGCGCAATGTGAGCGAACAGCGGCCGACTTTCGTCAGCCATCTAGAATGCGGACTGAGCGGTGAAGTGGTTCCGCCGGACCGGCTGCACGGGCTTTCATCCGTCGGCAGACCATATTTGGTGCGCTACGATCTGCCCGCCTTGGCCAACAGCCTAAGCAAGGAAATTCTTGCCGCCCGCCCGCCCGATCTGTGGCGCTACCGTGAATTTCTGCCGGTCCGTAAAACCCGAAATATCGTTTCGCTGGGCGAATGCATGACGCCGCTGATACCGGCGCCGGGTGTAGATGGCGACCTGTGGATCAAGGACGAAGGCCGCCTGCCTACCGGTTCCTTCAAGGCCCGCGGACTGTGCCTTGCCGTATCCATGGCAAAGGAATTGGGCGTTACACGCATGGCGATGCCAACCAACGGCAACGCCGGTGCCGCCATGGCCGCCTATTGCCGGGCCGCCGGGATCGAAGCCTTTGTCTTTTGTCCCGATGATACGCCCGAGACCAATATCCGCGAGATCGCCTTGCAGGGCGCCCGTGTCTATTGCGTCAACGGATTGATCAACGATTGCGGCAAGATTGTCGGCGATGGCAAGGAAGCTATGAACTGGTTTGACGCCTCAACCCTGAAGGAGCCTTACCGGATCGAGGGCAAGAAAACCATGGGGTTGGAATTGGCCGAACAATGCGGCTGGCAATTGCCGGACGCCATTTTTTATCCGACGGGGGGTGGCACCGGTCTGATCGGCATGTGGAAGGCCTTTGATGAATTGGAAGCCATGGGCTGGATCGGGCCAGAACGGCCCAAGATGATCGCCGTGCAGGCCTCCGGCTGCGCGCCCATCGTCAAAGCCTTCGAGGATGGTGTAGAACATGCCCAACTATGGCCTAACGCCCATACCATGGCGGCCGGCATACGGGTGCCCGCCGCGGTGGGCGATTTCTTGATTTTACGGGCCGTCCGGCAATCGGGCGGGTTCGCTATCGCCGTCGACGACGAGGCAATCTTCGCGGCCCGGGACGATATGGCCCAAAGCGGCGGACTGCTTTTGTGCCCGGAGGGAGCGGCCACGTACGCCGCCTGGAAAGTCGCTCTGGACGATGGTCGGATCACGGGCCAGGACCGTTGCATCCTGTTCAATTGCGCCACCGGATTGAAATACCCCATGCCGGCGGCCGGAACGACCCTGGATCGCCACCTGCCGATAGACTATGGAGCCATGGTATGATCACACCAACGCCGGGGCCGGCCCTTGAATTGCTGCCCATCGATATTCGGGGCTATCGCGCGGGTAATACCGGCATTGAATATGTACACCGGTTCGATAGTGCCCAGCCGGGACCCAACGTCCTAATCAATGCCCTGACTCACGGCAATGAGGTTTGCGGTGCCCACGCCCTGGCGGTTCTGATGGAGAATAATATCCGCCCCAGCCGCGGCAGCCTGACCCTTAGTTTTGCCAATATCGCCGCCTATCATGCCTTTGACATCGACAACCCGACGGCCTCGCGCTTCATCGACGAGGATTTCAACCGACTGTGGTCCGATGACATTCTCGATAGCGCCCGCAAATCAGCGGAATTGACCAGAGCCCGGCAAATCCGGAGCGTTGTAGCCACAGCCGATTATTTGCTCGACCTCCATTCCATGCAGCTTCCCTGCCCCCCTCTAATGTTGTGCGGCACAGCTGATAAAGGCCGGCGCCTGGCCTTCGCGATGCGGGTACCAGAATTCGTGGTTGCCGATCCCGGTCACGCCGCCGGCCCCCGGATGCGCGACTACGGCCCCTTTGCCCACGCGGACAAGGAAAAAACCGCTCTGCTAATAGAATGCGGGCAGCATTGGGCCCAGGATTCCCGACAGACCGCGATCCATGCGGTTTTTCATTTCCTCGACGCCCTGGGCCTGATCGACCAGGCCGCGGCGGGGCCCTATCTGATGGAAAAGCCAGCCTCTCAGAAACTGATTGAAGTGTTTGGCCCCATCACCATTCAGACCGAGACGTTCCGCTTCGTTGAAGACTACAACGGTCTGGAAGTCATCGCTGATAGCGGCACGGTGATCGCCCACGATGGCGCGCAACCAATTGTGACCCCTTATGACAATTGCGTACTGATCATGCCCACGCACCGGCCCCGTCCGGGCCAGACAGCGGTGCGCCTGGGACGTTTCATTGCCTGAATTTTTATTGCATAGCCCAGCTGCCAAGAAACTTATCCGTTTAACCTTGTCATTGCTGCTTGGCGCCATTGGGGGCGCGATATTTTATTACTTCAATCTACCCCTGGCTTGGATGCTGGGCAGCATGACTCTTACCACCATCGCCGCCTTGTCCGGCGCGCCGGTAACCCTGCATATGCCCCTGCGCATGGCAATGGTGGCGGTTTTGGGTACCTTGCTGGGCAGCGCCTTTACGCCGCAAATTCTGGACCATCTGCAGCACTGGGGCCTTGGGGTCGTTACAATGCTTGCCTTTGTCACCGTAATGACCGTGGTTTCTGTATTTTTTCTGGTTCGCGTTGGCAAGATGGACCGCAGCACCGCCTACTTCGCCGGAACGCCCGGGGGCCTGGGCGAAATGACCATAGTCGGCGAGCAACAAGGGGCCGATCCCCGCACCATTGCGCTGGTGCATGCAACGCGGATTTTTGTCGTGGTTTTCCTGCTGCCGTTGTATCTGGCAACTACCAGCAATTTTGATATTCCCAATACGGTCCAAGTTCTGGGCAGCCGGCCCACAGCGGAAGGGTGGGAGTTGGCTATTCTAGGTGGCTGTGCGGTGATCGGCTATTTTTTGGGCCGTACCCTGCGCCTGCCGGGCGGTCAAATTTTAGGGCCATTGCTAGTTTCGGCCGTGGCCTATCTAAGCGGTCTGGTTCATGGCGGTCCACCCGCCAATCTTATCGCCGTGGCGCAGGTCGTCATCGGCTCGGCCATCGGCGCGCGGTTCGTTGGCCTGAACCTAAGCGCGACGGCCCGTCCGATCTTCCTGGCGCTTTGTTCGGCCTTGGTCATGCTAGCCATGGCCGGGGCCTTTGCTACCGTGCTTGCACCATGGCTGGGATTGCCCATGCATGCGTTGTTGCTAGCCCTGTCGCCCGGTGGTCTGGCGGAAATGAGCCTTATTGCCCTGGCCCTAAACGTGGACACGGCCTTTATCGCCACCATGCATCTGGTCCGCATTCTTTTGATTGTCACCATGGCCCCGATTGTATTCCGGATCCTGGGATGGAATAAAACCCATTTATCAAGGCCGGGTAGAGACTATCCGTAGTAGCGGAATTTCCATAAACCGGAAATATCCTAACTTTGCAGGACTAACTATTGGGCGCTGAATTGCCTAATGTAGTACATCACCCTGGTCTCGGCCACCTACCCCTAAGGTAATATTTACTTCCCTGGCTCATTGTTCACCTGGGCGACCTGCATTTTGGACCACAATGATAACGCAAGACTTTCAACTAATCCTGGCAGGGCATAAACGTTGGCTGTCCGACCATCCCGGCAGGTCCCGGGCCAATTCGTCCCTGCAGGAATTGGCGGCCATAGATTTTGGCGGCGCCAATCTGGAGCAGGCCAAATTGACCGGCGCGCATTTGGCGGCTTCCATGCTCAGCGGTATTAATTTTCATTTAGCGGATATGTTCGCCGCGGATCTGCGCAATTCAAACCTGATCGGCGCCGATCTATCGGGGTGGTCCAGCCCCATTGGGGCGCAACATCAAGCCCGCCATTGATCCCTTCGAGCAAATGGCGCGGCTACCTGACCTGCACGGGCGCGGCGTGGTAATGCGCTTGATATCGCCATAAAGCTAATCAGCTTTATGCTGCCAAGTCTTCCGGCCTCCTTTGACGGCTACCGCATTTTATAAATAAGCGATCAGCATCCGGATATGCTGCCCAAACTTGGTGAACGTATCGTGGCGCTCCTGGGCGGTGTTTCAGTAGACCCGTTCCTGTTGACCGGCGACTACCGCGATCGTCACGATGGTTCGCCGGAGCTGGGGCTGGGGCTACTGCGCGCCATTCTTAAGGCGATTGATGCCCCGGACGGGCATTTTGCCGTACTTGGTAACCATTATCTGGCTGCGTCCGTTGAAATATTAGAACCCATGGGCCTGAAGGTCTTGATCAATAAGACCGCAACCATCTAACGAAAAGATGACGTCTTGCACTTGACCGGCCTGGACGATGTGAATTCATTTTACACCGAGGCTGAGCATGCCGCCCTACGGCAGCCGTTCGCCGGTTGCCGCATAGCCGCCATGCATTCGCCCGAGGTTGCCGATCTGGCCGCCCGGGCCAGCATCGAACTCTATTTGTGCGGGCGCACTCATGGCGGGTAGGTCTGTCTGCCCTGGGGCGGCCCCTTGATCAGCCATTTACGGCGCTACCGAGCTTATAACTGCGGACTATGGCACCACAGCGACATGCCTGGCTATACGTCCAACGGCGCCGGTGTTACGGGTATCCCGCTGCGCTACAATTGCTCGCCGGAATTGGCACTGATTACCCTACGGCAGCCCCTCAAAGATCTCGATTAAGCGCCGGACTAAACCTGCGCCACCGGTCCGCCAGCCTGGGTCCAGGCGCCAAACCCGCCACCCATATGACAGATATTGGCAAAGCCCAGATCTAATAAAGTCTTGGCCGCCAGGACCGAGCGCCCGCCCGAGGCACAATAGAGCACCAGACGTTTGGCGCCATCGACGGTCTTGTCATGCATGGGGCTGCCGGGATGAACTTAGAATTTTAGGAATCCGCGCGGAACATGAACCGACCGGGAATGCCGCCCGTCTATTGCCGCTCCACCTGTTCGCGCACGTCGACAAAGATCACGCCGGCGCCGCCGACAAGGGCAAGCCCATCTTCCACCGTAATGGTTTTCACCACGGCGTTGGCCTCGCCAACCATCTGCTTAAAACCGTACAGCAACATTACCTATGCCCTCCCCATACCTAGAAATTAACGCACTGCAAAATACGGCGCCTGTTGTACTAATAGCCAACCTCGTCGTCGCCGCAATGCTCAAGGGATCTAGGCAATACGATATGGAAAGCAATGAATTGAGCCAACTTGGCCGCTTGGTCAAAGCACCTGAAACGCCAGAGGCGGCGGTGCTGGAACGGGTCGCCAATCCCCATGTCGGCGATGACTACCTCATTCGATTCGCCTGCCCCGAATTCACCACTGTCTGTCCGATCACCGGGCAACCGGACTTCGCCCATTTGGTGATAGATTATCTACCGGGCGATTGGATTGTCGAAAGTAAATCTCTGAAGCTTTATCTGGCGGCCCACCGTAATCACCCGGCCTTTCATGAAGGCTGTACCGTCGCCATCGCCAAACGATTGGTCGATTTTCTGACGCCAAAATGGCTGCGCATTGGCGGCTATTGGTATCCCCGTGGCGGCATCCCCATCGATGTGTTCTATGCGACCGGCGCGCCGCCCCCAGGCATCTGGATACCCGAACAAGGCGTTGCCCCCTACCGCGGCCGCGGCTGATCCCGCGCCCGATATCAAGGGCAGGAACCAGGCATGACTATTTACCCCTCCATGTACCGCTCGGCCTGCTATCGTGGTCGAATGGGGCCATTTCCTAGGGCTGCTCACCAAGGACTATCTATTGAACCACCCACGCCGCAAAGCGGTCCCAGATAACTAAAACTGGAGACGTTAGAAATATGTCACGCAACCGCCACGGCATCGCCACCCGCGCCATTCATGCCGGCCAGTCCCCCGATCCGACCACTGGCGCTATCATGGTCCCGATCTATGCCACCTCCACTTACGTCCAGGAGAGCCCCGGCGTGCACAAGGGTTATGAGTATTCGCGCAGCCAAAACCCAACGCGCATGGCCTATGAAGCCTGTGTAGCGGATCTGGAGAACGGCGCCCAGGGCTATGCCTTCGCCTCCGGTCTGGCGGCCAGCGGCACGATCCTGGAGCTGTTAGACAGCGGCGATCATGTCATCGCCATGGATGATCTGTATGGCGGCACCTTTCGCTTGTTCGAGAACGTGCGCAAGCGCTCCGCCGGCCTGCAATTCAGCTATGTGGATCTATCGGATGAAGCCGCCCTGGCCGGCGCGATCCGGCCCGAGACCAAGATGATCTGGATCGAAAGCCCGACTAATCCCATGTTACGCCTGGTAGATTTCGCCGCCATCGCCAGGGCGGCGGCGCCAAAAGGCATTCTTACCGTGGCCGACAACACCTTCGCCTCGCCAGTCGCGCAACGGCCACTAGATTTCGGCTTCGACATCGTGATCCATTCCGCAACCAAGTATCTGAATGGCCACTCCGATATGGTTGGCGGCATGGTAGTGGTCCGCGACGACGGCGATTTGCGCGAACGCCTGGCCTATCTGCATAACGCGGTGGGCTCCATCGCCGGGCCCTTCGATGCCTTTCTGGCCATGCGGGGCCTGAAAACCCTGCCCCTGCGCATGCAACGTCACAGCGAAAATGCCCTGGCCATCGCCACATTTCTGGAAGCTCATGAGGATGTGGAAACGGTTTACTATCCGGGCCTGCCAAGCCACCCGCAACATCAACTGGCCGTGCGTCAGATGGATTGTTTTGGCGGCATGGTGACCGCTGTTCTGAAGGGCGGGCTGGAGAAGAGCCGCCGTTTCCTGGAGCGCACGAAGCTGTTTTCCCTGGCCGAAAGCCTGGGCGGCGTAGAAAGCCTGATCGAGCATCCCGCCATCATGACCCATGCCTCAATCCCGCCCGAGATCCGGGCGGAACTGGGGATCAGCGACGGCCTGGTGCGCCTATCGGTGGGCATAGAGGACGGCGCGGATTTATTGGATGACATAAAATACGCATTTAAATGATTTAATTACATATGGTTATAGTGTTTTATTAATCTTATATGGGGGAATAAACAACGTGACGAACTGGCCTGTTAAATTGCCGCCATGGCGTCATTGGCCCCTGTTGTTCGCCCTGGCCGTCGCCCTGTTTCTCTGGTGGCTGGGGCCGATCGGATTGGCCATTTTCTGGCCCCTGGTGCTGACCGCTTTGTTCGCCGTCGCGCTTTGGATCTTGCGGCTGCGCGATGCGTAAGCCTGCCAGCATGAAGGGTTTGGACGAGTTCGGCCGGGTGCGCCTGTCGCCGTCGTTTTTCATGCGGGATTTTCTCTACAGCGAGATATCCGTCTTTTACGGCATTCCCAATATCCCCGATAATCCGGACCTGGCCATCGCCGCCGGCAAGATGCTGTGCGGCCAGCTATTGGAGCCATTGAAGGCCAGCTTTGGCAAGCTATCCATCCGTTCCTCTTACCGCAACGCCGCGGTCAACGCCTTCGGCAATGCCCACGGCTTGAATTGCGCCAGTTCTGAACGCGCCAAGGGCCGCCATGTCTGGGACCACCGGGATAGCAATGGCCACATGGGCGCCATGGCCTGTGTGCTATTGCCCTGGTTCACCGACCGCCACACTAATGACGCGGATTGGCGGGCCTTGGCCTGGTGGATCCACGACCACCTGCCCTACAGCCGTCTACAATTCTTCCCCAAGCTATGCGCCTTCAACATCGGCTGGTCGGAGGCGCCGGAACGCCGCATCGACAGCTTCATCGGCCCCCGGGGCTGCCTGACCAAACCGGGTATGGGCAACCACGACGGCGATCACGGCGATTGGTATAACGATTTTCCGGCCTTCAGGGGTTGATCAGCCATTTCATGATGTGCTCGGCCACGCCGACCACTTCGCCCCGCTCGTTGGTGGCGGTCAGGGCGGCGCGGCTGCGGCGGCTGGCCTGATCCACGTCCTTGACCTCGTAGTTGACCGTGATGGTATCACCGATTTTCACGGCGGCGGTAAAACGCACCCGGTCATAGCCGATGGACATGGGCGTCAGATCAGCTCGCGCCTCAGTCAAACGCATGGCCAGCAAGGCCGAGGCAGTGGACATGAAACCCACCAACAGAGCACCATGGGCGACCCGCTGGCCATATTGCGAACGTTTCATAAAGGCCTCGTTCACATGCGGCGCGGCAAAGTCGCCGGTAATGCCGGCAAAACCATAAATATCGCTTTCTCCGACGGTCTTGGTAAATGACGCGGTATCACCAACCGTGACGGGTAGTTCGGTCATGATAAATTCTCCTTGATATCAGGCGGCGGCGGCCAGTTTCTCCATAGCCGCTAGATGCTCGTTGATAGTGGCGAAGCCCGAGGCGGAGGTGCGGAAGGTGACGGAGGTCGCCCCCATGGCCCGCCAGGATTCGGCCTCGGCCAGCCATTCGTCCGGCCCCCTATTCTCGGCAAAGACCGTGGCGTCGATGCCCAGGGCGGCGGGGTTCCGGCCGGCGGTTTGCGCGGCCTCGTGGAAGATTTCGATCTTACGCTTCATCGTGTCATCGGGCTTGGTGCGCGGGTTCATCAACCAGCCATCACCGATCCGGGCGGCGCGGCGCACGGCAACATTGGCCATGGCGCCGAACCAGATAGGGATGGACCGCCCCGTCGGCCGGGGATTCATGCCCATATCGCTGATGTGATGCCATTTGCCCTCAAAATTCACTAGTTCGTCGGACCACAACCGGCGTAATAGCGCTACCTGTTCCTCAATCCGATCGCCACGATTGTCGAAATCCATGCCCAACGCGTCAAATTCCTTGGAGCTCCAGCCAACGCCGATGCCTAGGACCAGCCGCCCGCCGGTCAGGATATCGATCTCGGCGGCCTGTTTAGCGACCAATTCGGTTTGCCGCTGTGGCAGCACCACATTGGCGGTGACTAATTGGATTTTGCTGGTGAAACCGGCCATCCAGGCAAACAGGGTCATGGGTTCGTGAAAACCATATTCAATAGTGTAATGCACCGCCCAAGGCGTATCGCGGGCATCCTTGGCGCCCAGAATATGATCCACTAGAGTCAGGCGCTCAAAGCCCAGATCTTCTGCCGCTTGCACAAAATCACGAATGACGACGGGATCGTTACCGATCTCCGATTGTGGGAATGATACGCCGAATTTCATTATGTCCTCGCCCCTGTTATTGAGGTGATCATAACGCCTATTTCCATTCCCGCCAGCTTGAGTAAGAATAACGGTCGAAGGAAAAGGGACATTGCCAAAATCAAACCGAATGGTCACCGTGGGGGCGGCGCAACTTGGTCCCATCGCCCGCGATGAAAGCCGTGCTTCGGTGCTGGACCGCCTGTTGACGTTGCTGGAGCGAGCCCATGAACGCGGCTGCGACCTGGTAGTTTTTCCAGAACTAGCTCTGACGACATTTTTTCCCCGCTGGTATTTTACGGATCGGGCCGAGGTCGATCGTTACTTCGAAACCGCCATGCCGGGCCCCGACACCGAACGGTTGTTCGAAAAGGCGGCTGAGTACGGCATCGGTTTTTGCCTAGGCTTTGCGGAGCTGATCGAGGAAGACGGTGAAACACGGCGCTTCAACGCCTGCATCCTGGTCGACAAATCGGGCGCCATCGTGGGCAAGTACCGCAAAGTGCACCTGCCCGGCCACGCAGAGCATTTGCCGGAGCGGAAATGGCAGCATCTAGAAAAAGCCTATTTCGACGTGGGCGATTTGGGTTTTCCGGTCTGGCGCACCATGGGCGGCATCATGGGCATGTGTATCTGCAATGACCGGCGCTGGCCGGAAACTTACCGCATGATGGGCCTGCAGGGGGTGGAGATGATCATGCTGGGCTATAACACGCCGGCCACGGAACCCCCTTGGGGGTTTGAGCCGACCCACCTGGCGAGCCTGCACAATAATCTATCGATGCAGTCAGGTGCCTACCAGAACGCCACCTGGGTGGTCGGCGTGGCCAAGGCGGGACGGGAAGAGGGCTGCGATATGATGGGCGGTACCCTGATCGTCGCGCCCACGGGAGAGATTGTAGCTCAGGGCCGCACGTTGGCTGACGAACTGGTGGTTGCCGACTGCGATCTGGATGCCTGCAACCACTATAAAAACACGGTGTTCAATTTCGCCGAACACCGCCAGCCGGATCAGTACGGGCTGATCACCGGAACCGCCGGCGTTATTCTACCACCTGAATTAGAAGATTAGGACCAAGCGAATATGAAACTGATCGGCGTCGATGTTGGCGGCACGTTTACCGATGTGATGTATGGCGATACGGAAAGCCAGGCGGTTGCCATTCATAAAGTGCCCACCACACCCGAAAATCCCAGCCAGGGGGTGATCCAGGGCCTGTGCGAAATCTGCCAGCGCTTTGATCTGCCGCGTGATGGAATAGACCATGTGCTGCACGGGACCACCATCGCCACCAACGCGGTCCTGGAATACAAGGGCGCGAAGACCGGCATGGTTACCACGGCCGGCTACCGCGATATCCTGCATATCGGCCGTCACCAACGACCACAACATTATTCCATCATGCAGGATATACCCTGGCAGGACCGGCCCCTGGTGCAAAGGCGGCACCGCAAGGCTGTCGCCGAACGCCTGACCCCTCCCGATGGCGCCGTGCTGATCCCACTGGATGAGGACGCGGTGCGCGCGGCAGCGCGAGAACTGCGTGCGGCGGGCGTGGAGGCCATCGCCGTCTGTTTCCTGTTCGCCTATCTTAACCCGGCCCACGAAGACCGGGCCGCCGGGATTATCCGCGAGGAATATCCCGACTGCTTCGTCACCACTTCATCCTCCGTTTCGCCGCAGTTCAGGGAATTCGAACGCTTCACCACCGCCGCCATGAACGCCTTCATCGGCCCCAGGGTACGAACCTATGTGCGGGAGCTAGAGGGCGCATTGGCCACCAACGGCTTCACAGCCGATTTGCACGTCATGGGTTCAAACGGCGGTGTCGCCACCTCGGCCATGGTCTCGGAGCGACCCATCCTGACCCTGTTGTCGGGACCGGCGGCCGGAGTTTTGGGCGGCGCCATGAGTGGCGGGCGCTCGGAGCGCAAACGCCTGATCACGTTTGATGTGGGCGGAACCTCCGCCGATATCGGCCTGGTGGTCGATGGCCAGTTCGCCGAGGCAACGGCGCGGGATACCTGGATCGGGGGCTATCCGGTCATGGCGCCGATGATCGACATACACACCATCGGCGCGGGAGGGGGCTCTATCGCGCATCTGGATGCAGGCGCCGCCTTCCGCGTGGGCCCGCAATCAGCCGGCGCGGCGCCGGGCCCGGCAGCCTATGGCCGGGGCGGCTTTCTGCCCACGGTGACGGATGCCAATGTAGTGCTGGGCCGCCTGCAGCCCGGTAATTTTCTGGGCGGCGAGATGAACCTAGACGCGGGCGCCGCCGCCAAGGCCATTGCTAGCCTGGCCGAAGAGTTAGGCATGGGCAAAGAGGCTGCGGCGGACGGCGTGCTGACCATCATAAATGCCAACATGGCCAACGCCATTCGCTCCCGCACCGTGCAAAAGGGCCATGATCCACGTGAATTTTCCCTGGTTGCCTTCGGCGGCGCGGGTCCGTTGCATGGTGTTGAGGTGGCCCGTGACCTTGGCATCCCTGAGGTCATCATTCCCCCCTACCCCGGTATAACCTCGGCTGCCGGGTTACTGACCACGGATCTGAAGTACGACACCATCCAGACAGAATTCCAGACCAGCGGTAGTGTGGACGGCGAACGCCTAAGCCGAGATTTTGATGCCATGCGCGACGGCCTGGCGGCCCAGTTCAAAACCGACGGCCTGGATGATAGCGCGATAGCCTATCAACGCAGCGGTGACCTGCGTTATGTGGGCCAGGGCTATGAATTGCGGGTACCGATCGCCGATGGACCCATCAATAAACAATGTCTGGATGACGTTTTCCGCGCCTTCGAGGTAATCCATACCACAGAATACGGCCATGTCTTCGCGGATAACGCCATCGAGATAGTCAACATCCGTGTCACGGGCATCGGGCATATGCCCAAGATTGAAATGCCGGTATTGCCCGGCGGTGGCGATCTTACCGACGCCTTTCTAGATCAGGTGAACTGCTATTTCCGGCAAGGCGGGGAACTCCTGGCCATGGCGACGCCGCTGTACGCGCGGAACAAGCTACCCATCGATCAGGTCTTCGAGGGGCCGGCCATCGTGCTGCAGAAAGACACCACCACAGTCATTCCCCCAGGCGCCCGGGCGCATGCCCAAGCGGGCGGTAATCTATTGATCGAAACTGGAGCCCGAACATGAACGTAATCGCGCAAAATTTCCCCGCTGTCGATCATGTCACCGCATCGGTCATCCAGGGCGCCCTAGAAAATATCGCCATTGAAATGGGCTACAAGCTGATGCGCATGTCCTATTCCTCGATCATTCGGGAATCGGAGGATTTTGGCGCCGGTCTGGTCGACGTTCAGGGCCGGGGTTTGGCTGAATCGGCACAATCAACGCCCCTGCAATCGGGACCGATCCCCGGCTATATTCGGGGCATGCAAAAAATTCTGGCGGCCCGGGGCGAGAGCATCAATCCCGGCGACGTGATCATGCATAATGACGCCTATAGTGGCGCCAGCCATGTGCCTGACGTGGGTTTTATCGTGCCGGTGTTTTATGATGGCGCGTTGATCGCCTTTTCCGCCACCACGGCCCATCATCTGGATATCGGCGCCCTGACGCCGGGCAGTTGCGGCATCGTGGATGCCATCGACGCCTATGCCGAGGGCCTGCAGTTCAAGGCCATCAAGGTCTATGACGGCGGAGAAAAGGTAATCCCGGTCTGGCATATCCTGCGTGACAACATCCGCGTCTCGGACCTGGTGGTGGGTGATATGGAGGCCCAGATCGCCGCAGCCCGCATTGGCGCCGAACGCCTGGTGGCCCTGATCGACCGCTATGGCAAAGAGGTCTTCCAGGCGGCCTGCGAAAACGTCATGGACCATGCGGAACGCCTGATGCGACAAGCCATCGCGGCCCTCCCTGACGGCACCTATTCAGCCACGACCTATATCGACGGTTATCTGGATGACCCGGACCCCAGCCGCAAGGAGTTGCCCCTGGCCGTGGCCATTACGATTTCCGGGGATGAAATGGTCGTGGACCTGACCGGCACGGCACCCCAAATTCCCGATAAGCCTATCAACATGCCTCTGCACGGCACGGTCGATATCGCCGTCTGGCTGACCGTGCGATCGGTGCTGCTGGACACCGCGGTGCATGGCCATATCCCGGTCAACGATGGTCTGGTGCGACCTATCAAGATCGTCGCGCCTAAGGGAACCCTGGTCAATCCAATTTTCCCCGCCCCGACCATCGCCCGCTTTTGCCCCGGCAACCAGTTGGCCGATACGGTGATGAAGGCCTTAGCGGAAGTGGCGCCCAGCCAAGTCTCCGCCGGCATCGGTAATCTACGGGTTATTGCCTTTACCGGCCTGCAAAACTCTGAACATTGGGTGCATATGGAGATCTTCGAGGGGAGTTACGGCGGCCGCGACGGCAAGGACGGCATGGATGCGGTCGATACCCTGTATGCCAATACCCGCAATAACCCCATCGAGGACATCGAATCCCATCTGCCCCTGCGCGTGGACCGCTATGAATTGCGCGAGAATGTCTGTGGCGCCGGGCAATGGCGCGGCGGCCTGGGTTCTATCCGGGAATTCGTCTACCTCGATGCTGGCGCCGCCTCGATCGAGGGCGAAGGGCATAAATTCCCGCCCTGGGGCTTCCGGGGCGGCGCGGACGGTGGTGCCGCTAGCCTGCGCCTGGACCGGCTGGACGGCAAGGGCGGCGAATTACCCTCGAAAGTGCCCCACACGCCGGTCCAAGCCGGTGACCGCTTTATCTGCGTTGGCCCGGCGGGCGGCGGCTATGGCGATCCCCTGTTGCGCGATCCCGAACAGGTCCTGGCCGATGTCACCGATGAGTTAATCTCCATAGACCGCGCGGCGGCGGATTATGGCATCATTATCACGAATGACCTGCGCATCGACACCAAGGCCACGTCGCAACGGCGCGGCCAGGTTGTTTGAGCCATGCCAACCCCACCGTGACACATACTCTCTCAGTTTGCGATCCTGCGGCCACTGTCATGCCGCCTTGCCGTTGTCCCGGCGGAACAGCCCTAGAACTGGGCTTCGACAATGTTGCCTCACTCGCTGGTGTCTATGCCGCCTGGCGGACGGCCCAGGACCAATAAAAGAACGGGGCAAGCGGCCGCGGTCTCAGTGAGGCCCCACCACTGCGGCTCGGCATCAGATAATGAAGGCGAGCGACGGCAGGGCCTCAGTCGAGTTCACCAGTTCAATCACCTTACGCGATAGCCTGAGCCCGCCCTCTGTGCGCCGCAATCCATAGTTCACCCGCCCGGCCCAAACGCGGACGTCGTGGATGGCCTGAACCGCATGCTCGTACAGAACGAAATTGCCGGCGA
>Ga0209403_10001744_pt1 | contig 27503 bp, 25 predicted proteins | sample ArcticOcean_MG_C_8_FD_187440 | JGI IMG/M metagenome (GOLD analysis project Ga0209403, IMG submission 187440) | Marine microbial communities from western Arctic Ocean - ArcticOcean_MG_CB11_86 (SPAdes) (version 2) | ecosystem: Environmental > Aquatic > Marine > Oceanic | place: Arctic Ocean... | reverse complement strand
GGCGGATACGGCCTTCCGGGCCTCGACACCGACGTGTTGTCGAAGTTCAAGAAGTACACGGTGGTCGCAGCCGCGCACCTGCCGGTAGGACGGGCGCGTAAGGAGGCGCCACTGGCTTCGCGCAAGGGTGCGTTCGTGCGCGTGAATGAGGAGGCGATGTACAACGCCGGGGTCCGATACGAGGATCTTGTTGGAGCAGCCGACGCCGTCGTCACCAAGCCCGGCTTCGGCATCCTCACCGAATGCATCGCCAACGATACAGCGATGCTCTACACCTCGCGAGGACACTTCCCTGAGTACGACGTACTCGTTGAGGAGATGCCCAAATATCTGCGGACAGCCTTTATCGGGCAGGACGAACTATTCGCCGGAAAGTGGGAAACACCCCTCAAGAAACTACTGGCGCAACCCAAGCCCAAGAATTACAAGAAGCCGGACACCAACGGCGCCGACGTCGCGGCTGAGCTGCTGCTCAAGGCGCTCGACAAGCCGCCAAAGAAGCCGAGGGGAAGGCCGAAAGCGAAGAAGGTCTAGGCGGAAGAAAGTCTAGACAGGGTAGCGAGTCGTCAATCCCGACTGCAGATCACGAGCGACCAGAGACCGGAGATGACTTTCTCGATCGAGACCGGCTGCAGGCCGGTTTGAGCCAGGAAGCCTGGAAGGTCCAGGTCAGACTTGAAGCCGATATGCACGGTCAAGGGCGTGAGCACCCGGTCGAACCGTGACATGAACCAGTTCGTGCTTCTGAAGTGATTCAGGAGCACGATCTTGCCGCCGGGTTTGCAGACGCGCTTCATTTCCCGCACAACCTTCAGTGGATCCGATACGCAGTTCACAAGGTACGGGGCGTAGACAATGTCGAACGATTCGTCTGCGAACGTGAGCGCCGCGGCGTCCATCTCCATCAGCGTGACGTGATGAAGCTGTTTGCGGCTGACGCGCCGGCGTGCCTTCGCGAGCATCGACGCCGAGAAATCGATCGCGGTCACGTGACAGTTGTGCGGATACAAGGCAGAGCTGATGCCCGTACCAACGCCCACCTCAAGCACCCTGGCGCCAGGCTGAATGTCCATCCGCTGGACCGCAAGCAGCCGCCCCGGATGCAGGATTGGGCCGAAGAAGACATCGTAGACGGTGGAGAGCTTTTCGTACACGCCTTCCACAAAATCGTTCTCTAGTGCGATGACCGACAAGGCCTGACTATTCAGGTCCGGCCGCAGGTCGTCGTTTTCACGCTCGAACAGCGCCATTCAATAAGCCTCCGAGCCGTAACATGTTTATTTAGAATATGTTCTGGCGATCATATCGCTGGCGGCAACCGCCCGCCACGGCACTATACAACAGATCCAAGATTCTGGAGTCCAAACCGGGGACTGGGACTCACCCCTCCTTGAGTCCGGCCAGCACCTCAACGGCTGATTCGATATGTCCCGAGGGTGCGGCCACGTGCACGCCCTGGATGAGGCCACGAAGCGCCGCCCCAATCTCGTGGGCAATCGCGACGCCCTCAGCGCGCGCCGCGTCGGCCCCATTCGCGCGGCGCATCCGCTGAAGCGCCGATTCGGGCACACGCACGCCAGGCACCTCGTTGGCCATGAACTCGGCATTCAGCACGCTCTCAAGCGGCCAGAGGCCAACAATGAGCGGAAGCCTGGTCGACTCGATTCGCCTGAAGAATCGCTCAAACGTCTCGCGATCGAACACCGGAGTCGTCACAGCAAACTCGGCACCCGCTTCGACCTTGTAGTCGAAGCGGCGGACTTCGGCATCGAGATCTTCCGCGCCGGGATTCACCCTTACGCCAATATGAAACGCGGTCGGGCCTCCAATCGGTTGGCCGCCGATGTCAAAATTCTTGTTCAGACGCGACACCAGATTCGTGAGTCCAATCGAATCAACATCGAACACGGCGGTTGCGTCGGGATAGTCACCGACGTGCGACTCGTCTCCTGTCACAATCATCACGTTACGCACACCCATCGCGTGGGCGCCAAGCAGGTCCGACTCCATGCCGAGAAGGTTGCGATCGCGGCAGGAGTACTGGAGCACAGTCTCGATAGAGGCATGCTGCTGGACCAGCACCGCCAGCGACAGTGCGCTCATGCGCGCCCCGCGGTGGCCGTCCGGAATATGGACAGCATCGACGCCGTGCACCTTCAGCCGCCGCGCGCAGTCGAGCAGGGCATCGCTGACGAAGCCCTTCGGCGGCGTCAGTTCGACCATCGTGGTAAAGCGTGCTTCGACAAGGGCGCGCGCCAGTTGTGACCGCTCCGCCCTGGGCACAGATCGCACATTCTCGTCCCGAGTCGTCACGGCCACAGCCGCATGGGCGGGGGAACCACCGCGCTTGGATTCGGTACGAGCCACCTCGGGCGCGAAGGCCTTGACGGCGACCGTGATCTGGCGAATGTGCTCCGGCGTCGTACCACAACACCCGCCCACCAGTCGCACACCGTGGCTCATGAATCGCCGCGCATACGACGCGATGTACTCCGGCGACGACAAATAAATATTGCGACCCTCGATGTCCCGAGGCCTGCCCGCGTTGGGTTGCGCTGAAAGCCTGGCGTCGGAAATGGTGGACATCCGCTCGATGGTCTCAAGCATGGGGGCCGGTCCGATGCTGCAGTTGACGCCGATAACATCAGCGTAAGGCGCCAGGGCTGGAACGAATTGCTCCGGTGGGGCACCGTCGAAACTGTTGCCATCCTCCTCGATCGTCATCTGGGCAACCACAGGCAAGCCGCAGACGCTGCGGACAGCGGCGATGGCAGCCAGCAGTTCGGTCACGTCCCGGAACGTTTCCATGATGAACAGGTCGACGCCTCCCGCCAGCAACGCCTCGGCCTGCTCACGAAAGTAAGCCTCAGCTTCGTCCCTCCCCATCCTGCCCCACGGCTCGATACGCAACCCAAGCGGACCGATCGCCCCGGCGACGTAGGCCTGACCGTTCGCGGCACGTCTGGCGATGCGGGCACCCTCGACATTGATGTCGTGCAGGCGGTCGGCAAGGCCGAAGCCGCGGAGTTTAATCCGATTGGCACCAAACGTATTGGTTTCGATGACGTCCGCGCCTGCGCGTACGTACTCATCGTGCACCTCCGCCACTCGGCCGGCGTCGGTGAGATTCAGTGCGTCGAAACAACGGTTGATGAAGACGCCCTTGGCATAGAGCATCGTGCCGATCGCGCCGTCACAGACGAGCACACGTTCGTCGAGTGCGTCAAGGAATGGCGTCATGCGAACGAGGAACTAGCGAACGACTGGTGCGCCCGGGGACGTCGCATCGGCTGGCGCCGGCACGAGCAGCGCATCCTTGTCCCAGATAAAGTCGTCCTTGCTGTAGACAGCCAGCTCGTAATCCTTACCCATGAAAATGGCGGAGACGGGGCAGGCCTCCTCACAATAGCCGCAGAAGATGCAGCGCGTCTTATGAATCTGGTAGACCTTGGCGTAGCGAGGACCCGCCAGAACCGTGCCGTCGTTTTCCTCGGCCTCGAGATAGATCGCGTCGGCGGGGCAGGCAGCCGAACACAGACCACAGGCCACGCACTTCTCCAGCCCGTTCTCGTCCCGCATCAGCACCTGTTTACCCCGGTACTTCGGGAACATCGGCACTTTCTGCTCGGGGTAATTTACCGCCACCTTCTTCTTAAACATGTGACTGAAGGTAGTGGCCAATCCGACGAGAAACGGTCTAATCATCTGAAGCTCATGATAATACAATGAGCCACCGGCGATCGAAGAGCCGACATTCCTCTCCGCCGACCAGTTCCTGTTGACGACACTGATTGTGAAGCTCGCCATTATGGCGGTATTGGCGACCATGCTCGCTCGTTTCCGGCAATTTCGGCACATGCTCATCTTTGAGCGCCGCGGCTGGACAGATCGCCTCGTCTTCGCGTTGGCCATTGGCCTGCCGGTGACCGCCGGTGTGGCAGCGCGACTGCTGCTCAACTACAACGCGGCCGACCTAACGCTGGAGGGCGCATTTCTCGTAGGGCTCATCGCCGGTCCGTACGCGGGCGCCACGGTTGGCCTGCTGGCCGGCGTGCCGGCCCTGATCGCAGGCGAGTTCATCGCAATCCCCTTCGCGGTCGGCTGCGGATTCGCCGGAGGTGGGCTTCGCGAAGCGTGTCCAAAGGAAGACATCTGGCGATTCACGCCGTTTGTCTTTGTCGATTTGCACACACATTTGTGGAGAATGTTCCGTCGGCAAGAGCCACATTGGCAGCTTGCACTCCTGGTCGCGCCTGTGGCGCTGGAGCTCCTTCGTCAAGCGCTGGGCGCACGCTTCGGCCAGCACAGGTTCTTCTATCTCGATTCCGCGTCGCCATGGATGACTGCGCTGGTCGTAATTGCCACGGTGCTCGCCGTGGCCACGCCGATCAAGATCTGGAACACCGCTCGCATCGAGCACCGTCTGCAGGAACAGGAGAAGCTGCTGCTGGCCGCGAAGATCGAAGCGCTCAAGAGCCAGATCAACCCGCACTTTCTGTTCAATACGCTGACGTCGATCTCGTCGCTGATTCGATCTCAGCCCGACACGGCACGCACGCTCATCATCAAATTGTCTGCGCTCCTCCGACGACTGATGCGTAGCCATCAGCACTTTGTGACCCTGCGTGAAGAACTCGAGTCGATCGACGAGTACCTCGATATCGAAGTCGCTCGCTTTGGCCCGAAGCTGCAAGTCCGAAAGGAAATTGATCCGGGCACGATCGTCATCAGGAGCCGGCGCAGAGATGGTCGTGCGATCATTGAGGTCGCAGACGACGGCATGGGCTTCCTTCTCGAACGACTCGACGCACCGATGTCGAGCGGCATCGGGCTGGCCAATGTCAGAGAGCGGCTGCGGGTCATCTACGGCGCGACGTATCAGCTCACGCTCACCAGCCAGCCCGGAAAGGGCACCACGGCCCGCATTGAGGTACCTGAACTGCTCGCGGTCGAGCCGATCACGGCATGACCATGCAAATTCCCGGTTCCAAGGCCGGTGACCCCGACGTGACGCCGCCTATCCGTGTGCTGGTGGTGGACGATGAACAGCTCGCACGCGACGAACTGTGCTATCAGCTTGGCCAACTCTCCGATGTGGAGGTCGTGGCACAAGCCGCCAACGGCCTGGAAGCCCTCGCGGCCGTAGAGCACCACGAGCCGGAACTGGTCTTCCTCGATATTCAGATGCCGGGTCTGACCGGCTTTGAGGTGGCGCGTCGGCTGCTCGATCGCGCGTCTTCAAGACTGGCGCTGGTCTTCGTGACGGCGTTCGACCAGCACGCGATCGAAGCGTTCGAGATCAACGTAGTGGACTACCTGCTGAAACCAGTTAAGGCTGCGCGCCTGGCACAGGCGGTAGCCCGCGCCCGGCAGCGACTGGCCCGCGAGCCGGAGGGGGAACAGGTCCGTGATCAGCTCGAACGCATCGTCAAATTGATGGCCGGTCGCCAGATTCGACACGACCAGGTGGCAATCAAGGCCGGCAACCGATTCCTATTGGTGCAGGCGGAAGAAATCATCTACGCCTCCCTGGCCGACGAGTCGATTACTATAGTGACCGGGCAGGTCAACGGTACGGCGAACTACCGAACCCTCGACGAGCTTCAAGCCAGACTCGACCCGGACGTGTTCTGGCGTGTGCATCGCTCGCACTTGGTGAATATCAACAAAGTCAAGGAGATCGTCCCTTGGTTCAGCAGAAATTACATCCTTCGGATGAAGGACGCGAAGGCCACGGAGATTCCAGTGAGCCGCTCCCAGACGAAGCGGCTCCGGGATTATCTGAAACTCTAGCGCTCACGTCCGACGCCAGCGCCGCCGACGCCGACGAGGCACCGGATGTGCTGGACGCCGCCGAGGGCATTACCCCGGTGACAGAGCTGCCCTCGGACCAGGCCGCTGCACCACTGTTGGCGCAGCAGCACGGGTTCAGCGAAGACGCCGACATGCGGCTGGCGATCGACGAGCGCAAAGCGGTGTTCATGCGCCGGCTCCGCATTTGGGGGGACGAGCTCGCGGCATGGTTCAAGACGCTGGCCTCGGCTGCCGTCTACGCGACGCTGATCGTGACGTTTGGCTTTCAGGTGGCGCGTGTCGAGGGCCTGAGCATGGCGCCCACCTTGGCGGACCAGGACCGACTCATCGTCAACAAGCTGGCCTATCGGATTGGTGAGCCGCGCCGTGGCGACATCGTGATGCTCTATTACCCGATTGACCCCGACAAGTCGTTCGTCAAGCGGGTGATGGCCGAAGAGGGCGATCAGGTTCGGATCGTCGACGGCCGGGTGTTCGTCAACGACGTGCCAATGCAGGACGACTTCGTTGCGCCGGAGTACCGCAGCCACGACGACTTCGGCCCGACGGTGATTCCGGAGGGCTATTACTTCGTCATGGGCGATCACCGAAACAACAGCTCCGACAGCCGCCACTGGGGCTTCGTGCCAAAGAAATACATCATCGGCAGAGTGCAGATCCGCTGGTGGCCCATTCCCACTGCCCACCTGTTCTGAGTGGCGTACCTAGCGCGGATTTTACTTCTGCGCGGCAGACGGTGGAGATGCTCGCCCCTTGCCAGGAGTGGACGGCCTGCGGTTCCTCGGGAGCTACGCGCCAATGAAATCCGCGCAGGGCGACCGCGATCTGCCCGTCGCCCCTAACCAACGCCCTTGACCGTGAGCGCCGACAAGTACGCGGAGGTCGTCCGGGTCCTCTACCGCGTGCTGGTGCTCAACCTCGCGGTCGCCATCATCAAGGTCGTGCTCGGGTATATGACCGGGGCGGTCTCGATCCTTTCTGACGGCTTTCACTCCCTCACCGATTCCGCCTCCAACATCGTCGGGCTCGTCGGTGTGTCGATCGCGCGTCTCCCACCGGATGAGAACCATCCGTACGGCCACCGGAAATACGAGACCATGGCCTCGCTCGGCATCCTGGTCTTCCTGATCATCGTGCTCGTGCAGGTGCTTGGCGCCGCCTACGACCGGCTCGTGAACGGTGGCGAGCCACGCGTCTTTCCCGAAGGCATCGGAATCATGCTGGTCACGCTCGCCGTGAACCTGTTTGTCGTGACGTACGAGGAACGCGAGGGGAAGCGACTGAACAGCGAGGTGCTCCGTGCGGACGCCAAACATACACGCAGCGACGTGCTGACGTCTGGCACCGTGGTGATTGCACTGATCGGCGTCTGGCGCGGGTACCCGCTCCTTGATCCGCTCGCCGCATTGGTCGTGGCCGTGTTCATCGGACGCGCTTGCTGGCAGATCGCCCAGGAAGCGTCACGCATCCTGGCGGACGAAGTCGTCATCGCCGAGGACGAGGTCCGAGCTGTCGTGGGGTCGGTGCCGGAGGTCTTGGGCTGCCACCAGATCCGCACGCGCGGGCCGGCGGACTACGTCTTCATGGACCTGCATGTGTGGCTCGACGGACAGACGCTGCTCGACTCGGCGCACGCGACATCCCACACGGTCAAAGATCTGTTGATGAGGCGGTTCCCTCACCTGGTGGACGTCGTGATCCACATTGAGCCTCCTCCACCCATCGAGCCGCGCGCAGGGACTGCGGACGGGTAGCCTGGGCTCACGGAGGTCGCCGCATTATCGACGTTTTACACGATCCGAGCGGTGGTACGACCCGGAACGCCCGCCACGCTTCTCAACGACGCACACATCACCGATGACCATGGTCTTATCGATTGCCTTGACCATGTCGTAGACCGTCAACGCGGCCACCGCCACGGCAACGAGGGCCTCCATCTCGACACCCGTCTGGGCGCTCGTCCGCACCCGAGATTCAATCCGGTAGCCGCGCCGCGTTGGGGACAGCTCGACACTCACGTGCGCCAGGGGCAACGGATGGCACAGGGGAATCAGTGCTGATGTCTGCTTGGCGGCCATGATGCCCGCGATCCGCGCTGCCTGAAGCGGGTTCCCTTTGGCCACCGCGCCCTGGCGCATCGCGCGCACGGCGGCGGCGCTCATGGTGATCTCACCGCGCGCAGCCGCCTCGCGATTCGTCACCGGCTTGTCGCCGACATCGACCATCTTCGGCTTGCCGCGCCGGTCCACGTGCGAGAGCACCGCCGCCGCCGCACCCCGCCGTTTCACGGCCGTGGTCTCAGCCACTCGCGTAGTCCTGGGCCAGAAAGAAGGACAGGCTCTCGAGCGACACGGTCAAATCGACCACCTTGAGCTTTACGTCACTCGGCACCTTCAGGGCTCCTGGCGAAAAATTCAGAATCGCTTTGATCCCGACGGACACGACCAAATCGACCACTGGCTGAGCACGTGGCGCCGGCACGGCGATCATGGCGATGTCGAAACGCTCGCGTCGCGCCAGTCCCTGGAGCTTCTTCACGTCGTAGGTCGGCACGCCCCCGCGCGACTCGTGCCCGATCTTCTCGTTCGCAACGTCGAACAGCGCGCCAATTTCAAAACCCTCCTGACGAAAGCCAGGGTAGTCAGCAAGCGCCAACCCGAGATTGCCGGCACCCATAATGGCCACGCGCATGTTTCGGTCCAGGCCGAGTATTTGGCGGAGGTTACCCCGAAGATCCTTGACGTAGTACCCGACGCCGCGCACGCCAAACTCCCCGAAATAGGCAAGATCTTTGCGAATCTGCGCCGCGTTCAGACCGAACTGGTCCGCCAGTGCCCGGGAGGAGATCGTCGTGACACCCGCCCCGTCGATCTGGTTGAGACAACGCAGATAGACGGAGAGCCGGTTCGTCGTCAGCTCCGAGACGTGGTCATGAGCGAATCTCCGCTTGTTCACTTGATTCACAAGGGCCAATGCTACCACCCAGGCCGGCTGGCATAGAGCGTTTTTCATTGGGCTGTAGCGCGCAGGATTCAGCCTGCGCGCGCGTCCACAGCGCGGGGGCTGAAGCCTCCGCGCCACGGTGTTGTGAAAAGCGCTTTGGCCGCATCGGGCACCAAGGCTGCCGAAGCCCCGCAGGGAGTCCCCGAACGGCGCGCGGGGTAGAATCGAAGAGTGATGCGACTGCAGTTCATCGCGGCGGTCCTGCTCCTGGTGGCCGCGCCAGGTCACCTGACATCCCAAGGGGCCGCACGTCGCCTGACGACGGTCGCGTCGTTGCATCAGTACTCCGGCTACTACCATCTGAAGAATGTGCTCGTGCACGGTGAGTTCGTGGAGAGCGGTGCGCGCACCGTCCTGCGCGGGGGTGAACACGACATTGCCCTTCAGCTCGATCGCGTGACGACAGTCTCGGGACTGGTCGAGGTGCGGGGGCAGTTTCTCGATATCGGACGCTTCGAGCCTGGAGATGCCCGCCTGGTCACCTACGGCCTCACTCGCGAGGCGGAGCAGTGGCCGCGGCCGGGCGACGAACTGGTGCTGGTCGTCACCGACGCCACCGATACGCTACTCGCCACGACGCCCTCCGTGCGGCGTCTCGCGGCGCAGCCATGGCGATTCGAGGGCCAGGAAGTCACTGTCGTCGGCCAGTTTCGGGGCCGCAACCTGTTTGCTGACCTGCCTAGCGCACCAGGAACAAGCCCCTACGACTTCGTGCTTCGCTCGGCTGATGCGGCCGTCTGGGTGACCGATCTTCGTCCCAAGGGAAAAGACTTCGACCTGTCTGTGGACGCGCGCGTCGATACCGGGCAATGGCTGCAGGTGACCGGCGCTGTAACCCAGAACCGCGGCTTGGTCACCATTGCCGGCACCGCCGTCGTCGCCGCTACCGCACCAGAGGCGCCAACAATGGTGGATGAGTCCGCGGAACCTGCCGCGCCACTCGCGCCGGCCGAGGTGGTCTTCAGTTCGCCGTACGAAGGGGCAATCGACGTTCCAGGGAGCGCCCCGTTGCGCATCCAATTCTCACGCGGACTTGACACCGACACGATCGCCGGCCAGATTCGCGTCAGTTACGCGGCGCCTCCCGCTCCCGGTGCACCCGCACCGGCTCCGCTGGAATTTCAGCATACGTACGACGGAGGGACGCGGGCCATTGCAATCACTCTCGCACAACCGCCGGAGCGGTTCAGGGCGGTGCGTGTCGAGCTCTTGGAGGGGCTCAGAGCCTTCGACGGCGCGCTCGTCAGCCCGTGGTCGATTACCTTCACCATTGGCGGTCAGCTCCCGTAGGCCGCCACTCCCTTAGGCCCACAGCGACCCCTCGGCGAGCAATCGCTCCACCTCATCCCGGACTCGAGCCATCAGTTCGTCCCGATCGTCGAGCGTCAGGCCGGCCGTCGGTATCGGACTTCCGAGCCGTACGCTCACGCGCACAGGGCGGACCAGTGCGCTGCCCTTTCGCATCGCGGTGCGACCGCCGCGCACGGCGACCGGCACGATCGGCACCTGCGCTTCGATGGCCATGATGAAGCCGCCTTTCTTGAAACGCAGCAGCTGTCCGGTGTGACTGCGAGTGCCTTCCGGGAAGATGAGAAAGGAGTTCCCGGCCCGCAGCGAAGCCGCACCGCGGCTGATTGAGGCCATTGACTTGTCACGAGCGCCACGCTCAATCGGCACGAACCCACCGACGTCGAACACCGTGCCCATGATGGGGAACTTGTGCAGTTCGGCCTTATAGAGCACGTGCAGTTGCGGGTGCAACGCCTGGAACAGGACGGGCGGGTCGACGTTGCTCTCGTGGTTCGAGCAGAAGACCACAGCGGTCTCAGGCACGCGCTCACGGCCCTGAACGCGAAAGCGAATCCCCGCCAATGTGAGCGCGAGCCAGACGCCAGCATGCCCAAATGCGTACATGCCACGCTTCCAGCGGAAGACGACCGCAATGATCAGTCCTATCGGGCCCGCCACAAGAATGTAGGCGAGTACGAGGACGTAGCTGACTATCGAACGAACCAAGAACACAGACTCCGCCACTTGTACAAAAAAAAGCCCGGGAGACAAGCTCCCAGGCGGGAAGAACGCTACGGCGATTCTGGAGACGACTACGAGGCGCGTGCCGTGCGGCGCGGCGCCGTGGCGACCTTGGCCACCTTCGGCTTCGCCATCTTCACGACTTTAGCGATCTTGGCAACCTTCGTCTTCGCGACTTTGGCGACCTTCGTCTTCGCGACTTTGGCGACCTTCGTCTTCGCGACTTTGGCGACCTTCGTCTTCGCGACTTTGGCGACCTTGGTGACCTTTGCCGTGGCGACTTGGGCTACCTTTGCCGTCGCTACCTTGGCGAACTTCGCGGTGGCCATGATGGCCGGTTTGGCCGGCTTAGCCGGTTTGGCGAGCTTCGCTCGAGCCGCCGCGCGCGCTACCTTGCGCGCCTTCGTCGTGAAGCACTTCTCTAATGCGCTTTCGACTTTCTGCTCGATCTCAAGCGCCTTCTCGCGTACGACCTCAGACACCTCAGAGATGATGAGCGCCTTGGCGCGATCGAGCATCCGTTTCTCGCGGAACGACAGGCTCTTGGATTTGCTCAAATACGTCAGGCTTTTGAGCACGTCCGCCATGTCGTAGATCGAACCGGTGCGCATCTTGTCAGAATTGTCCTTGAATCGACCCTTCCAGTTCTGGTGATTATCGATCCGGCCGTCGCCGAGAAGCGTAAATAAACGCTCGACCTCCTCGTCGGTAATCGCCTTACGCAGGCCAACGCCATCGACGTTCGCCACAGGGACAAACACCGTGGTGTCGTTGGAGACAATGCGAAGGTGAAAAAATCCGCAGGTGGTACCGAGAATGGTTTTGTCTTCGATGCGCTCGACAATGCCGAGACCGTGATTTGGGTATATGACCTTGTCGCCGACCTGAAATGTCACGTATTTCCCCCGTAGCAGGTAGGTTGGTGGTAGGACTGGTCCGGTCTTGGAACAGCACAGCGAATATAGCGCACTTCTTACCCAAAATCAACTGAAACGGCCGTAAAAAGCCGTTTTCCGGCACTTCACCCCCACCCCCGAAATTGACCGTTGGCTGCGAGCCCGAATCCGAGTGATTGGCACAGGATCGCGCTGCATTTCTCGTTTTTGCTACGCTTTCGCGAACAGCTGCACGGAACGGCATTTAGACTCGTCCGTACTTAATAGAGGACAACCTGAGATGAGACTCTGAGGTGGCGGCTTGGCGATCGGGCTAAAATCCCCCGATGGCGCATCTACTACTCGGCCTGCTGCTCAGCCTCTCGGCGCCACAAGTTCCCCGGGCCCCGTACGTCAGCACACCGCCTGATGTCGTTGACCGAATGTTACAGCTGGCAGCAGTCAGCTCGAATGACGTGGTCTACGACCTGGGGTGCGGCGACGGTCGCATCGTGATCGCGGCGGCTCAGCAGTTCGGTGCCAGAGGCGTCGGTGTGGATATTGACCCGGCGCGGATCGCTGAGGCACAGCGGAATGCCGCTCAGGCTCAGGTCGAGCACCTGGTCAGTTTCAAGCTCGAGGATGCACTGAAGACCGATGTGTCAGAGGCCACGGTCGTGACGCTATACCTGTTGTCAGTGCAGAACGTGGCGCTCAGACCGAGGCTCGCCAGCCAACTACGACCCGGCGCCCGCATCGTGTCGCACAACTTCGGGATGGGCGACTGGGAAGCAGACGAGGTCGATACCTTCACAAGCGCCGACGGGCAAACTCGGACGTTGTACCTGTGGAACGCTGCCGGAGCTCAGGCGCGGTAGTCCCGGCTACGACGCGCACTCCCCTTCCATCACAACCATCTCGAAGGCACTGGTCTCGCCGAGATCGACGAAGTCTTCGGTGGTCGGCTCATCGGGCCGCATTCGCGCAAGATCCTTCAGCGCGTTGGTCGCCGTCTCAGGCGCGATGCGCCTGAAGAATGCGCCAAGCGACTCGCCGTCGTCCCGCCCGTCTTTGTAGAGCGTCAACAGGCGCTCGACAGCCGCGGTCAAGCGGTGGACCGGGATTTTCGACACCACGCGCCCGAAGCTCGCACCTGCGTCGCTGGTTCCGCCGCCGACCGAGATGAAGTATTGCGGAAGCGCCCGTTTGCCAACCTTGCGCACGCTCCCCTGGAATCCGATTGCGGCGATGTGGTGCTGACCGCAACCATTGGGACACCCGCTGATCTTGATGTCCCCGTCCTGAACCAGGGACACGAACTCCGGGTGGCCATCAAGATACTCAGTGAGCACCTGCCCCAGCCCGCGCGACTGCGTCACAGCCAAACGGCAACTCTCCGCACCCGGGCAGCTCACAACGTCGGCAAGCGTATTGGCATCGGCCGCACCGAGACCAGCCGCCTCCAACCGCCGATGAAGCTCCTCCAGCACGTCCGCCTTGACCCACCGGTACAACACGTTCTGGCCGATGGTGAGTCGAGCGGTCCCGTCGCTGTAGGCGTCAGCGAGATCAGCCAGCACATGCATCTGACCCGCCGTCATATCACCCAGCGGCAGCCGAACCGTCACATGCACGAAGCCCTCCTGGCGCTGCAGACCGACGTTGGCCCGCATCCATTTGAGATAAGCGTCTGACATCGTCTTGAGCTTCACGGTTCCCGGCATGATGCCCGGACCGTGTGCCTTCACGCTGCCGGCGACCCGTGTCACATGTTCGATTGAGGGCGCAGAAGGCGGCTCCCAATCAGGCGCACCTTCCACAACTGATGCCGCCGCACTCGCGTCGAAAGGCACACCGCCTTCGGCTCGCACCTCGGCCAGCGTTTCTTCGAACCGCTCCCGCCATGCGTCCCATCCAAGGTCGCGAATGAGGAACTTCATGCGGTTGCGCTGACGATGCTGGTAGTCACCGAGGCGGTGGTACACACGCACGATGGCTTCCGCCACTTCGAGTATCTGTTCGGCGGGAAGGAACTCATACAACAGGTATCCGGACGTCGGCAGAATCGACGTGCCGCCCCCGATCGTGAGGCGGAATCCGCGTCGCTCACCAACAATGCGCGCGAACCACCCAAGGTCATGGATGGAGGCGAGCGCGTGATCGGTGGGGCACCCTTCGAAGGCGATCTTGAACTTGCGCGGCAGCGAACCTGCGAGCGGATGTCCAAGAAAATAGCGCGTCATGCCCTCCGCGTACGGCGTGACATCGAAGACCTCATCGTGCGCGACACCGGCGTACGGGCACGCCGTGATGTTACGCACGGAGTTGCCGCACGCCTCGCGCGTGGTCATGCCCACAGCGCCGAGATCACGCATCGCCTGCTCGGCGTCCTTCAGCTGCACGAAGTGATATTGAATATTCTGACGGGTCGTCACGTGGCCAAAGCCGCGCGAGTACTTCTCTGCAACATCCCCAAGCGCACGCAGCTGGTCGCCGGTGGTAATCCCCTGAGGAATCTTGATCCGCATCATCTGCACGTCATCCTGACGCTGGCCATACGTGCCACGGAGGAGACGGTACCGGCGCCAGTCGTCGGCTGTGATGTCGCCGCTCTCGTAACTGCTCAACGTCTCGACGAACTCGTCGATGTCCCGCTCTTTGGCGAACGACAGCTGTTCTCGTCCGATCGTCCCCACCTCATCCCTTACGGGCATAATTCACCTCATCGCCAGCCTGTTTCGGTCTGGATGCCTCGGCCAATGCCGCACGTATTCTCACAACCTCGCCAACAATCAGCACACCCGCGAGACCGACGGGAGGTTCTGCCGCGCGAAGGTGCGCGAGCGACCCCGTCCATGTCCAGGCATCGGGCATTGACGCCGCGCAAACGATCGCCGCAGGCGTGTCGGCCGACCATCCATGCGCCATCAGCCTCGACGCCAAATCCCCACGCGATCCAACTCCCATCATCATCACCATCGACACCGTATTGGGCCGCACCGACCGCAGCGTGTGATCGACCGCTTCCGACGTGTGTCCCGCCAGGACGAGAAACGCCGACGCCACACCACGATGCGTGACCGGGATTCCTGCCAGTTCCGCCGCGGCTACGGCGGTCGTCACCCCTGGCACGACCTCGAAGGGTACCCCGGCCATTGCCAGTGCCAGCGCTTCCTCGCCGCCACGCCCGAACACGAACGGGTCCCCTCCCTTCAGCCGAACGACCCGTTTGCCTTGCTTGGCCGCACGGATCATCAAACGATGGATCGTCTCCTGCGGCACACTGTCGCGGCGGGCGCGCTTGCCAACGCAGAAGCACTGTGCCTTGGTCGCACGCCGCAGTGCGCCGACGTCAACCAGGGCGTCGTATAGCACCAGGTCCGCCTCCTGCAGGCGGCGGACCCCGCCCACCGTCCACAGATCCGGGTCACCCGGCCCGGCGCCAACCAGCGAGACGCGCCCCATCGCCGCCGTCACGCAGCTTCTCCGACGGCAGGACCTGACACAAGAGTCAACAAGGCTGAAAACATTGTCACCAGAAACAAAAAAGCCCGGGATTTGTTGTCCCGGGTTCTCGATACGTCTGCGTGTGGCTGGATTCTAAATTCGCTACCCACGCGGCGGACCGAGAGTGCCGGGACACAAAGTCACCGTGCAACAACACGCGCGTACGTTCGCTCCGTAGAGGTCCGCCACCACAGTGTTGCGATTCTACGTCCAGAGCTGGACAAGGTCAAACAAGACCGGCTCTCCCGTAGGGCACCGGACCCGGGCTCAACGCACGCGCTCAGGCGGGGGACACCGCAGCGTTCGGGACGTCGATCTTGGTGCCGATGATGCGGTCGAAGTCGGAGAGGCTTCGGCCGATCTGCGTCGGTGGCGCCACCCGATCAAACATCACGTCGGCAGTCTTGAACCCGTTTCCAGTAATGCAGACGACCACCGACTCGCTGGGTGTGATCACGCCGCGGCTGATGAGCGCGCGAGTGGCGGCAAGCGTCGTGCCGCCGGCAGCCTCCGTGAAGATGCCCTCGGTCCTGGCCAGAAGTTGGACAGCGTCTAGTATCTCCTGGTCGGTCACCATGGCGCCGGCGCCACCAGTCTCGTTCACCACTCGCACCACCTGGAAACCGTCCGCGGGATTACCAATCGCCAGCGACTTGGCAATCGTGTTCGGCTTGACGGGCTCGGGAAACTCCAGCCCAGCATCAATCGCCTTGATGACGGGCGCCGAACCAGACGGTTGCGCGGCGTGAATTTTCGGCAGCTGACCGCTGACCAGGCCTACCTCTTTAAGCTCGCGGAGGCCCTTGGAAATGCGGGGCAGCAAGGTGCCGCCCGCGACCGGCGAAACCACATGGTCGGGAAAACGCCATCCGAGTTGCTCGGCAATCTCGAAGCCCATCGTCTTTGCGCCCTCTGCGTAGTAGGAGCGCAAGTTGATGTTGGCAAAGCCCCACCCGTACCGATCGGCGATCTGTGTACACAGGCGGTTCACGTCGTCGTAGTTGCCTTCCACGGCCACCACGTGCGGCTCATAAATCGCCGCGCCCAGAATCTTCGCTGGCTCCAGGTCGTTCGGGATGAAGACGTAACACGACAGCCCAAGACGCGCGGCGTGGGCGGCGACGCTTCCCGCCAGATTGCCCGTGGATGCACAGCCAAACACCTTAAAGCCCAGCTCGACGGCACGGGTAGCGGCGACTGACACAACACGGTCCTTGTACGAAAAGGTCGGGTGATTGACCGAATCGTCCTTGATATAGAGCTCGTCGATCCCAAGCTCACGCGCCAGACGGGTGGCGCGAATCAGCGGTGTAAAACCTGAATGAAATCCGGTCTTGGGCTCCTCGACGGGAAGCAGTTCTCGGTAGCGCCACAGGGAGTGCGGCCGCGATTCGATCAGGCTGCGACTGATGGCACCGCGCACGGCCTCGTAGTCGTAGGAGACTTCGAGGGGCCCGAGACACTCACCGCAGACCCATAATGCCTCCGCGGGATACGTGGCCCCGCACAGGTGACAGGTCAAGCCGGTGACAAACTTCATCGTCCGCCCTCTCGCGCAGAGGCAGGCGTGTCCCGCCGGGCACCGAGGTCGGTGACCGACGCCGAACGCTGCCGGTCGCAATTCGATGAGGAGATATCTCGGTTAAGTAACACGAATCAAACAAGATATCACGTTCCAGGGTCGTCTCCCAAGAGCATCGGGAGAGCAAGCGGGGGCTCAGCGTGGAAGTCGGCTGCCGCAATCTCCTGCGCCGCCGCTGCCAACGCCGCTTCCTGGCACGGCTCAAGAGTCGTGACAAACGGCAGGGCATCCTTGGGATAACCCGGCTCCTGCAGCACGGCGTCCAGGTTGATGCCCTGGCTGGCCAGCGACGCCGCGATCGCCGACAGGATACCCGGGCGGTCCTTCACAACGAAACGCAGGTAATAGGGCCTGGCTGGGGGCGGCACCACCGGTGCAGGCAGCCACTCCTCGCCCTGCTGTCGCTCCCGCTGCGTGAGCGACAGCAGGTCCGACACGACCGCCACAGCCGTCGCCGGTCCACCGGCTCCCGCCCCGCTGAAACTGTTCTCACCGCCGTAATGGCCCGCGACGGTCACGATGTTGTTGGCGCCCATGTTCAGGCCGAAGTTGGAGCTAGACCGCACGAGCGCGGGTCCGACAAAGGCATGGAACCCATCGCCCTCGGCCTCGACCATCGCCATCTGGCGAATCGTGCAGCCAAGCCGGCTTGCATAGCGGAAGTCGGCGGCGGAAATGGGCCTGATCGAATGCCGAGGAATGGCGGCCAGCGTCAAGTGCCGCCGGAACGCGATACCGGCCAGCACAACGAGCTTCGCACCAGCGTCATCGCCGTCGACATCCGCGCTTGGGTCCGCCTCCGCGTACCCAAGTCGACGCGCCTCGACCATCACCTCAGCCATCGACTGATCGCCTCCAGACATCGTGCTCAGCACGTAGTTCGACGTGCCGTTGAGGATGCCGGCCACACGCAGCAGTCGGTCTCCAGCGAGCCCTTCGCGCACGCCGCGAATCAGCGGCACACCGCCGGCGACTGCCGCCTCGAAGCGGAGCTGCGTCTCGTGCGCAACCGCGAGATGCAGCAATTCGGGTCCGTGCGCCGCAAGCAGCATCTTGTTGGCGGTGACCACCGCTATGCCCTGCTGAAGAGCGCGGCGCACGCAGTCGCCCGCCGGATCGATGCCGCCAATCACCTCCACGACCACATCGGGTCGGGACTTGAGCAATGCATCGAAGTCCTCAGTCCACGTAACAGACGAGGGGACCCAGTCGACGCGCTTTCGCGAGACGCCACGGTTGAATATATGCGTGAGCTGGAGGCGGTCGGCCAACTCGGGGCGCTCACCCACAATGCGAGCTACAGAAGTGCCGACAGTACCGAATCCGAGCAGTGCGATAGAGAGCGGTTTTGTCTTCATCCTTTGATTCAGCAAGGCTAGCATAGGGCTACATGTTCACCATCGGGATCGTGCAAGATCGCGCCGATGTGGACGCGCACGCCAACCTTCAGCGAGCCGAGCGGCTTGTTCGCGCCGCGGCGCGCCGCGGCGCGCAGATCATCTGCCTGAAGGAGCTGTTTCAGACCCCCTACTTCTGCAAGTCGCAGCAGTCAGAAAGGTTCGATCTTGCCGAGCCAATCCCAGGGCCCACGACGGAGGCGATGCAGGCAATCGCACGCGAGCTTGCCGTGGTGCTTGTCGTCCCGATCTTCGAGCGCCAGGCCGCCGGTATCTATCGCAACTCGGCCGCCATCATCGACGCCGACGGGAGTCTGCTCGGCGTCTACCGGAAGATGCATATCCCGGACGATCCGCTGTTCCACGAAAAGTATTACTTCACGCCCGGCGAGCCGACTGGGTTCACGGTGTGGAAGACTCGCTACGCCACGATTGGTGTGTTGATCTGCTGGGATCAGTGGTACCCGGAAGCCGCGCGCATCGCGAGCCTCATGGGTGCGCAGGTGCTCTTCTATCCCACGGCGATCGGCTGGCATCCGGCAGAGCGGGGCGAGTGGGGACAGGCGCAAGTCGAGGCCTGGCGTACGATCCAGCGAGCGCACGCGATCGCCAACGGCGTGTACGTCGCTTCAGCCAACCGCATCGGGCACGAGGACGAACCTGGCACCGACGGCATCACCTTCTTCGGCCACTCCTTCATTGCTGATCCGTTCGGTCGCTACGTGGCGGAGGCAGCACAGGACGAAGCGATCCTCGTGGCACCGTGCGACCCGGCGCTCATCGAAACCGTGCGACGTAACTGGCCGTTCCTGCGCGACCGACGCATCGATGCCTACGGACCGATCCTGAATCGGTATCTGGGACCCTAGCAGCCCGTGCTGAAAGTCAGTCGGCATTCGACCAGCGTGCATCCCCTCGGCCAGCGTTGTTCCTCCCTCACATACAGGCGGTACTTCCGGTCGTTGCGCCTTGTCCGCGACCGCGGATTCCGCAGACGTGCCGCGACCGAGCAGAATGTGCGCGAGGCGGCTCACTCGTCTCGGCGCGGATTTCATGAGCCTGTAGCTCCCGAGGAACCACAGGCAGTCCAGTCCTGCCACCGGGAGCACCTCGACCGCCTGTTAGGCGGCAGTGAAATCCGCACTAGGTGCCACGCTGGACTTTCACCACGGGCTGCGAGGCCGGTGCGCCAGTGAGACGCGGACCGGGGGGTCTCGCATGAAGTTTCGGCTGCCCGCCGAATGGGAACCGCACCGCGCGACGTGGGTCGCCTGGCCACACCACGAGCCCGACTGGCCCGGTAAGTTCGAGGCTATTCCATGGGTCTACGCCGAGATCATCCGTATGCTGGCCGACCACGAGACCGTCAACATCCTGTGCCATAGCCCTGAAGTTGCCGAGCGCGCCCGCGCCGTCCTCGACGCGCACACCGTGCGCCGGGACTGCGTGACGCTTCACGAGGTGCCCACCGATCGCAGCTGGCTGCGCGATTCTGCCCCCACCGGTGTGATCGATGCGCAAGGAAACGTGACCCTCCTGGACTGGGCGTTCAACGGCTGGGCCAAGTACGACAACTGGCAACAGGACGCAGGCGTTGGACCTGCCATTTCGCGACTGACCAGCCTGCACCGGGAAGAACCGTGTCTTCCTGGCACACAAGAGCGCATCGTGCTTGAGGGTGGCGGCATCGAGGTCAACGGGCAGGGGCTGCTGCTGGTCACGGAGGAGTGGCTGCTCTCTGACGTGCAGGTCCGCAATCCAGGCCTCAACCGAGCTGATTACGAGCGCATCTTCCAAGAGTGGCTTGGAATCAGCCGGACGATCTGGCTCGGCGAAGGGTGCGTCGGTGACGACACGCACGGCCACGTCGACGACGTGGCGCGATTCGTGAACTCCGACACGGTGGTTGTCGCCGTCGAAGAGGATCCGAGCGACGACAATCATCAGCGCTCGATGGACAACCTGCGCCGCCTCGAGGCTGCGGCGCGTGGGGCCGACCGCGATTCGCTCACGGTCGTCCGATTGCCGTTTCCGCGGCCCGTCGTCATGGATGGCGAGCGTCTGCCGGCCAGCTACGCGAATTTTTATATCGCCAACGGCCTCGTGCTGGTCCCAACGTTCAACGACCCCAACGACCGCGTGGCGCTGAAGACGCTGGCGGCGCTCATGCCGGCACACCGCATCGTCGGTATCCATGCCGTTGACCTGGTCTGGGGCCTCGGCACGCTGCACTGCCTCACCCAGCAGGAGCCTGCCCCGATATGATCGTTGCTGGAACCGCATCTGGGATCATCCCCAGACCCATCAGGTTGTCGCGACCGTGCGGCAACGTCAGTCGTGAACAGGGAGATGTGAGTGGAAATCGCGTGCCTTGATCTAGAAGGAGTGCTCGTACCGGAGATTTGGATCGAATTCGCTCAGATCACGGGTATCGAGGAACTGAAAGCGACCACGAGAGACGTCGCCGACTATGACGTGCTCATGAAGCAGCGCCTACGCCTCCTTGATGAGCACGGACTTGGTCTGTCGGAGATACAAGCGGCTGTCGCGAACATGCGGCCCCTGGACGGCGCAACAGACTTCGTGGCATGGATGAACGAACGCTTTCAAGTGATCATCCTGTCCGACACGTTCTACGAGTTCTCTCAGCCGCTCATGCGGCAACTCAGCTGGCCAACCCTCTTGTGTCACCGGCTGGTCGTCGACAGCGCCGGTAGGGTGGCTGACTACACGTTGCGTCAAAGGGACGCGAAACGGCAGTGCGTCAAAGCCTTTCGTGGACTGAATTTTCGGGTCATCGCCGCCGGCGATTCCTACAACGATACGACCATGCTCGAGGAGGCCGACGCAGGGATTCTGTTCAGGGCGCCGGACAACGTGATTGGCGAATTCCCCCAGTACCCCGCCGTGCACAGCTACGACGCGCTCAGACAGGAGTTCATCAAGTCCAGTAGTCGGGACCTCACCCTGTAGCGGCCGCCTACTAAGGGTTCGGGTGGGAATAGGCTTGCCAGCCTGGGCGTCGAGGCGCCCGCCCGACAAGGCGCGACGAGCGCGCATGCCCGGTGCATGTAAGCGACGAGCAACGCAGGCCGGCGGGATGCATCGGTGGTCACGGTGGCACCTTATTCCCACCCGAGTCCTAAGCCGCCAAGCCAGTCAGTTATGATCGGGCGGTCACCATGGACACACAGACGCACGTCTCGATTCGCCACGATTGGTCCCTCCCGGAGATCGAGTCTATTTACACGGCCCCCCTACTTGACCTGCTCCTGCGGGCTCAGCAGGCGCACCGAGCGTTCCATGCTCCGAACGAGGTGCAGGGATGCGTCCTGCTCAGCGTCAAGACTGGCGCATGCCCCGAAGACTGCGCGTATTGCCCGCAGTCAGCGAAGTACGCCACGGACGTCGCCGCAACGCCTCTGCTGGACGTCGATGAGACCCTGGCGGCTGCAGCACGCGCCCGCGAACAGGGGGCGACACGCTTCTGCATGGGTGCCGCGTGGGGGGACGCCGCCTCCGGCTGGCAGTTCGAGCGTGTGCTCGACATGGTCCGCGGCGTCAGAGCGCTGGGACTGGAGGCCTGCTGCACGCTTGGCATGCTGACCCAGAAGCAGGCCGACGCGCTGGCGGCGGCCGGACTCTCAGCCTACAACCACAATCTCGACAGCTCGCGTGAGTTCTACAGCTCGATCATTACGACACGCTCCTACGACGAGCGCCTCGAAACACTGGCACGCGTCCGACACGCGGGTGTCACTGTGTGCTCCGGGGGCATCATCGGCATGGGTGAAAATCGACAGGACCGGTACGGTCTGTTGCGTCAGCTCGCAGCGCTCGACCCACACCCCGAAAGCGTCCCGATCAACCTGCTTGTCGCGGTGCAGGGGACTCCCCTCGGCGGCCGGGACACCGAAGACCCGCTGGAACTGGTACGCATGATCGCGACGGCTCGAGTGCTCATGCCGGAGTCGTACGTGCGTCTGAGCGCCGGCCGTCTGTCTCTGTCTGACGAGGCGCATGTGCTCTGCTTCATGGCCGGCGCGAATTCCGTTTTCCTCGGGGATACGCTCTTGACGACGCCGAACGCTGAGATTGAGACAGACCGCGCGCTGTTCGAGCGTGTCGGGATCGAGCTGCAACCGACATCGACCGACTCCGCGCCGTGACCCCGCCGTCGACGCTCGAAGCACGGGTGCGTGCTCACGTGCGCATGCTGAACGAACGTGGACTTCTGCGAACCCTCCGCTCGCCATCAGGTCTCGACTTGTCATCGAACGACTATCTCGCCCTGTCCAGTCATCCGGCTGTAAAGGCGAGCATGATCGCCGCGGTGGAGCGTGGCGGCTGTGGCAGCACGGGATCCCGCCTCTTGGGTGGACACCGGGAAGCGTTCGACGCCGTCGAGCGATCGTTTGCCAGATTCAAGGACACGGACCGGGCCCTGTACTTTTCCAGCGGGTATCTGGCGAACCTGGCTGTCCTGACCGCATTCGTCGAGCCGGGAGACGTCATCCTCTCGGATCGTCTGAACCACGCGAGTCTGCGCGACGGCATTCGGCTCTCGCTGGCCAAACGTGTGGTGTTTCCTCACAATGACGCCCCTGCCCTAGCTCGTCGTGTCGAGGGCAACTCCGGAAAGGGCCAGGTCTTCGTCGTGACCGAGTCGCTCTTCAGCATGGACGGCGACCGGTCACCGCTGGCGGCCTACGCAGACATCTGTCGCAAGACTGGGGCGCTGCTGATCGTAGACGAAGCGCACGCAGTCGGCATCCGCGGAGCCAACGGCAGCGGCTTGATCGAGGAAAGCGGGATCGGTAACGACGTGCTCGTCTCGATCAATTCAGCGGGAAAGGCACTCGGCGTTGCCGGCGCGTTTGTCGCCGGGCCCGCCTGGGCGATCGAGCATCTGGCGCAACAGGCACGCCCCTTCCTCTTTTCCACCGCGCCGCCGCCGGCAGTCGCCGACGCAATCCAGACCAGTCTCACAATCGTGACGGATGAGCCTGAACGTCGCGCGCAGCTGCGGCACCGCGCGGCCTTCCTCCGCCAGCGGCTCGGTGAAGCAAGTATCGCCACGCCTGGCGGTGATACGCCGATCATCCCCGTCGTCATCGGCGGCAACCACCGAACCGTCGAAGTGGCAGGCGCGCTCCAGGCAGACGGATTCGATGTGAGCGCCGTCCGGCCGCCAACGGTTCCGAGCGGCACGGCCCGGTTGCGCGTCTCCGTTCACGTCGATATCGCCGAGGTCGAGCTCGACCGTTTCGCAAGCCGTCTTGCCGCAGTCCTCAAAGGCCAGGTGCCGTGCCCCGTGGCCTCTTCGTAACCGGTACCGACACCGGCGTCGGCAAGACCGTCGTCTCGGCGACGTTGTTCCACCGGCATCGCGGAGGTCGGATCCTGCGCTACTGGAAACCGATCCAGACCGGTATCGAGTCAGACGACGACACAGCAGATGTCGCTCGACTGGCAGCGTGCGACGACGGGGAGATCTTCGACCACGGTGTGCGCCTGGCGCGTCCGGTGTCTCCACATCTCGCCGCCAGGCGCAGCGGGTACACCATAGATGTCGACCAACTGCTCGAACCATTTCGCCACGAGGACCGTGACGTCCGCTGGATCGTCGAGGGCGCCGGCGGAGTGTTAGTGCCGATCAACGACCGCGAGACCATGGCCGATCTGATGGTCCGACTCGGACTGCCAGTCGTCGTCGTCGCGCGGACGGCGCTGGGAACGATCAACCACACGCTGCTGACGCTAGAAGCGCTGCGCGTGCGGGCGCTCGACATCGCGGGCGTCGTCGTCGTAGGACACCAGGACGCCGATGCGTGCGAGGCGATCGAACGATATGGGCGCGTCGTGGTCCTTGGGCAGATGCCGACGCTTGTGCCTCTCACGGCGGCCGCGCTGGCGACGTGGGCGCCGCAGCTCGACACCGCAGGCCGACTTCGAGAGTTCCTGTCGTGACAGACACGAAGACGCTGCTTGAGCGGGACCGCGCGCACCTGTGGCATCCCTACACACAGATGTCGTCCCCGGTGGCACCGTTGCCAGTCGTCAGGGGCGAGGGAGTCTATCTTGTGACTGAGGACGGTCGCCGGATTCTCGACGGGATCTCTTCGTGGTGGGTAAACATTCACGGTCACTGTCATCCGACGCTCACGCAGGCCCTCATCGCCCAGGCGCGAAACCTCGAACACGTGATGTTCGCCGGCTGCACGCATCCGCCCGCCGTGAACCTCGCGGAACGGCTGACACAACTCCTCCCGCCGGGGCTCACGCGCGTCTTCTACTCGGACAACGGCTCAACTGCCGTCGAGGTTGCGGTGAAGATCGCATGTCAGTACTGGAGGAACAAGGGGCAACCTCACCGGCACCACATTCTTGCGCTCGACCACGCCTATCACGGCGACACGGCCGGGGCCATGTCCGTCAGCGCCGAGTCCGTGTTTACCTCGGCGTTTTCGCCGCTGCTCTTCCCGGTTGCTCGCGCTCACGCACCGTACTGTTTCCGCTGTCCACTCGAACTGACGCGCGAAACGTGCGCTGTGGACTGCCTGCAGTCGCTTGAGGCTCAGCTCGAGCAACGGGGCGACACGATTGCCGCAGTCATCATCGAACCGATGCTGCAGGGCGCGGGCGGCATGATCGTCTGGCCAGCAGAGTTTCTGGCTGGTGTTCGACGCCTGTGCGATCGCTTCGGCGTGCTGCTCATCGCCGATGAGGTATTGACGGGGTTTGGCCGGACTGGCCGCATGTTCGCCTGCGAGCATGCAAGCGTCACTCCCGATCTGATCTGCCTGTCGAAGGCACTCACGGCAGGATACCTGCCCCTCGGAGCGACGGTCGTCACCAATCCCGTCTACGACGCTTTTCTCAGCGCTGATCACAGCAAGACCTTCTTCCACGGCCACTCTTTTACGGCGAACCCCCTCGCATGTGCCGTCGCGCTGGCCAGTCTTGACCTGTTCGACAGCTCCAACGTCATGAGTTCGGTCGGTCGGATCGAAGCCCAGCTCATCGACGGGATGTCACGATTTCGCACGCTTCCGGCCGTCGGCGATGCGCGCGTGATCGGCGCCGTCGCCGCGATTGAATTGCGGTCCGACACAACAGCGGCCGGGCGCGGCGGATACCTCGACCGTCTCGGGCCCTATCTCGCCGCGGCGTTTCTTGAACGCGGTCTCCTGCTACGACCGTTGGGCAACGTGCTCTACTTCATGCCGCCGTATGTCATCACGCCCGACGAGGTGGATTGGTGCCTATCGCAAATCGGCGAAGTGCTCGAATCCCTCGGTACCAGCAGCGCTGAGCGGTGACGTCACCAACGTATCCATCGTGCTCCCTCTGGGCCCTCCGGCGCAGGGACACCGACCCGCTTGCGTTTTTGCAGCAGCTGGCCCGGAGCCCGGACGAGGTCGTACCCTTTCGATTGGGCACGCGCCTCGCGTTTCTCCTCAATCACCCCGCAGCGATCGAAGACGTCCTTCTGACTAATCAGGACCGGTTCGTGAAAGGCCGCGGCTTTGAGCGCGCCAAGCCGCTCCTGGGCGACGGCCTGCTCACGGCAGACGGGCCGCTTCATACGACACGACGCCGGGTCGCGCAGCCGGCATTTCATCGCCAGCGCGTCGAAGGGTACGCACCGAGCATCGTGGCGCACGCCGCCGAGCTGCGCGACCGGTGGCAGCCAGGCGTCACGCTCGACATCGCACGCGAGATGAAGCGCCTCACACTGTCGATCGCGGGAGAGACGCTCTTCGGCGCCGACCTCGCCGACGTGGCTGAGGAGATCGACACCGCCGTCGCGAGGGCCATCCCGACGGTGGACGGGCTCGTGTCGATCGTGGCCTCACGCCGCCGCGTCCGGGCCGCGCGGTGCCGACTCGACCTCATCGTCAACAACATTGTCGAGCGACGCCAGCACGACGGCGACGCGCGCGATGATGTGCTGTCTCTCCTGCTGGAGGCGCGACAGGGTGATGATGAAGCGGCTGCGCGCCAGCTTCGCGATGACGCCGTGACCTTCCTGCTGGCAGCACACGATACGATCGCACACGCGCTGACCTGGACGTGGACGCTCCTTGCGGCCAATCCTGAGGCCGAGGCCCGGCTCCATGCTGAAGTGGACGTGCTAGGTGATCGTCTTGTGTCGGCGCAGGATGTCCCACAGCTGGCGTACACCAGGGGCGTGCTGGCGGAGGCAATGAGATTGTTTCCCCCCGCGTGGGTGATCGTTCGTCGCGCGGCCGAGGCGCGCGAGTGTGGCGGCCGTCACATACCCAGTGGATCGGTGGTGGTCGCCAGCCCGTTCGTGACTCACCGTGACGCGCGGTTCTTTCCCGATCCGCTGACCTTCGCGCCTGAGCGTTGGTTGTCACCGAGCGAGCGACCGCGGCTGGCCTACTTTCCCTTCGGTGCCGGGCCTCGGGCGTGCATCGGCGAGGGATTCGCCTGGATGGAGGGAACGCTTGTCCTCGCAACGTTGGCTGCGCGGTGGCGACTGCGATCGAGTGGCGGTCCCGTCACACCTAGCCCCCGCATCACTCTCCGGCCCCACGGTCCCGTTCCGATGGTACCAGTTCCCGTTCGCTGATCGCTTACTCCGACGACTCCTGCAGGCCAGGCGGCACGCTCTCGTTGAACTCCCTCTCGCGCGTGCGCTCGCGGGTGAAACGAATGCCACAAAACCCGACGGCAACGATGAGCGGAATCGCGAGCGACAGCCTCCCGTAGAAAGCTGCGCCCTCTGTGGGGACTGACGGCAGCGCGTAGACCAGATAGCCAACGACAGCCAGCAGCAAAACCGTGCTCGCGGAAAATGCACGACCCCAAAATGTCTTCGATTGCACGATGTCGAACTGCCGCCGCTGGAACGCGTGCAGCAGCGAGACGCCGGTCGCTCTTTCCATCGCCTCGTCGATGTGGCCTTCCAGCTCCTCAAGATGCTCGACCAGTCCTTTGACTTCCTCGTCCCCCTCATCCAGGGCTTTCTCCGACTTGACGACAAAGGCGTCCACCGCCGAGTTGCCCTTTACCGTCATGTCCTCAAGTTGCTTTGCGAGAGCGGCCTGATGCGCGGTCGTCGCTTTGGCGAACTCCGCCGACACGCCCTTGAGTAGTTCGGCATGCTTCTGGGCATCGTCGTCACGCCCCACCTTGGCTGCGCGTTCCGTCGCGGCAAGCAGTGCCTCGACCTGGGTGGTCAACGCCTGGAAACCGTCGCGCCCAGCCGCCGCCTCTGCTTGCGCCGCTTTGGCATCGGCGGCCACCGCCTCCGTGTCCGAAAAC
>Ga0209403_10001738_pt1 | contig 27551 bp, 28 predicted proteins | sample ArcticOcean_MG_C_8_FD_187440 | JGI IMG/M metagenome (GOLD analysis project Ga0209403, IMG submission 187440) | Marine microbial communities from western Arctic Ocean - ArcticOcean_MG_CB11_86 (SPAdes) (version 2) | ecosystem: Environmental > Aquatic > Marine > Oceanic | place: Arctic Ocean... | reverse complement strand
CAGTAATTCTCGCGACTGTAAGGTGTGCCGACCGGAGCAAGTTACGAGCCAAACTTGCCTTAATTGGTTGAGGAAAAACGACTTTGACTATACAACGCACAGTTGATGGTTCGGCTGCAGTGACCAACCCACTCGAATCGACAGTGATTTCTGAGTCGACTTTGAAGCGTCGAAGCCGTGATGGACAATTGTTTACTCCTGAGCCAGTGGTGGTAACGGTGTTCTGGTGGCAGACCGACAATGGTCGAACAGCCTGCATGGAGAACCAGTTTTCGCCCGCAGCAGCCACTCCTCTCCGGTTTCGTTGTCTTGGCACCAACAGCAGCAAGTATCCCAAACGCTTCCGGGTCGATTTGGCCCAGGCGTTGGACCCGATGCCAGAGCTCGACCGACGCGAGCTAAAAGCCCTGGGAGGCGCAATCGCCACCACGCTCAGCCGTCAGCTAGGTGTGGAAGTGGCAGCGTGCTCTCCGGACGTAATCGATACAGTCCTAGGCGGCGTCTAACCGTCACTTAAATTAGTTCCTTTTGGATAAAGAGACCCTGCCCGTTTGTTCCGGGCGGGGTCTCTTTGTATCTATGGCTAATCTTGGTTGTCTCTCGTAGGATTATTTGCCGGCGGCCAACACCCGGCTGAACACCTTCTCCATTACTGCCGCTTCCTCTTGCGTCACATGCCCCAAAAAAGACTCCCAGGCGTCTTTGGAGTGGTCCGGACCTACTTTTTCTATGGTCTCCAACCCCAGCTGGGTTATTACGGCGTAATAGCCGCGACGGTCGCCCGGACATGCTTCCCGCACAACCAGGCCTGCAGTGATCATTCGGTCAAGCAACCGCGTCACGCCGCTGCGTGTGAGCAGTACCGATTCTGCAAGCTCTCCCATGCGCAGTCGCCCGTCTTCGCCGTCGGACAGCTGCTTTAATACATCTCACCAGGGCAGGGGCAGGCTGTGCTGTTCCTGCATCCGCCGCTCTAGGTATCTAGTTACTGTGGAATGTGTCTCTAAGAATGCCCGCCACATAGCCAGATGGTCGGTAGAATAACTCGATATTGTCATATGCCGATTATAGAATCAGTTATTTTTACAATCAACGATTGACTCTGCAAATTATTGGCCATAGACGACGGCTCAGGCGTGATATTATGGATTTAGGCTCAATCGGTACCCGATGACGAACAACAGCAGGATCTGCGGGAGGGGGCCAAATGCCAATCAACAGCCGTCTTAACAAATCTGGACTGGACCAAAAAGACGCCCAATCCATCTACCGGTACATGCTATTGGCGCGGTCCATCTCGGAAAAGAGCTGGCTGCTCACCCGGCAGGGACGCGTGTTGTTCTCCATGCCCTGCGACGGTCAGGAAGCCGCAGATGTTGCCAGCGCCTACGCTCTGGACACAGCCACGGACTTTATTGTCCCGTACGCCCGCAGCCTGGGCGCCATGCTGGTCAAGGGCATGACTACCCAAGAGGTCATGCTGAACATGTTTGGCAAAGCGGCAGACCCCAACAGCGGCGGTCGTCAGATGCCGATGCACTGGGGACACAAGCTATTAGGAATCATCTCCATGGGAAGCTCGGTGGGGACAACTATTCCCAGGGCTTCAGGCGTGGCTCTGGCTTCCAAACTGAGGGGCCAAAACGCCGTGACCATGGTCTATTTTGGCGAGGGTTCAGCCAGCGAGGGCGATTTTCACGAAGGACTGGGCTTCGCAGGGGTTCACCGCCTGCCCGTAGTGTTCTTTTGCAACAACAACGGCTGGGCCACTTCAGTGCCAGTCAGCCTGCAAAACGCCGAGCCTCAAGTTGCCAAACGAGCCCAGGGGTACGGCTTCCCAGGAGTCACTGTAGACGGTTCTGACCCATTGGCGGTCTATCAGGCGGTGAAAGCTGCCGTCCATCGAGCACGGTCTGGCGATGGCCCCACGCTGGTAGAAGCGAACACGATCCGCATGATGCCGCATTCCAGCTCCGACGACCATCTCCGTTACCGCACTCAAGAAGACCTCGAAAACGAACGCAAGCTAGACCCGATACCCCTCTTCAGAGATTTTCTTATCACCACAGGCATTCTCGACGAGACGTCAGATCAGGAATTACAGGATTTCGTGGATCTAGAGGTTGAAGAGGCCATCGAGTTGGCTGATGATGCACCTTCTGCCGCCGCTGAGACAGCGTTTAACGGGGTCTACGCCCCGTAAGCGGCTCCATATATAATGTCTGAGAAACGATTCATCGACGCTATAAGGGACGGGCTGCGCGAAGAAATAGCCGCAGATGCAGCGGTTTTTCTGATTGGTCAAGACATCGGCGTCAACGGCGGCGTGTTTCGAGTGACCGACGGCCTGCTTGAAGAATTTGGATCAGGCCGGATTATAGACTCACCGCTAGCCGAATCAGGCATGGTCGGTGTGGCCATCGGCACGGCGATGAATGGTATGCGTCCGGTGGTGGAGATCCAGTTCGCCGATTTCATATTCCCGGCGTTTAACCAGGTCGTGAGCGAAGCTGCGAGGATGTATTACCGCACCAACGGCGACTTCACAGTGCCCATGGTCATTCGCGCACCCTACGGCGGCGGCGCCCGGGGCGGCCTGTACCACTCTCAAAGCGTGGAGGCCTATTTTGCCCACGTACCTGGCCTCAAGGTCGTCGTCCCGTCCAATCCCCATGATGCCAAGGGTCTTTTGAAATCAGCCATCCGTGACGATAACCCGGTGCTGTTCTTCGAGCACAAACTCGCCTACAACACGGTTCGGGGTGAAATTTCAGATGGTGATTACACCGTGCCGATCGGCGAGGCTGTGGTCAGCCGGGAAGGTCAGCACATTTCTCTGATCTCCTATGGGCTGTCGGTGCACCATTGCTTAGAGGCTGCTGAGACATTGTCAGCCGAGGGAATCAGCTGTGAGGTGGTGGATCTACGCACGGTCCGCCCTCTGGACACGGTGACAATACTGGAATCAGTCAAGAAGACGGGGCGGGTGTGTATCGTCCACGAGGACAACCTTACGGGAGGAGTGGGCGCGGAGGTGGCGGCGATCATCGCCAAGGATGGGTTCGAGTTCCTAGACGCCCCTGTGCAGCGGGTGGCCGCGCCGGACGTGCCGTCTTTTCCTTACAACCCAGGCTTGGAAGACGTACTTTTGCCCGGCCCAACAGACATTGTCCGAGCGGCCAAAGAGTTAGCTGCTTACTAGCATTGGGTCTCCGGAATTTTTGTCGAAGCTTGGCCTGGGGTTAAGTGAACCACATCCAAGAGAGTCTACACTTGACCAGAGACTCCATTGGCAACCAGCCAGTCTTGACCAAAAATTCCAACTCTCTGGCCGCGTAAAGCACGCCGCCGCAAATCATCAAAGCCATGGCCCTGCCATCACACACGAAAAAGCCCTGAATAAGTGCCAATAAGGTCACAAATTCAGGGCCAAATGGGCCAGTTATAGAAAGTGAGCGGCTTGGTTTGGTCTTCGCCTAGTAGTGGATGGCTCTGGGGATGCCTCCGCCAGCGGCGATGGCGTCTCCGTTGATGGAGATGGACTTTGGCGAGGCCAAGAAGGCGATTACGTAAGCGACTTCTGTGGCGTCGACTATGTGGTGGATGGTGTTGCGGTTGGCCATCTGCTGTTCCGCTTCCTCCACTGTGATGCCCTGGGCCTTAGCCTGGCTCTCCAGCATGTCTGGTATTCGCTCCGTGTAGGTCATTCCGGGATGCACGGTGGTCACGTTGATGCCCTGGGGACCAAGTTCGTCGGCCAGGTTCTTGCTGAGGGCGGAGACGGACACGTTCCGCATGCTGCCAACGGCGTAACCAGCCTGGCGAGCTGCCATCCCGCTGAGGTTGATGATGCGGCCCCAGCCCTGCTCGATCATGTAGGGGGCCACGGCCTGGGCGCAGCGTAGATAGCCCATGACCTTAACGTTCATGTCGCCCCAAAAATCATCTTCGGTAATCTCCGCAAGCTTGGGGGTGTAGGCGCCGCCAACGCGGGCGGCCGAGTTAACCAGGATATCGATGCGTCCTAGTTTCTCCGAAGCCTCTTTGACCATCGCCTTGACCGACTCTGAGTCTCCCATATCGGCCACGATGGTGATGAAATCTCCGCCGGTCTCCTCAGACAATTCCCGTGCAGTCTCTTCAAGCGCTTCTTTGCCGCGGGCTACCAGGGCTACTTTCATGCCTTCAAGGCCAAACTCCCGGCCAACCGCTTTGCCGATGCCGCGGCTACCGCCGGTGATGATTGCTGTTTTACCTTTAAGTTCCAGGTCCATGTTAATGCTCCTAGGCAATGAATATTGGTTTTCTGGGTGAAATTCAGGGTTGGAGTGTAGGCGTGAAGTTGATACTAATCAAGACCCGTTTTTCAAGTCGGATTAGCTCTCCGTATTCTCCAATGCCCTTTTGATGCGAGACAGTTGGCCGTTGGTGCGCAGGCGTGGGAATAACTGGAACATCCAGCTAATTATGGGCCTAGAGACCACGGACTTCAGTGAGTCTAAAAACATCATTAGCACATGCAGTGGCCCAGGCACGTGGGCGCTCCTCTTGCCGGTCATAACCAATAATGTTCCAGAACCTTCCGGCGCCAATCGAAATAGGACTATTTCTGAGCCAACTGATAGGCCGTTGTAGAGGTTTTTAGTCTCAAATTCTAGTCTGGCATCAGTTTTGAAGTCGATGACCGTCAGACTTTTTATCCAGGAGACCTGGCTCGATGCGGCAGCGCCCCGCAAGATGGGCGCTTGGAAAGTTTCAAGTCGTTCTCGGTCGCAGTTGGAACCTTTGCCTACGAGCCCTTCTGATATACGCACGACCCTAAACTGGGGGTGACCGTCCCACTCGCCGTGACGTACCAAGTCCGCCAGGTAAGCGAATACAGTCTCAGGCGTGGCTTCAATCAGGATTCGGCGCTCTGGCTCGCTAAACAAACTGGTCATCGAGTGTCGTCACGGGTAAATATAAGCAAGCCCATTACTGGCAAGATACAGATTCCCCTCAAAAGATCATTGCCAGACATTCTACGGCATTGGAATAAAGATTTAGGAGTAGAGAATCGCTAAACAGGTTGCCTCCGAAGAGGTCAAACACTCCGTCATTAATAATTGAGTTTCCGTCTTGCTCCAATGCTGCGCCCAGATCGGCCAAGTTAGCCAATTCGTCGAACGCGGTGTTGGCACCGGAGATCGAGTCGAAGTTGATTCCAGGCTGGGCCGTCTGTATGTCGTTATACGAAGCAGCCACAAATTCCAGCGGAGCCTTGGAATTTGACAGACTCCAAACGAGACCAACGATAACCACGCTGTAAACGAAACTGGCCAGTCCTTGAGTTTCGCTAAGTGCAGACTCGGAGTACCCGGCTGACTGCACGTCGGCTCCCAAGTCTAGGTTGAGGGTAAATCCGTACTCCGAGTAGACGGTGTCCAGCGCCGAAGTTGCTGTGGGTGCCACCGTTGGCACTGCCGTTGGGTCTGGCGCATTCGTGGCCGCTACCGTTGGAGGCACAGCCATTGTAGTGGGCAGAGCGACAGTCTCCGTTGGCGCAGTGGTTGGCACTGCAGTTGGCGCCGGGGGAACGGTTGTGGCTGCGGCAAGCACAGCCGTCGCAGGGTCTGCAGAGTCGGACCCGCAGGCTGCCAGGGCCCGAGCTCCAAGCGCCAGGACAAGTACCATGACAACTGGTTTAAGTCTATTAATAATCAAAACTAGTGACCTCCATCCAGTGGTCGAATTTCGCGCATTCTAGTCAATTAAACGATTGACTACATTCAAAATTGTTCAATCATCGGCCACAAGTCACCGCTTACCGGGTTAATAAAAACGGCCATGCCGATGGGCATTTTATGACGCTCTCCCATCCCTCCATCCCTGTGGTAACATTTGGCCTGCGGTGGGATGGCTGACAAACGGCGTCCCAGCCTCAAAACGAAAGGAGACCAAAAAGGCATGAAACCACTTGAGGGGATCAGGGTATTAGACCTGACCCGAGCACTGGCTGGCCCATTCTGCACCCTGATGTTGGGAGACTACGGCGCAGACGTCATCAAGATAGAGATTCCCGGCGCCGGCGACGACACTCGCAAATGGGGACCTCCTTTCGTTGGAGAAGAAAGCGCCTATTTTCTATCAATCAACCGCAACAAACGGAGCCTCACGCTCAACTTCAAAGAGGAAAAGGCCCTGGAGATATTCCAAAAGCTGGTCAAAGACTCCGACGTGGTGGTGGAGAACTTCACCCCAGGCGTGATGGACCGCTTTGGCCTGGGCTACGATGCCTTGAAAGAGATCAATCCTGGCATCGTCGTCTGCTCGATTTCCGGCTTCGGCCAAACCGGGCCGTACCGCACCCGTCCCGCCTATGACCAAATCATGCAGGGAATCAGCGGCCTCATGAGCATCACTGGCGAGCCTGACGGCGACCCGCAGAAAGTTGGCATTGCCGTGGCCGATATCGGGGCCGGCATGTGGGCCGCCTTTGCGGTGATGGCTGCGATTCACGAGCGCTCGAAAAATGACAAGAACGAAGGGCAGTACATCGACATATCGATGATGGACGCCCAGGTAGCCTGGCTCACTTACCAAGCCGCCAACTTCTTTGCCAGTGGTGAAGCACCCAAGCGATTGGGCGCAGCGCACCCCAACCTGGTCCCATATCAGGCTTTCATGTGCCAAGACAACAAGTATCTCAACCTGGCAGTGGGCTCAGAACGTATCTGGGATCGTTTCTGCAATGGCATGGAAATGCCGGAACTCAAGGAAGACCCGGATTACGCCACCAACGTCGAACGAGCCCAAAACCGGTCTACGATTGTGCCCCAGCTGCAGGAAATTTTCATCAAACACCCAGTGGCTTACTGGGTGGAAAAACTTCAGGCAGTGAACGTACCTTGCGGGCCGATTAACGATCTAGCAGACGTGTTTGCAGACCCACAGTTGATTGCCAGAGAAATGGTGCAGGAAATCCCCCATCCCACGCTGGGCACGGTCAAACAACTTGGCTTGCCAATCAAGTTCTCCCGTACTCCTGGCGCTTTGGATCAGCCGCCGCCGCTACTGGGTGAACACAATCAGAAAATACTGCAAGAGTTAGGGTTTTCATCGGCAGAGATTGACGACCTCAAGGCTGCTGAAGTCATCTAGACGCTTCAATCATTGGGCCAAGAAAAACCTTGCGGCCTATCAGTCAGCGTAAAAATCTGAATAAAAGCTGAACGAGCCTATTTTAAGTTGCTTGAAATAGGCTCGTTTGGGGAATTGTGCCAGAGAAATCCGCGTGGTAGTCTGGCCGTTGTTCCAGGGTCTTCAAACGGACCGCCCCAGGAAACACCTGGGAGACTCCAATAATTAGACCCGGGAGGTTGTCAGTCGTGGATTTAGGATTAAAAGACCGGGTAGCCATCATTGGCGGCTCCAGCAGGGGCATGGGCCGCGCTATCGCACTGGCATTTGCCCAAGAAGGCGCCAACGTGGCCATCAGCGCCCGCACGGAAGCCGATCTCCGCCGCACGGAGATAGAACTGGCCCGGGTAGGCTCCCAGCAGCACGTTTTAGCCATACCAGCCGACCTTTCGGTTGCTCGGGACATCCGGCGCGTGGTGCGGGACACGTTCAACCGCTTTGGCCAGGTCGGAATCTTGGTCACCCACATGGGTTTTGGCCCGCCAGGACGCCCGTCCGAGTTCAACGACGAAACGATCATGACTGCCCTGGAGGAGAATTTCCTCAGCGCCGTCCGATTTACCAGGGAAGTCATCCCTTACATGAAACAGCAGCGCTGGGGCAGAATAGTGCATCTGCTACCGTCTTTAGGTAGAAGATCCGCCAACGGCACCGCCCTCTCCAACACTTCACAATTGGCCCTGATGGGCTACTCCAAGGCGCTGGCCAATGAACTGGCTCCGTTCAACATCACCGTTAATCACCTGGTATCCGGGCCCGTGGAAACTGATTTTTTGACCTCCTCCGTAGAGTCTGAAGCCCAAGAGTCTGGAAAGGACTTTGATGCCCTGATGCGCGACACCGTGACATCAATTCCCATGGGTCGACTTGGCAAACCCGAGGAAGTTGGCGATCTGGTGGCGTTTCTAGCCTCGGACCGAGCCTCTTTCCTGACTGGAGCCAGTGTGGTGTTAGATGGCGGCATGCGGCAAACAATAAGTCAGTAACATAACTATGGAACAACAAGAAATCTACCGCACAGCCCAGGAATACCTCACCGAGGAAGAGATTCCCGGCTGGCTTGTCTACGACTACCGCCATGCAAACCCCGTGTTCTGGTTGGTTGTTTCTGCATCGGGGCATGTAACACGCCCCACCTATTTCTACCTTCCCGCCCAGGGCGAGCCGAGCCTGCTGGTGCATCACGTTGACGCTGGGAAGTTTGCTAACTCCGGCGTAAATGTGACCGTTTACAGCAGCCGAGAATCCATGTTGACTGCTCTCGGTAGTCTTCTGTCAGGCGTGAGCTACGTAGCCATGGAATACTCGCCAGAGAACACCCTGCCACGGGTGTCTCGTGTAGATGCCGGCACAGTCGAGCTAGTACGCAGTCTGGGACCGAAGGTGGTTTCTTCGGCAGATTTGATGCAGTACGCCACGCACCAGTGGACGCCTGAGCAGCTGGCCGACCACCGCGTCACCGCAGACAAGCTGGGGCAGATCGTGAAAGAGACCTTTGGCTATGTCGGCAAGCACCTGGCAGAGGGCATCAACGAGTTCCAGGTGGCCGAGTTCATACGAAATCGGTTCGCTGAAGAAGAGATCAAATCTCCCGACGGCCCAATCGTGGCTGTGAATTCCAATGCTTCAGACCCGCATTACGAACCGTCTGCCATCCAACACAGCCCCATCAAGCAGGGTGATTGGCTGTTGATCGACCTTTGGGCCAAGGGTGTCGCCGATGGTTGTGTTTACGCTGACATCACCTGGGTGGCCTATGTTGGCGAAACCGTACCCGCGCGCCAACAAGAGATCTTTGACATCGTTATTGGCGCTCGTGACACCGCCCTGCAGTATTTGAAAGACGCCCACGGCCAAGGAACGCCGGTTCTCGGCTGGCAGGCCGACCAAGTGGCCCGCGATTTCATCTCCAGCCGTGGCTATGGTGAGTACTTCACGCATCGGCTGGGTCATAGCATTGGATTCGAAGTCCACAGCGAGGCCGTCAACCTAGACGGCTTCGAGACCCACGATACCCGCCGCATAATCCCCGGCATCTGCTTTTCCATAGAGCCTGGCATCTACCTACCCGAGTTCGGAGTCCGCTCCGAGATTGACGTATTTATGGCCGCGGACGGCCCTTACGCCAGCTCCCCAGTCCAACACGAGGTTGTGCTGATCAAGGGATAGGCACGGAATTACCGCTCACGGCCCGAACTTGGCTTCAATGCCGTCGGTCGGAAATCTGGCATCAAACGAATACACCAGATTTTGACCAGGGGGTTTCGCCGCTGCCCAAATCAGAACGTCGGAAATGGACACTCTGCCTGAAGGACGGCACATTAGGAGCGCCTCCAAGACGGTTCCTTTGTCCAGTCCGTGGCAATAAATGTTCCGTTTGCTGACAAACGCCATGAGGTGATCAATTACCGCTTCTCTGGGCAAGTTATACACGGACCGTAAAACGTGATCTACTTCGGCCAACGCCACTCCACTAATCAAAAGGTTTTCATCAGAGTCGATGATCGTTGCGGCTCTATCCGCCATCTCAGGCACGTCGCGAACCAGATACCGCACCACCATAGACGTATCTAAAAACCCGCTCAATTAACTTGTACCGATTTATCCGCCCATTCTTGGGCAGCCGATTCCCTGGCCGTCTCACGAGCCCTGTCCCATTCATTCCCGGATTGAACCACCACCTCAGTATATTTAGCCAGTGACCCTAAGAGTGACCTATCGTGTTCCGGTGGCAAGAAATGAATCTCAACATGCCCATCAACAATCCTCTGGAGAGCCATCCAGCCTGGCTCTACGCCTAATGCGTCTCTGATTTCCTTGGCAATAACTATTTGACCCTTCTGTCCTACAACGTGCACCAAAGTATGAAAACTCCCATTAGTATGATTAATAATCATAAGTATAATATTGAGTCCAGAGGGACACTGGGCCGCTTCAACCCGGGTATTTAGCCTAGTTGCACTGGGCCTACGTTGCGATTAGAATTGGCGCGACTTCCCGATTTCCCGATTTTCTGTTATTGCAATTTCGATTTTTAACGAGGGCGTAGCTATGAAATTCTCCTTGGCCTATGAAATGCAGCGGCCAATGCTGGACGACCACGCAGTCATTGAAGAGACCATCGAACAATGCATCCTGGCTGACGAGATGGGGTTCGACGCCGTGTGGTTCGTAGAACACCATTTTTTGACCACGTTTTCCGGCTCGCCCTGCCCTGAGGTGATTTTCGGCGCACTTAGTCGTCTGACCAAGCGTATCCGCCTCGGTTTTGGCGTGTCGGTCCTCCCATACCATCACCCAGTACGAGTGGCCGAACGAGTAGCCATGGTTGACCAACTCTCCCACGGCCGGGTTGAGTTCGGCACTGGCCGATCCGCCCCTTACGAGCAGATCGGCATGGGTATCGACCCGCGCGACACCAGGGAGATGTGGGACGAGTCTCTGAGCATGATTCCCAAGATCTGGAGCTCGGATTACTTCGAATTCGAGGGCAAGTTCTGGAATGTGCCCCCTCGCCAGGTTCTGCCCAAGCCCTACCAGCAGCCGCACCCGCCCATCTGGGTGGCCGCATTGCAGCCGGCAACCTACGAGATTGCGGCCCAGAAGGGCATTGGCGTGATGGCTCTAGGCGTGAACGCCCCAGCAGTGCTCGAGCCAGAAATTAAGAAGTACAAGGCTGCCGTCAAAAATGCGACACCGGTTGGGTTGACCACCAATGACCAGTGGCTCAGCTCCATCTTTGGCCTCTGCGGTGAAGACAGCAAGGCCACCCGCGACCTTTCCGCCCAGTCGTTGAAGACTTTCTTTGGCCCAGGCAGACCATACGTTCAGGACCAAAAGGATGTCTACGAGAAGCTGCTTGAGCAGTGGGGCGGCATCCCGGAGCACTTGTTGTCCAACTTTGCCCGTTATGTCGACGTAGAAAAGACGCCGGCAGCCACAAATGGCAACTCAGCACAGTCGTTCGACCTATCGGGTGGTGCGTTGGCCCAGAAGATCTGGGAGGAGTTCGACTCGGAGACCATGGCTGAGCGCGGAGTGATTGTGGCCGGAGATCCGGAGGCCTGTATCAAAGGAGCCAAACTCCACGAAGCAACCGGCGTGGATGAACTGCAATTTCTGATGGCCACCGAGACCGTTGGCCACGACGCAGTCATGAAATCCATCGAGATGTTCGGCAAGTACGTGATCCCAGAGTTCCGCAGAAACAGCACCGCGCCATCAGCCCCAGAGTGCCCCATCAGCTGAGCCGCTGGGCAAATACCTACCGGTTGCCTAGTTGCAGGCGTGATTCGAAGTTATTCAATCATGAGTATGTCACTCCTGGTTCTTCTGATTTCTGACAGTCCAGAAGTAATAAAAGCCCCGTTCGTTAATCAAACGGGGCTTTTTGATCTCAAATATGAGTGCCGGTATTAACCTAGGTCAGCAATCTTGGGGCCTACTTCATTCTTTAGAAGTTCTAGGCATTCGTGCTGCCATTGGTGGTTATCTGGGTCTTGGGTGACCGTAAGCAGGGTGCCGAAGCCGCCCACTTCTCCGTAGATCGTGCGGATCTTGTCAGCAACTTCCTGGGGGTCGCCTACAATCCAGACGTTGTCCATTAGGTATTCCACATCTACAGCGTCGTCTGGCATATCAGGTGAAATTTTGGAGCCAGCCAGCAGGCCCGCCTGGCGGTTAGGCTCCTGATGAACTTCGTAGTTACGGACCAAAACCGCATTGGCCCGTTCTCGGGCTTCCTGAGCTGTGGGCGCAACCAACACGTCACGGGCTATGTGCCACTCGCTCCGATTGGAGCTGCGTCCTGCGCTGACGGCCCCAGCCTCAAACTCCTCCCAGTGCCCTTTCAGGTTCGGCACTGACAGTGTTGGGCTGCTCATTGGAATCCAGCCCTGCACGCCTGCGTTCCTAATGGAGTCGGAACGAATGGTCGTGGCGGCCGCGCTGATGGGCGGGTGGGGAACCTGGAAGGGCTTCATGTGCAGCCCTCGTTCCTTCACGGTGTCCAGCTCCGGGGCTGAAATATCGAAATACTTGCCGTGGTACTCGAACTTGCCCTCGTTCTGCCACATCTTCAGCACCACGTCCAACACCTCTTGTGAGCGTTCACCCACGCCTACACGGTCGGTCGGATCGAGGCCATAAAGCTCCAGGTCAGTGGGTATAGCGCGGGTTCCGATTCCCCAGTAGAATCGGCCGCGGCACAGGTGGTCCAGCATGGCCAGTCGGTGCGCCAGGTCAACGGGATTGTGGATGGCCAGCAGAGTAACGCCAGTGCCAAAGATTATGTTCTCAGTCATGCCAGAGGCCTTGGCGATGAGCAACTCCGGAGCTGGGGCGTTCTCCCAGCGCTCGGTCACATGCTCACCGATCCAAGCTTCCGTGTAGCCAAGTTGGTCTGCTTTAACGATCAAGGTTAAGTCTCGGTCGTACGAATCAGCGTAAGAGCGATGCGGCGGATGCAGGGGCATCATAAATAGTCCAAATTCCATTGGGGCTCCTTTGGTTGGTGCGTGGGGCTCGCTAACAAGAGCCTACGTCGTGGAGTTACGTGGGTTTTCGTGGGCTGATACTAAGCCAGGCCAATAACGCTGTCAAGGATTTCAGGCGTGGACTAGGCGCGACACGGCCGACATACGCAGGTCGCCGGACGAACTGGGCAGGCTTCCAATGGCTGTGGTAAACTTCTCGTCAATAATAAATAATCATTATTCGACGTAATCAGCAACAAATACAGGTTATTAATATGAAAAAAGTAGTAAGCGAAACTAGTGGCCCAGTGTTCAGTCTCCCTTGGTTTGTAGCCAAGGATGAGGGCTTTTTTCAGGAAGAGGGCATCGACATGGAATTTGTCGAATCTCTGGCTGTGAAAGTTGACCACCACACCACCAACCCGGAAGAGGTTGACCCAATCCTGGGCCACACCCCGTTTGAAGACCAACAGGTGGCCATTTATCGCGCTTGAGAAGAGGGTCAGGTCCGTCGGGCCTACGAGAGCAAACAGGGTGCCAAGGTAATCGGATTGCGGTCCGCTGTCGCCAATCAGGCATTGATGGTTCGGGCTGAGTCAGAGCATTACTACCCCAGTTCATTGGCTAACAAACCGATTGCCGTACAGTTCCACGCCGGTTCGCACTACACCGTTCTTCGACTATTGGAGGGTTACATCCCCGCTGGCAAGATAAATTTGCTCCATTACGGAAGCCCCCGTTATCGCTTTGAGGCGATGATGAACGGCGAGGTCGATGCAGCAATGCTAATGGAACCATGGATTTCTTTGGCCGAGAAAAATGGCTGCCGTTCGGTTTGTGAAGGCCACTACTTGGGAGCCGAGAACGCAAGCGACAACATGGACGAGGAGACATTTACTGCCATTAACAGGGCGGTTGTAAAAGCTGTAGACCTCATCAACTCGGACAAAAAACGGTTTTTGCACTACTTGATTGACTGGCCCAGATTCGCGGAGGCGGCGGCTGATTGGGGCGGACTCACGGTGGACGACTTCCACTTACCACGCCTGCGTTACGCCCATCCAAGGCCGTACACAGAAGAACAGTTGGAGGACACCTACAACTGGATGGTTCGCTGGGATCTTCTAAACGCTGCGGTGTGTGCCACCGACTACGTCGACAATCGGGATGCTGAAGCAATCGCCGCTGACGACTAGCCCTCGTTCATAAACAAAAAGTAAAAAAACCAGTCCCGATTAACATCGGGACTGGTTTTTTTGTTTGCCCAGCATCTGGTTGATCGTCTTCGTCGTACTCTCGACGATAGAATACAATCATATAGCCCTATCCGCAGGCTCAACAGAGGAGAAACCTGCCATGCCATTCCGAATCCGACGGCGCTCCAATGTAGCTGTAATCGAAATCCACGGAGTAATCGGTAATCACGTAAAAATACCTGAATACTCGAAACTGATAGACTCCATGGCCAAGGACACACGCCTGAAAGCGCTGGTTCTGGACATTGATTCGCCCGGCGGCTCAGCCACTGGATCAGAGGTGTTACACCGGTCGCTCCAAAGGGTGGCCAAGGTTAAGCCGGTTTACACCTATATCCGTGGGATGGGCGCCTCAGGAGGGTATTACCTGGCTTGCGCCTCCAGCAAAATCTACGGCCTGCCCACCGCGTTGGTTGGCTCCATAGGCGTAATTTACCTTCGTCCAGTACTTGAACAACTGCTGGCTAAAGTCGGCGTGGAATTCTCCGTGTACAAAAGCGGAGAGTTCAAAGACATGACCGGGTTCTGGCGCAGCCCTACGGACCGGGAGTCAAAGAAATTCCAGGAGTTGATTGACGAAATCTTCAACAATTTTGTGACGGTCGTGGCCAACGGACGCTCTCTCGAGGAATCTAAGGTGCGAGAAGTGGCAACTGGTGAGGTGATGACCGCCAAGCGCGCCATCGGCATTGGATTGGTGGACGAGATTGGCGATTTCCAAGACACGTTGGAGGCTGCTGCCGTGGCCGCCGGTTGCAAACCAGCACCAAAGTGGATTCGCCCCAGCCGCAGCTTCACCCAGCGAATGTTCGCGCGCACCAGTATTGGCCGACAGGCCGGAGGATTATCTGTACTAGATGGTCTGCAGCGCATCATGTCCGGGGGAATCTATTATCTGGAGCCTGGACATATCTCTGGAGGAGATTACGGTCTGTCCAGCCAGGAATAGTCAGCTGCTAGCCGACGATTCGCTTGGCTTCCTGCCAGATTTGCTCTTTCTCGTCTAAGGATAGCGCATTGAAGTCATGTCCACGCTCAACCGCCAGTGATTCCATGCTCAGATAGCGTCGGCCAAAGCGCTGGTTGGCCTGCCGCAAAACATCCTCGGCGTGGGCACCTGTCCAACGGGTCAGGTTGACGATCGTAAAAAGAATATCGCCCAGCTCATGTTCTTTTTCCTCTTGTGTGACGGCAGCTTTGAGCTCGGCCACCTCTTCCACCAGCTTATCCAACACGCCCGAGATGTCATCCCACTCAAAACCGGCTTTACCCACGCGGTCCTGCATCAATTGGGCGTACGCCAAAGCCGGCAGGTCAGCGGGTATTCCTTCAACCGGTGATTTCTTTTCGCCTTTGGCTTGTCTTTCTGCCGCCTTGATCTGCTCCCAGTTACGCTCAACTTCTCGGGCGTCTTCGGCGTGACCATCGGCAAATACGTGGGGATGGCGACGAACCAATTTGGAATTGATGTTACGCAGCACGTCCTCAAGCTGAAAATCGCCAGCCTCCTGGGCAATATCAGCGTGAAAAGCGATCTGCACCATCAGGTCGCCCAGTTCTTCCGACAAGATAGCTGGGTTGCCCTGGTCAATGGCCTCAATGACCTCATACGACTCTTCCAGCAGATTGCGCTTCAGCGAGTCGTGGGTCTGCTCCCGGTCCCAAGGGCACCCCCCCGGCGCACGAAGCTTCGCGACAATATCCACCAGAGTCTGAAACGTGCCCAGTTCCTCGTTAGAAAACGGCGCTGAAAACGGTTCGCTAGAAGTTGATTGGTCTTGTGATGAATCCTCTTTTGACGGCATGGGCGAATTATAGATTGAGGGTTGGTTGCTTCACAAGCTGGCCAATGCTAAGTTATGTTGGATCTACAGGCACGAACCACACCTATTCTAGGGCCTGGTTAGGCCGCTAAAACGGAGAACAAATGAGCCGCGTTGGCTTTGTACCTTGGCTGATCTTCATAATTGCCGTGCCGCTGTTTTTGATTACCGGCAGCGTAACCTGGGCTTTCAACAGTCCTGGGCTTTATAACGACGGATTTGAGAAGTATTCCATATCCAGAACCTCCGGCATCGCAGATGCCGATTTACGGCAGGTGGGCGCAGACATCCGCGGTTACATCAACTCAAGCGACGAACCGATGGACATCCAAAGTCGAATCTTTGGCGTGGAGCAAGACTTATTCAACTCCAAAGAGATAGCCCACATGAAAGACGTAAAAAAACTGGTGCGGGGCGTCTACGTGCTGGCTATAGCCTCGGCAGTGTACTTGCTTGCCATGACATTGGTCGGCTTCGCCAGGCAACGAGGCCAGTTCACCCAACTCCTGGCAAAACGCCTAGCGATGGGTGGCGGACTAACCTTGAGCTTATTGATCTTGTTTGGCGCCGTGGCTGCCTTTGGGTTCGATAGTCTCTTCATAAAGTTCCACGAGCTCAGTTTTGCCAACGATTTTTGGCAATTGGACCCACGGACAGACTATCTGGTGCGAATTTTCCCGGATAACTTCTGGTTCGACGCCACGCTGTGGGTGGCCGTCAGGGCGATTATCGGCGCGTTGTTGATCTTGGTGGCTGGCACTGCATACCTGGTTTACCAGCGGTATAACAGCTGGCAAGAGGTGATGAACAGGCTCAAAGGTGCGCGTGGGGCCTAACCTGGTCTAAAATATGATGCTGGCCGAAAATTGCTGGCGGGATTCACAATCGATAATTTCGCGTTGAACCTGCTGAGTCGCGCAATTACACAATAAAAAAGCAGGAGCAAGTGTTACTTGCCCCTGCTTGATACAAACTTAGACACCGATGTGGCTTGCAGACGTAGTTTACGGACCGCAGCCGCAGCCACCGCCGCAGCACCCGCCACCGCCGCCGCTCAACGGAGGCAATGGGCCCATTGAAGTGGGCATTTCGCTGGCGCCACCCCTGGTTACAGACGCAAAGACTGAGATAGCGCGTTTGGCTGGTTGCTCGCAGTTGGGGCAGTCTGCCCCAGTGGAGGTCATCGACTGCAGTTTTTCAAACTTATGGTCACAGGTGGGGCAAAGGTATTCGTATAGAGGCATGTTTGTAACCTCGCAATATTGTTTCCAGACTTTTAGCTGGCCAAAGTTATTCACCCGGCAAGCGTTGAACTGAATTTAACCGAATCAAATAGAAAGCGTCAAGGGCAAAATCATCGTTAGGCAAAACCAAGAACCAAACCCTGAAGATACCTCGCCTGAAGAAAACTCAGTAAGAGGATCCACATCAGAGCGACTCGCAGCAAAACCTCGGCGGCGTCTACAGACGCTGGACTCGTGGCGAGCGTACCGAGACTTTCGTTTCCTCTGGGTTGGCAATTTCTTCGCCAACACAGCGCAGTGGCTACAACTACTCTCCGTGGGCTGGTTGGTGCGTGACCTAACCGACTCTTTTGCCTCGTCTGGACTGCTCGTAGTCACCGTTGGCGGAATGACCACCCTGCCTACCCTGATTATCGGCCCTTGGGCTGGCGTCCTCGGCGACCGTGTCGACCGAAGGAAATTGGTCATGGCGTTCCAGAGTTTCATGGCAGTGGCCGCCGTCACCTTTGCTGTGGTCATCCAAACGGGCCATGTGGAGTGGTGGCACGCCTACGTATACGTCTTGGTCTCTGGCGTTTGTTGGTCAACCACACTCACCATACGACAGACCTTGGTTGCCAATACGGTTCCCAAAGAATCATTAGTCAACGCCTACGCTGCCAACACTCTGACCATCACCGGCACCAGGATAATCGGCCCATTTATCGGTGGAATCCTAATCACCACACTAGGGTTTTCCTGGAATTTTGCCATCGAAGCCGGACTCTACACGGCCACCGTGATTGCATTCTGGCCAATGAAGACTCCCTACGCCCAACCCAGGCGCGCCAGCACCGGCAGTTCACCGTTGGCCGACCTACTGGAAGGGTTCCGCTACATCCGGAAGCAAGAAAAGGTTATTTTCCACTTAATCATCTTGGGACTGATACCCAACGTGCTATTGCATCCGGTGTGGTTCATGTTGCCGATTTTCACCGTTGATGTCTTGCATCGCAGCGCCGACGTCGGCGGGTACATGCTGGCGGTCACCGGTGTTGGCGGCTTTGTCTCGGCCATCACTATTGCCTCATTGGGTTTTGGCCGTAACCGGGGGCTGATGTGTATCTGGGCGGCCCTTTTCGGTTCAGCGTCAATAGTGCTTTTCGCACATTCCCACTGGTTAGCTCCAGCGTTGCTTTTGATTGGGTTGATGTCTGCCGGCCAGGCAACCTTCCGGACATCGTCCAGCACGTTGATTCAAACATTGGCGCCAGACCACCTGCGGAGCCGTATAACCAGCCTACATATGTACAGTCAGGGATTTGTCTTCATGTCCAGCCTGGCCGTGGGCCTATTAGTGGACCAGACCACCGTGGTGTTCGCACTAACGGTCATTGGCATGGCCGGGCTAGTTCTGAGTGCCGTGGCTTATGCCGTTTTCCCGTTGGTGAGGAACGCTCGCTAATGGAATTGGACTGCGGGCGATTGTGGCTATGCGGCAAAAATTATAGAGTGCTTCGGAGTACCCTAAAGCAGTGATTTCCCGCATCAAGAACAGCCCCAGCTACAAATGGTGGGTATTTGCCACCATTGCCATCGGAACATTCCTGTCGGTTGTTGACCACGGCAGCGTGCTCGTGGCGTTGCCTAACATCGAGCGTCATTTCTCTACCGATCTTCCCACGGTTCAGTGGATCGTGGTCGGCTACGCCCTGGCCATCTCCGTCCTGATCCTGCCCATGGGCCGTTTGGGCGACATCATTGGTCGCAAGAAGGTCTACGTCATCGGCATGATCATTTTTGTGATATTCGCCTTGGTTGCCGGATTCTCGCCCAACCTAGGCTTTTTAATCGCCGCCAAGGTCCTACAGGGCGTGGGCTCTGCGATGGTGCAGGCCTCCGGAATCGCCATGGTAATCTCTACGTTCCCAGGCACAGAACGCGGTAAGGCGCTGGGCACTCACATCAGCGTGGTAGGCGCCGGAGCAGTGGCCGGACCGGCCATTGGCGGACTGCTCGTCAGCGTTTTGGACTGGCGGTGGGTATTTTTTGCCAATGTGCCCATCGGAATCTTCACCATCATCATATCTATGATGATTCTCCCAATGTTGAAGCCAGAACCTGCGGGTGAAGGTGAGGAGAAACAGAAGTTCGACTGGGGTGGTGCGATTCTGTCTGGACTGGCTCTATTGGGGTTCTTGTTGGTGGTAGGCAACGGCGACCGACTGGGCTGGGCTTCAGGGGCGGTCATCGCAGGAACTGTTGCAACGATATTTGCCGGCGTCGCGTTCATTTGGTGGGAACTCCAATCCAAGTCCCCAATGCTGGATATGGGGCTTTTCCGCCTGAAACTGGTCAGTCTGGGCGTGGCAGCGGGCTGGTTTTCTTTCCTCGGTACTTCTGCGGCTAGGTTTATGATGCCGTTCTACCTACAACGCGTCCTAGAACTTGGTCCCGGAGAAGTGGGTCTGCTGCTCATATCGCCTGCCCTCTGCATGGTTCTGATCGGCCCTATCAGTGGCCGGCTGTCAGACCGATTTGGTTGGCGCACGCTCACCGTGGGAGGCCTGACCCTCTCAGCCATTGCCTGGTTCACTCTGGCAATGACGCTGGACGAGACAACTCCCAAGTACTTCATCGTGGCCATGATGATGTTCCAAGGCACTGGCACGGCCCTGTTCAACTCACCAAACAACAGTTCCATACTGAGCGCAGTTGCCCGTTCCCAGTACGGCGTGGTGTCTGCCTTGACCCAGTTGATACGAAACTCGGCCAACGTCACCAGCATTGCCATCGCCACCACCGTGATTGTGGCAACTATGGGTGCCAGAGGCGTGGAACCCAGTCTGGACGCTGTCTCTCCGGCGGTGGCTGGCGCGTTTGTCGCCGGACTCAAGTACGCCTTCTGGATGCTGGGCGGAATACTATTGCTAGGAATCACTTTCTCAGTAATTCGTGGCGAACGCAAAAAACCCTCAACCGCCCCTCAGCCAGAAGCGGTGACCTCTGGACCAAATTCCAACTGATTCTGTGCCTAATCAATCAGCGATGCAGGTGTCGTATTCCAGCTTGACACCCCTAACCATGGGTGGCAAACTTGCTTTTTATTCGTGATAGCTGGCATAACGCCCATCTATCCGGTATTACACAAGTGACGGAGGAAACCAAAATGGCAGATATAAACATTGAGATTCGCGAGAACGGTCCACTGCGCGTGACCGGCCCAATCACCATCACCGACAAAGATGGCAAAGGATACAGCATTCCTGAGGGTCAGTGGGTGAGCCTGTGCCGATGCGGTCTATCCGAGAAAAAGCCCTTCTGTGACTCTGCCCACCGAGACAGCGGATTCCAGGCTGAATCCGTCGCACACTAAACGCTGATAAATTAAAAGATATAGGCGAGCCCATCTAATAGGCAGCCTGTCTCTTTTTTATTCAATTCATCTTGGAGGCTGGACGATGGCAGGCGTCAATATCGAGGTTCGAGAGAACGGTTCCCTTCGCTTTGTAGGCCCAATCACGATCACCGACAAAGATGGTAAAAACTACACGGTTCCGGAGGGTAAAATAGTCTCTTTCTGCCGTTGTGGTCACTCCACAAATAAACCTTTCTGCACCGGCGAACACCGCGCTGAAGGGTTTGAGGCTGACTCCTCAGCTTATTAAATTCAGCAAAGAATGTAATGCAGTGAACAAAAGGACGTCCCGACTAGTCGGGACGTCCTTTTGTTCTGGCTTATATTTGCTAATTTCCTCGATAGACCGGGCGTATGCTGCGTACCGACTTTAGACGTTCTTCAGCCAGCCGGTCTGCTGCCTTGGCACTGGGAATCTCTTCGGTCTTGGATATGCTGATAACGCGTTCCATGATCTCATAGACCCGCTCTGTCTTCTCTCGGGCACGGTCGGCGTTGTATATACCGCTAATCTCGGACTCAACGTTGATGATTCCGCCACTGTTCAGAATGTAGTCCGGGCCGTACATGATTCCCATTCGGTGCAACGCTTCTCCGTCACTTTCAGACAATAGCTGGTTGTTGGCGCCTCCGGCGATTACTTTGCACTTCAATTGGGGAATAGTTTCCGGGTTGATGACCCCGCCCAGGGCGCAGGGGGCGAAGATATCGCAGTCTATACCGTAGATATCATCCGGCTTTACTACTTTCAAACCCAAATCTCTAGCCCGATCCAGCGCCCCATCAAATACGTCGGTCACAACCAATGTAACGTTCTCCTTCATCAAATGATGCGCTGTGTGCATCGCAACCTTGCCAAAACCCTGCATCGCCACGACTTTACCCTGCAGAGAATCATTGCCCCAGGTTTCTTTGGCGCAAGCTTTCATGCCCATATAAATGCCCAACCCGGTCATGATTGAAGTGTCGCCACTACCTCCGGCAGTAACGGGCAGGCCAACCACATAATCTGTTTCCTGCTTGATGTATTCCATGTCTCGACCGGTACTGCCAACATCGGTGGTCGTCAGGTAACGGCCACCCAGTGTATCCACAAACCTCCCGTAGGCACGCACAAGGGCCTCGGTTTTCTGAGTATGGGAATCGGCGATAATCACGCCTTTTCCGCCGCCCAGGGGCAGATCCGCCGCCGCCGATTTATAGGTCATCGCCCGAGACAGTCTCAGGGCGTCCCACATCGCCTCTCGTTCAGACTTGTATGGCCAAATTCTGGTGCCACCGCAGGCCGGACCTAGGGTGGTGTCATGGATGGCGATTATGGCTTTTAAACCCGACCCAGCGTCAGAAACCACCACCAACTGTTCGTGGCCCTCGGCTCCCATCTGCTCAAGTATTTCCAACGTCGCCCTCCTTTTTGGCCGTATTTATCCAATCTTTGCGCAATTCTTTCCGGACAACCAAAATCAAGACTGTTTTCTAGGCAATTGGATGCAGGACACTCTCTGTTGGCTTCTGACATTCGCCGTGAACTCGTATATTTTCCCTGTCCAGACCTGCTCTTTAATTATATCTCACATCGTCGTTCATTCCCGAAATTTGGCTCGGTTGGACTGAAAAAATGATTGTCGCTGTCTCCTGGCATAGAAGCAATGCTACAATCCAACTCGTCAATTTAACTTAAAATTTAACTGAAGCTACCGGAGGAAACAGATGGCACAGACTTATTCAGCGCCGCCGGCAATGACTCTTGATGACTCCAAGGCCTACACGGCAACGATCAAGACCAACCACGGCGATATCAACGTAGAGCTCTTCGCGTCCAAAGCGCCGGTAACGGTTAATAACTTCGTGTTTTTATCCAATGAAAAGTATTACGACGGTGTGGTCTTCCATCGAGTTTTACAAAATTTCATGATTCAGGGAGGAGACCCTACCGGCACCGGAAGAGGTGGGCCGGGTTACAATTTTCAGGATGAATTCGACCCGAACTTGGGTTTCGACAATAAGGGCATCTTAGCCATGGCCAATGCGGGACCCGGCACCAACGGCAGCCAGTTCTTCATTACGGTCGCTCCAACTCCCCATTTGAAAGGGTTGCACACGATCTTCGGAACGGTGACCAGCGGCCAAGATATAGCAGACGCGATCTCAAAGGTGGCTGCGGACGGAGCCGGCCAGCCGGCCGACAAGGTCACCATTGAAACCATCGAGATTCAGGCGGCATAGTTGCGACTGCCCGCCCGTCCAAACTAAGCCCCGGGCAGGGGCTAGTCTCCTTCAATGGGAACGGACGCCGGTTTTTTTATTGGCCGTTTGGCGAGTATGAAACACAGTGCGCCAATCATATTGGTCCCCGCCATCACCATAAAGGCCTGTGTGTAATCGCCTTGGACGTCACGCATCCAGCCAACCAGTGGTGCGGCGATTAAGAGCAGGATGTTCATCGGCACGGTGGATAAGCCCAATATCTTGCCAAAAGAAGCCGATCCAAAATAATCGCCCCTGATGGCCACCGTCAGCGGGTTTCGTCCACCAAACCCGGCTCCAAATAAGATGGCAAACAGGTAGAAAGTCGATTTCGCGTCCGCAAAGACCAGTACCACCACGCCCAGCGCCTGTAGAACGGTAAAGATAGCCAATGCAAACCTGACCGGTATTTTGCTGCCCAGATATCCACCCACCAACTGGAATCCCATCGCGACTGCCGTGTACACAGTCACCACAAAGGCAGCGTCCTGCAGTTCGTAACCCTTATCAACCATGAGCAGCCCCAGATGGGCCATGATCGCTAGGATCACCATTGACGTAAACCCATGACCAAACGCTATGAGCCAGAACGCTGGTGTGTGCAGCGCTTCAGACACGGTAAAGTCTTCCTCTGTTGCTGTCGGTTTTGCCGGCCCGACGCCTGTTGCCGTTGCCGTAGCATCCTGCGGGGCCGGCTTATCGCCATCGGGCAATAGCCCGTAATCTTCGGGCTGGTTCCGAATCAACATGGATATCGGCACCGCCGTCACAATCATGACGATTCCCAAGATTGTGGCGGTCATACGCCAACCCAGACGATCAAAATCGGGGTCGATGGACCAGCCGATGAGAGGAACCAACACCAAAGCTCCAGCCCGGCTGCTCATGTTAGACCAACCCAGCGCCATCGCCCTGCGGCGGTGGAACCACCTGTTGATCATGGTCATTATCGGAATCCAGCTACCCAATCCCTGGCCCAAAGCCATTAGGATGTAGGCCAGATAGAACATCCAGAGGTTTTGCACCTGGCCGAAGAAGATGAACGCCCCGCCCAGGATCATCATGCCTATGAGCACCATACGGCGGGTGCCCACTTTGTCGACCAGATATCCCTCAAGGGGACCCATGAAACCACCCTCGATACGAGTGAAGGTCAAAGCAAAGCCCAACTGCGTCCGGTTCCAGCCAAAGTCGCGCTGCAATGCAACGGCCCAGAGGCTCATGGCATGGAACAACGGGACTGTGGATAGGACCATCACAAACCCGCTGATTCCGACCAGCCACCAACCATAGAAAACATTTTGCGGACGGAACGAAACGCGATTTGTGCGTGGAGGCTGCGAAGAAATAGCTAGTCTCCCAAGTTAGTCAGTGGGGTTTGGCCAAACTCAACCGAGGATACCACAAGGCTGATTTGATATTCGGCGTTCTTCCGTAAAGCTGTATCTAGCCAGGCTCGCGACCCAGCTCTACCCAGACTTGGTAGACCCGGTTCTTGGCTAGGCCCATGGCCTCTGCCACCATCGCTACAGCGTCTTTGGCCCGGACACCGTCTTGTTTGAGGTCGGACAACTGGCGGCGCAGTTCTTCTTCTATAGAAATTTGGTCTTCAGCGTTAGCCAATCCATCCGCGTCAGTCTCGGGTAGTTTGCCTTGAATAACAATCACCACTTCGCCACGGGGCGAATCAAAGTGTTCCAACGCCTCCGCTGCCGTTCCCCTAAAAACCTCTTCATGAAGTTTGGTCAGCTCACGGCACACTGCCAAAGCGCGATCACCGAACACGGCGTCCATGTCTGCTAGAGTGGCACGCAAGCGGTGCGGGGCCTCAAAGATCACCAGAGGGACCGCCGATGCCAACGAACCGAGCAGGCTGAGTTGCCGGTCTTTTTTGCGCCTGGGCAAGAATCCCAGGAACGAAAACGCGTCACCGGCAAACCCGGACAACGCCAACGCCGCCGTGACCGCCGATGGGCCAGGTACAACTTCAACTTTGAAACCGGCATTTGACGCCGCCACCACCAACTCGCTGCCCGGGTCGCTAATGCCCGGCATCCCAGCGTCAGTCACCAGTGCAACATCGCCTTCAGCAAGCTCGGCCAGCACGCTGTCCAACTTCTCGCGCCAGTTGTGCTGGTGAAAGCTGGTGGTCTTGGGCCTAATTCCCAGATGACTCAGCAAACGACGTGTTACGCGAGTGTCTTCGGCGGCCACCAGGGCTACTTCCGACAAGATCCGGGCAGCACGAGGCGTCAAGTCTTCCAGGTTGCCGATGGGCGTTCCTACTATATATAAGGTCGGCACTGATTTAGTCCGATTGTGAATTTGGCGTTATAACCGGGCAACAATTCTTTTGCTGCCTAATTATATGGCAACGGCCCTTGCCTGATGGAGACTCCCAAAGTAAGCTTTGTTAGCCATTGTTGAGTGAACCCGTTATCAGGTTAACCGCGCACCGGGGTCCACGCTAAAGACAATAAACTCAAAACCAACGAGCCCAGGAGGGACCATGCCTAAGCTGACCGGAGCCCATCTCTTCGTCCGATGTCTTAAGATGGAGGGCATCGAGAAGGTGTTCACCATTGTTGGCGACACAATCCTGCCCTTGGTGGACGCAGCAGAAGACGAGGGCATCCAGTTTATCGACGCTCGGCATGAGGGTGCGGCCCTGCATATGGCCGACGGATACGCACGGATAACCGGCAAACCTGCGGTTGGCATCTTCACTGGCGGGCCCGGCTTCTCCAACGCAATTTCCGCCCTCCCGGCCATCTATACATCTGAGACTCCGGTCATATTCATTGCAGGCGCAGCGCCGATGCCCGAACACGGCATGACTGCGTTCCAAGAGATAGATCAGATTGGCATGACCAAGCCAGTCACCAAGGGCTCTTGGATGATTCACGACAAAACCCGCATCCCTGAGATGGTGGCCACGGCTTTTCGCACGGCAATGTCCGGTCGACCCGGCCCCGTCCACCTGACGCTGCCCATCGACCTACAAGAAGCGGAACTATCAGAGGAAGACCTGCCCCGATATATGCCCCAGGAGTACCGGACCATGGGACGGTCTCAGGGCGACCCTGTTTTGATTGAACAGGCAGCCTCTCTATTAAAGGGTGCCAAAAAGCCGGTGATTATTGCCGGCAACCCGGCCCGTTATTCCGTGGAGTCCGCCCAGCTTCAAGAATTAGCCGAGTCCACCGGCATCCCGGTATTTACAGTGGAACAGGCACGAGGACTGCTAGACGATGAGCATCCCCTTTGCTTTGGCTACGCCGACGGTGGGTTGAACCCCACCGCCAGACGATTCCGAGAAGCCGACGTCGTTCTGCTGCTCGGCCGACGCTTGGACCACCGCTATCGTTACGGCGCGGTATTCTCCGATTCAGCCAAGCTCATCCAGGCCGACCCATCAGAAGCAGAAATTGGCCGCAACCGGGGCGTGGCCGTGGGCATACACGCTGACCTGGGCGCGGTTGTAGAGCAGATTACCGCAGCCTGCAAAGCCAGCAGTGCTGTCAAAGAAGACATTTCCGGATGGATTGATACTCTAAAGAGTGACGCCGCCGCCTGGGACGCAGAACTCCGCAGCCACTCGGATGGTCAAGAACCGATGCACCCGATAGATGTGTATACCGGCCTGGAAGAGCACTTGGACAAAGATTCCGTGGTCGTCATGGACGGAGGAGACTACGTACAGTGGGGCCGGTCATTCCTGAAGGCACGCATGCCTGGCCACCATCAGCGCCTGGGGCCGTTGAGCCATCTCGGTGGAGCCATCCCCTACGCCATGGCCGCCAAACTGGCCTACCCCAACAGCAAAGTACTGGCATTCTCCGGAGACGGCGCCTTTGGGTTCTATTCGATGGAATACGACACGTGTATCCGACACAACATCAATATCACCACTGTGTTGGGTAACGACCACACTTGGGGTATCGACAATACCTTCCAAAAAGCCTACTACGACCGGGCAGTTGCAACTGACCTAAGGCATATTCGCTACGACAAAGTAGTGGAGGCAATTGGGGCTTATTCAGAGCATGTGGACAAAGCGGCCGATGTTGGCCCAGCAGTAGGAAGAGCCCTCGCATCGGGTCGACCTGCACTGGTTGATGTAGCAATCCGATCCGGGGCCAGTCCGTTCGCGAAAGCCATGATCGCTCGTCGGATGGGCGGATAAGCGCCGAGTTAACGAATTTCGCCGAATTGCTCTTCGAATGGTTGGCTAATTCGTTCTAAAATTTACGATGCACGTAATTATCACGTATTATGTCGGAGTGTATTGCATTTACGAATACAATTAGGGCCAAGAAATAGGGTTGACAAATAAATAGGTCACCGCTAATGTACGGGTTAAGGTTAAAACCCGAGCCCAGCGATATACTATTTTGGGAGGGACCGGCATGTTAAAGATTGGCCATAAGGTCGTTAGACCTGGAATGTACCCAGGTGACGCTGACGTCACCATCCCAGTTCCTGAGGAACTGGAAACGGTACCAGGCATTCCGTTGAACAAACGCGAAGCAGACTGGTACGCCCGCGAATATCCCCTAGAGACCATGAACATCACCGAGAGGGCATCTCGTGACTGGGCGAATGAGATTCGCGACACTCACATCGAGATGCGCGAGATTCGCAAAGAGCATGACAACCTAAACCGTCCGTTGATCATGGCCGCCCGCTTGACCGGCGACCAAGAGCCAACTGGCACAGCATCCGGTGAGGATGTCACCGAAGCCATCAAGGCCAAGTGCCGCGAACTCGGTTATATCGAAGTAGGCATCACTGCCTATGACCACAAGTATACCTACCAATCGAAGAAGGACTGGGTTCTTTTCCCCCACGCCATCTGCTTGGCATACGAGCAGGACTTCGAGCCCACACAGACAATCCCCAGCGTAGACGCTGAGATTGTTCACTCCAGC
>Ga0209403_10001735_pt1 | contig 27574 bp, 49 predicted proteins | sample ArcticOcean_MG_C_8_FD_187440 | JGI IMG/M metagenome (GOLD analysis project Ga0209403, IMG submission 187440) | Marine microbial communities from western Arctic Ocean - ArcticOcean_MG_CB11_86 (SPAdes) (version 2) | ecosystem: Environmental > Aquatic > Marine > Oceanic | place: Arctic Ocean... | reverse complement strand
GGAACAGGGCCTTGAGATTTTTACAGGAAAACCCTTAGTTGGCGGTTCCCTGATAGACTGTTTAGAAAGCCAAGATCCAAAATTTCGAGAAAAAAACAATTTACCCAACACACTCTAAACCGAGGTAGGCTATAATGAGAACAGAAGAAAAGTCGGAATACGTGGAAGCAGTATTAGGTTTGCTTGGGGAAACTCACCCGGATTTAGAAAAATCCCTTAAATCAATGAAGACCCAGAACCTGGTTTATTTAGCAAAATCGCTATCCGATTTACTCGGCAAGAGTATGCCGATTCTCCCCACAAGGACAAAAGCCCAAACAAACAGGCTGTCCTTTCTTTACACAGTAGGAATACAGAATGAATCAGACCCAATTCTTGAACGAACTGTCGTCAGTATCTAACAGTTACACTTGGACCTATGCCGGGAACTCTCTAATTGGAGTAGCCCGCAATGGTCAGGATCGTGGATTGAATTTTAATCCTATCACAGCACTTGCCCGGTCAAATCGTCTTGGTACTTTCCCCCATACTAAAAGGGGTACATCGGCAGCATCACGTGCCCTTGGCCTTTCGGTTACAACTGTAGACTCCATCCTTTCGTCTAGTAACCGTGGAAATGCTCAAGTAGTGCGTGGACGAATGCTGAGTACTCTCGGAGTTTCATGAGCTATTACCTAATAGAAGAGACTCAGGTTGTCTCGGTTGAATATTTAGTAAGGGCTGACTCGTTAGTCGAAGCAAAGGCGAAAGCTAAGGTCATAGACCAAGATGTTGTAGAACTAACAAGTCACCCTGCTTTTATTAAGACTTCTGGTTATACAGGAAAGCTTGTTCATGAAGATGAGGAAGATCCTATAGTTGTTTCTGCTATTAAAGTGGTAGAAGCTAACTATGAAGTTTTTGAGCCTGATCCGCCTAAGAAGACAGTAAAAAGAAAAACTGCCAAGGCGAAGAGGGAAAATGATTTAAGTATCCTTGAAATTGCGGAAAGTAGAAATGGCATTAAATAATATGAATTTGGTTGGCACTGCTGTAGCAGATTATAAGCCAATTAAAGATACTTTCGGAATTTTTCGAATGGTGAATAACTATCGAAGAAACAGTGAGGAATCCCTATTTATTGATATTAAGGTCTTCGATAAGTTGGCGGAAATTTGTTATGACCACATTAAGAAAGGAACCAAGGTAGAAGTTTCTGGAAGGTTAACATTCCGGGAAACAGAAAAGGATGGTCGAAAATATCAAGACTATTCAATTATTGCCAATGACGTTCACTTTACTAACACTTTTGAGAAAGAAGAAGCTTGATGAGTAACCGAACCCAGATTTTTATTGACGTTGTATTTGTACTGTTGATTACATTTATAGGGCACTATTCTATAAATCAAGGTAATCAGTTGGAAATGTCAAATCGTCGTAATGCCATTAACGAAGATCAGATTCAAGACCTTTTTAGTCAGCTTCGAAATGTCGATCGACAGAACGTTGTAGAGTTGGCCAAAAATCAAGGAGTGATTGAGGGGCTTCTCACAATCAAAGACCCTAAGACCGAAAAGGCCTATATGGACGTGTGGCACGCTGGATACTACAATGGAGTGGAGCAGGGTATTCAGACTGAAATGGTTAAGGAAAACGAAAAATATTCAGTCGAGCGTTTGGTTTCAGAGTAGATGGACTGCCAGGGTGGTGTAATTGGAAACACTCTGAGTTTAATCGTGGTACTATCTGCATTAACTCAGCACCTTAGGTTCGATTCCTAACCCTGGTTTTTGAAAGAGAATATGAACACTGTTGAGTTGCTCGGATATTATGGTAGCGACGAAGTCATAGCGTGTTCGGCTTGGACTTCTACGTCTCGTGAGCTTACGGATGGAAAGCGTGAGAGAATACCTAAGTTGATCAATATGTTATGGCGTGATTCGCACGAGACGCCGTTCGAAAAGGGTATGGTTCATTTTCTGGTTAATACCGATATCGCTTCACACATTCATATCTTGAAACATCGTATTTCTTCAGCTAATAGCGAATCGGCACGATATAAGGAATTGAAGGAAGATAAATACTACCTACCGGAAGATTGGCAAGATATAGAAGTTTCAATGGATTACAGGACATCGTCTCACCAAAAATGGATTGATGTATTAGAAGAATATACAAAAGAAGGCAACGCCTTGTATCATCAATGCGTAGCAGACCTTGAACCAGTCTTGGGACGTAAACGAGCTAAAGAGTCCGCAAGATTCTTCAAAACATACAACAGTCAAATTCAAGCCGATGTGATGTTTAACATGCGGAGTTTTGCAAATTTCATTAAGTTGAGACGATCAGAACATTCTCAATTAGAGATCAGGGAAATTGCAGATAAAATGCTTGATTTAGTTATTAATATCGAAGGTGGTCCTTTTAAACATACTTTAGAAGCCTGGGAAAAGAAATGAATGATTTGATGGATGCGGCTAAAAAAGTTCTTGACTGGTGGGAGTTTTCAGGATCTGAAATAGAAGGGAAAGAATTAATGGAATCCCTTAGCAAAGCTGTTTATGAGGTGGAAAGTGATGCATCAAGACCTATTAAATCACGTTAAAAATAATAGGGATGGCCTCTCTAATGCTTTAGAGTTTTATGATGAAGATCCTTCTCTATTAAGAAACTTAATATGTGAACAAGGTGTTGAGTTAACTCCAGATCAATTATATGAGACTGTATATATTGTTAAAGAAGCTTTGGAGATTATCGATAATGAGTAAAAAAAAACGAGACTTGAAAAAGAAGAAGGCCAAGTTGGTAAGGGCAAAAGAAAAGGTCTTAAAACGGCGGGAAATTTTGAGAGACGAACGTAAAACACAAGAAGAGTTGGATAAGATTAGATACGAAAATAGAGAAAGGTTGGAACCTGCCCGTAATGAATAAATACTATGTACAGTCTGGCAGTATTAAAGAAGTTATTCATGCCAACTCAGATAGAGAATCCTGTTTTGCCCTGTTGAAAAAACATATTAGACCTGGTTTAGAAATCAGTCAGTCTTTTGTGGTTAGTCAGCGGGGTTTTCCGTTGGATCGTGAACCTTTTGTTTTGGATACAACAGAGACCATCTTCTCATCAGAAGAGATAATAATTGATTTCCACAAGGTGTATAGTGAATAGATTACAACAAACTTCAGTTTATTTATCGGGTCCGATGGACCGTGTAGTAGACTTCGAAAAGGATGCCGTAGTCTGGCGTAATGATTTAAAGCCCTTTTTATTCTCTATGGGTGTCGGAGTTTTAGATCCTTGCGATAAGGCAACCCTTATTGGTGTAGAAAGCGAAGATATTAGAAAAGAGAAAAAGCTATTAAAAGCACAAGGCAGGTATGACGAGCTAAGAGATATTATGAAGCCTATCTGTGCTGTAGATGCCAGAATGGTAGACTTGGCCAATTTTCTAATTCTATACATTGATATTGACGTTCATATGATGGGGTCATATCACGAGGCGGCAATTGCTATAAGTCAAAAAAAACCAGTATTAGTTATGTGTAAACAGGGAAAACAAAATATACCAGATTGGGCTTTTGGTTCTATCCCTCATGAAATGATGTTTTCTTCTTGGGGTGAGGTCAAGGAATACCTAACACATATTGACACTGCCGATAAGGTAGAGCATCTTCGTAGATGGTGGTTTTTTGATATTGACCATATATTCGGAAGGCCTACCAAATTTTCACAAACGAGTTAAAGATATGGCACAACCACACGAGATAGATCCTAAAGTATTATTGGATTTTTATAACAATCCAAACACACAATCCGAGGCAGTTCATTATATCAATTATATTAAAAGATATGATAAGTCACAAGATGGTGATTTATTGGTCAAAGCTAATAATATAGCTTTCAATATGGCAGATAAAATTCCTTATGATGAAATATCATTAGACGGTAAAATTACTAAATCTCCTAATGACATCATGTTAGTTACCTGTTTGTATCTTAGTGAACTTGGACTTATTCCAAATTAAGAAAATTATAAATGAATCTTAATATAATAGCCCCGTTTAATACTGTGTCTTACGGCTATGTATCCTGTTACTTATTCCAAGAGTTAAATCGGCTCGGTGTAAACCTGGCTGCCGATTGTATTCCTAATAAGAATCAGTTCTCAGCGGAACCTAAGTTCCAGAACATTAAATTCTACACTGATAACTTCAGTACTAACTTCTACCATGATGCACCGTGTCTAAAAATATGGCATCAGCACGATCTCCGGGGATTTGTTGGGAAAGGGAAAAGTATTGGCTTTCCTATTTTCGAGCTAAACAGATTCACTCCAGAAGAGAAGCACAACCTTGAGTATCCAGACGAATTACTGGTCTGCTCTGAATGGGCCAAAACCACTGTCTTAAGAGAGACGAACCGGAATTCTGATACCATACACGTTGTTCCTCTTGGAGTCGATACGGGGCTGTTTAAGCCGGTTGAGCCAGTCCAGACTTCTACAACCACGTTTGGAAATTTTGGCAAGTGGGAGCTAAGAAAAGGTCACGACGTATTGATGACGGCATTCAGTAAGGCGTTTGAGCCTGATGATGATGTGGAATTAATTATGTCTCCCCATAACTTCTTTTTGACCCCTCAACAAACTCAAGACTGGGTTAATTACTATGGACAGAGCAAATTAGGATCTAAGATCAAAATAGCAAATAGACAACAGACGCACGAAGAGGTGTATAATCTTATGAAGATTGTAGACTGTGGAGTGTTTCCTGCTCGTGCAGAAGGCTGGAATTTAGAGATTTTGGAACTTATGTCTTGTGGAAAACATATTATCACCACTAATTGTACTGGACATACTGAATTTTGTAATAAAGACAACAGTATGCTGGTAGAAGTCGATCAAATGGAATCTGCTGTTGATGGAGTTTTCTTTTTTGGTCAAGGTGACTGGTTCTCAATGGGGGATAGTCAAGTTGATCAGTTAGTTGAACATATGAGAGATTTTCATCAAAACAAAAAGGGCACTATAAATAGTAAGGGTGTTGATACTGCGGACAGTCTTACTTGGGCAAATACTGCCTCTAAGATAGTAGATTTGCTAAAAGGATAAAGCTAAATGAAGTTTTTTACAAATTGGCTGTCGAAAAAGACAGAAGACAAGGAAGAGACTTTTTTTAAGTTTTATGTTTCTGATGATGGAGAAGAGATTAACTATAATTTTGAGGCTCTTGATATAGACAAATTCTTACAGATGATGGCGATTTTACTTTCTGGAGGAATGAGTGAAGAAATTATAGATTGTATATTCAAAGAAATAAAAGATGATGAAGTTAGGAACGATTTTATTATAGATATTTTAGCTAGGACAGAGATATCATTAAAGGAAAAGGGAGATAGTATAGTAGTAAGTCCATCTGCATTTAATGTATAAGAGGTTACTATGAATAACTTAATGGCTTGGGAAAAATGGGATGAAGCAGATTTTATTACAGAAGCATTAGAATCAGAATTAGACGAATTAGGAGAATCTGAAGAAAATGATGAACAGCCACCGCCCAGTTTTGGTGGTTTTTCAGTTACCTTCCCTAAAATTAGAACCCCCTTAGGATTCTTCAGTATAGATGATCCTTTAAGACCAGCTAATATGTTTGATTGCTGGATTGGTCACACTAATTTTGATATTACAACAAAAATTCAACATCTAATTGAGCAGATTCCCGGTATTGAGGCATTTAAAATAATGTCGAGATATCGGTTTTTTATTGGTGTTGGAAAATTATTTAAGTTTAGAGATGTCAGAGAAGAAATTCAAAGTGTTTTAGATATAAGTTATGATTCAAACGATAGTTATGACGAGGATAATATTTTAAGTATTGTTAAAAAGCAGCTTAGATCATATAAACGTTGGGCTATTTTCTATTCTAAAGAAGGATTTTTGGAATATGCTGCTTCTAATGAGGATGACGATCCTGAATTCGAAGCTGCCGTTAACAAATTTACAAAAGATGATAACTTTACAGTGATAAAGTCGGAAGATGAAGAATAAAGGTGTATAATATTTATGGAACCGGACTTGAAATTTAATAGGAAAACAAGGATATAAAACAGAGATATTGGAGAAGATAGATGACTATTCCTGCAATTTATAAGCGTAATGCCGTTGGCGGTGCTTTTACAGCCGATGTTGTCGGTGGTGCTGCTATTGGTATTACTTCTGCCACTACTGTCACTGCTGGAAGTCCTATTACTAGGACGTTTACTGTAGCAGAACAGGGTGTTGATGGAGTGGATCGGTTTTCCGGCCCTAAAGATGTTGAAGCCACAGTGGAAGCTTTGGCTTCTACTGGTACTTTTGCTTATGATCAAGCAGCATGGATCTTCCGTGGTAATCAAGCAAGCAACACGATTAATGGAACTGCCAGCACTCTCTTGAGTATTGGTGGCAACGAACAGCATCGTGATGGTGATCACAGCACTTTGTCTCCTATTGGTGCAAAAACTCTTACCGCTTGGAGAGCTAACCTTTTCAATCCTCTTGGTGTATCTACGTCGAGGTCTCCTTGGGATTCTCCTGGCCCACTCACAATGACCGGAACGAACTTCCATGATGGTGTGGGTGGAGCTACCACTGTTGACGATGCTATTGGAACTCAGGCAGTTCCTGGTGAGTTGACGTATATGTATGGTGCTATTGTTGCTAACACTGGTGAATACCAACCAAGAACGTTAGTCTAATAGTTCTGAAATCAAAGCAAGGAATGGGGCCGCATTAGTTTTTTGATGCGGCCCTATTCAGTATTGGATATAAAGCAATGGATGATAATAGAATTAAAAGATTGCTATCTCTATGGATACCCGCTTTATTTACATGCATCCTTAGTGCTTTTGCCGCATGGGCTAATAGTATCAATAATGATGTGATTGATATGCGAATAGCTCAAGCGGAAATAACAACTTTGATTGAAGGTATTGACGAAAGATTAAAAGAGTCTATAGACAACGGGAAAAAATATGAAGATTTAAGGAATAAGTTAATCTCTGTTCAGCTTCAGTCTCAAATAAATGCTGACGATTTACTACTGAGGAGGGGTATTCATTTTAATATGCCTGATTATGATAAATATATTAGACCTATTCAAAACGACCTCTTACAGAGAGTTACCAAAGTAGAGGTAAGAATTGATAACAAATGAAATATTTACACTACATATGTCTGCCCCTTATTCTAATGGCTTTTGTATCAATCAGATATAGTATGAACAACGGATTTGCTGATAATATAAAATCAATAACACATAATACTACACTTGTTAAAAATCTAGCAGTTAAAATTGAAGAACACATACAATTAACAGAAGTGAGTGAGGAAGTAGTAAGTTTGGAGCCACTTACTTTAGGGATTATTAAAACAGACAGTAAAGGAATTATTCAGGAAGTGTCTGATGGTATTGAGTGTTTAACAGAAAAGGGAGCGGAAGAACTCGTTGGAGTGTCAATCTCCACTCTGATGTCAAAAGGGGATTGGGAAGAACACAAACTTGTTTTGTCTAAAACCATTGAAAAGGGAGTCTGTTCACATCTTATAAGCTTTTCACCGGAATGTAAGCTTGATGTTGAAGTTAATTATTGTCCCACAGAAAACATCTTTATCATTAACATGAGAGAGATTTAAATGAATTTTATACCATATGAAGAAGCTAAGGGGCTTATAAAAGAAGGAGACATTCTTCTCTTTAGGGGTGTTGGCCTGATCGGTTTTTTTATTAAAAGATATACAAGCGGTAATCATAGTCATGTTGCGATTACCCATTTGGACGGCGATACTTGGGAGTGTGTTGAATTTAAGGAATTTATGGGTGGTAGGTCAGTTGCCCTGAAAGGTCAAGTTGATGCTAATCCTACTACGATTGATGTGTTTCGTCCTTTAGGTAAAATCAGCTACGAAGAACTGAATGATGGAGTATTGTCTGTTGTAAACAAGGCATACACAGAAGAAGTAGCGAAAAATACCGTTCGAGACATAATCAAATGGACTGGTCAGCCTTATGGATGGGGAAATATTTGGGGAATGCTTATTCGTTTTGTTCCTTTAGTTAAACTGTTTATGAAACAAAATACAAACGACGATGAACTTTCTAAGGCCAAAGTTTGTTCTACTGCGGTCACAATTGCACTGAGGAAGAACTATATGGACCCTGTACCTTACCTTGCAGATGATAGAGTATCACCAGCAGATTTAGCCAGAAGTCCACTATTACAATACCTTTTCACTATCGAAAAGGACTTTAAAACCGGGGAATAAAAATGAAGAAGTTATTATCAATCCTTATTTTATTACTGTCTACTTCCGCCAACGGAATGGATTTGGGGAAAGACAGTAGAGTTTTAAATCTTGACGGATGTACAGGGTTTATTGTAGACGGTAACTATATCCTAACTGCAAAACATTGTCTAGATGGGTTGGGTGAAGAACTTACTATTAATGGTGTTAAGGCCAAGTTGGTTTATGTTCCAAATACAGAAGATGGGCCGATTGTTTATCACATCGCTGGTCCACCTCAGTTTAAGTCTTTCAAAGTTGCTAAATCGGTTCCTAAATCGGGAAGCCTTGTCTATTCCATTGGCTATCCTGGAAGTAGCTATGCTATCTTGACTGGCAAAATGATTGGCGGCAATAGCAATAGAACTGAGAATAGTGTAGGCTTAAGGGTTAATCCGGGTCATTCTGGTGGTCCTTTATTATCTGAGGAAGGAGAAGTTGTTGGAGTGGCACTGTCTGTATCAAACGATTTAGGTGATAACCATTCTAATTTTGCCTCTTGGGGTTCTACGGTAAAGGCCGTCAGAGAAGCTAAAGAAAGGGTTGGAAACAAAGTATCTTATAAAGAAAGCCCTCGCAGTCTTCAAAATAAAGAACTTGTAATATTTAGTTATGTTGGATGTAGTCCTTGTGAAAATCTTGATAATGAATTAGACTACGCTGAACTAAAACGAAATGGTATTAAAGTTACTAAGGTGATTTTAGACGGTAATAAATGGTCTAATAGAGCATTGGTTAGCGAATTTAAATCTGTCAATGGCAAAAGTGTAAACAGTTTCCCTACTATTTGGCTGAGAGGTTCAGGTCAATATAAAGTAGGATACAAAAAGGGAACAAAATTATCCGTATTAGGATGGGTAATTAATGGATTTAAAAGTATTGGACTTCTTTTGTTTGGTAGCGATTCAAGTGGTGAAATTAAAGACGGTCCTGAATTTACCACCCCAAATGTCCCAGGGCCTATTCTGGAAGAACCGCCTATTGAACCAGTTGTCTATACCGAAGAAGTTGATTGGGAAAATGTTTCAATTGTGATTGCAGCCAGGGCACAAACTATTGGTTATGTGCGAGGCAAAGCCTTAGAGGTTGTTCTAAGAGCGATCAAGGGTCCAATCAAACGAGCCAATGCTGAATACTTTGAAGGCAAAGCAAATATTGTATTTGTGGACGAACGTACTCAACCCCTAAAGTACGCATCCCTCTTGACAGCAGCCGGGGTTGATGTTGACAAATTTTATGTTATGGTACTCGTAAAAGAGCAGAGTCTGGGGCTGAAGGGCTTTATCGCTGGCAAAGTGGAATCGTCCATTTTGAAAAAGCTTCCCGAAGGAGTTCCAGTAGAAATTATATTCCAGAGAATACACGAAGATTCTTACTTTGCTATAACTCAGTCGTTGGAAGTTTCAGATGTTCCTCTTACACCTATCGCAGCAGATGGGTCAATGAAGGAAGACATTATCAACGCACTAAAAGCTGAACTTAGTGTGGTCAAAAACGATTTGGTCAATAGGCCTGTTCCTGATGATGCAGATATGGCAGACAGAATTAAGGCCAATATTCTTCCCGCTATATTAGAAGCTGCTAAGTCTGAGGATGAGGACGGCACTGAGAGAACTTGGATGATGAGACTGATGGCTGGACTTATGGGGCTTGTGGGTGCTGGTCAAGGGGTTAGTGGAATTAGAGGGTTCTTGCTAAAAAGAGGCATGGCTAAAGTTAAAGAAAAATTAGGTGCAGCCTAATGATAGCCTTGCTCGCAGCTTTTGGGATAGGTGGTTCTGCTGGGACAATCATTGCGATTCTTAAGAACCCGGCAACCGGAATCGTGCTTAACTTTGCAAAAGACGCATTAAAGTCTCTTTCTCGGGGAGATCACCTTTCCGAGGCCGATAAAGAGTTCGTTCACGACTATAATCATACTGAGGTCATGGCTTACGGACACGACTTCTCAGATCAGCTTAAAATTGCAAATTTAATGAACCGCTAAAACTTGGAAAATACATGCGACCATCCAAGGAACAAGACTTTATGGCATCGGCTTTTCGTTCTGCATTTCGTTCACACGATACTCAGTCAAAAGTCGGTGCTATTCTTGTAAATACTGATAATAGAGAAGTTGGTAGGGGCAGGAATGGATTCCCCTCTGATATTGACAAGACCGATCTTCCTACTACAAGGCCTAATAAGTATCCTTTAATGGTACACGCTGAGATCAATGCTCTGGCCAATATGGTTATTAAGCCGGACGTTGCTTCATTGTATGTAACTAGGATGCCCTGTGTCAACTGTTCAAAAGCTCTTTGGCAGAATAATGTCAGGGTTTGGAATGTTCCCGCTTCATGTGTTGATTTTTCTTTGCCTGAACCAAAGATTAAGCACTATACTGAAGAGGACGAACAACTGTTTGAGGTTTTAATTCATAACGGATTAATTATTAATTACCTAGATTTTAGCATAGCCGACCTATTGAATATGGTTAAGGAAAACGAAAAATATTTTGAATACCTTAGTTAAAATCAGCCTACGAAACTAAAAGAATAAAAATGTATACATACGATCAAGTCTTGTCTGATAGTGTCGAATATTTTAATGGTGATGAACTTGCGGCAAAGGTATTCGCAGATAAATATGCCCTAAAAAATAAAGATGGGTCGTTGAATGAGCACACCCCTGAAGATATGCATCGTCGCATTTCTAAAAACATTGCCCGCATCCAAAAGCGGAAATACTCTTATCCTTTATCAGAAAAAAAGATCTATGGGCTAATTGACAGATTCAAATATCTGGTTCCTCAAGGCTCTCCGATGTACGGGATTGGGAATCCCAATTACGTATCTATCGGAAACTGTTTCGTTCTGGACCCACCTGAAGATACCTACAACTCAATTCTTGCTACTGATGAGCAGTTAGTTCAAATTAGTAAACGTCGTGGTGGAGTTGGTATTGATCTATCTAAACTTCGCCCTGCTGGTTCTGGAACTAATAATTCTTCCAATACAAGCACGGGCGTTACTGCTTTTATGGAGCGGTATTCCAATAGTATAAGGGAAGTTGGACAGGGTGGTCGCAGGGGGGCACTCATGGAGTCCCTGTCGGTCCATCATCCTGACGTAGAAGCATTTGCTACTATTAAAAAGGATAAGACAAAAGTTACTGGTGCTAATATCTCTGTTCGTTTAACAGATGAGTTCTTGAATGCCGTTCAGAACAATGAAGAGTACGTTCAGCGTTGGCCACTGACGGGAAAGGCCAAGATCAAAAGATCTGTTTCTGCTAGAAAAGTGTGGCATACCCTTATCTCTTCAGCCCACGAAATGGCAGAACCGGGGTTATTGTTCTGGGACAGTATTATTAAAGAGAGTCCCGCAGATTGTTATGATGCATTTAAATCTGTTAGTACAAACCCATGTGCTGAGTTACCACTATCCGCAATGGACGCTTGCCGCCTACTATGTTTAAATCTACTTTCGTACGTAGTTAATCCATATACTGACGAAGCAGAGTTTGATTTTAAACTATTTTTTGAACATTCTCAAATCGCCGCAAGAATGATGGACGATATTGTAGATCTTGAAGAAGAATGTATCAATAGAATTCTTACGAAGATTGATAGTGATCCAGATACTGAAGAAATGAAGAGTCGGGAACGGTCCATTTGGGAACGCATTCTGAAAAGCTGTGTGGATGGTCGTCGCTGTGGATTGGGGATTACCGCACTTGGTGACGCATTGGCTTCTCTGGGGCTGACTTATGGCTCCGATGAATCTATCGAGATGTCTGAAAAGATGTATCAGGCGTTAAAATTGGGTGCCTACACGGCGTCTGTGGACATGGCGGAAGAGTTGGGGCCGTTTGAGGGCTGGGACTATGAAAAAGAAAAGTCCTGTCCGTTCCTGAAGAGATTCAAGAAGGATGTGTTAGAATACAATGGAGAAGTTCTGGTAAATGGTAAAGACCTATACGAAAGAATGAAACTGGTTGGCAGGCGGAACATTGCCATGTTGACAATCGCTCCAACTGGAAGTGTGTCCACCATGACAAAGACAACTTCTGGGGTTGAACCTGCATGGATGTTGGAGTATACACGACGTAAGAAGGGCAATCCTGGGGACAAGAAATTCCGGGCTGATTTCGTCGATGCCAGTGGCGACAGTTGGATGGAATTCAAAGTATATCATCCTCAGGTGGCGGAATGGATGAAAATTACAGGGGAAACTGATATTAAGAAATCCCCTTGGCATGGTTGCTGTGCTCCAGATTTAGATTGGACACAAAGGGTGAAACTACAATCGGCACTTCAAAAACACTGCGACCACTCTATTAGTTCTACTGTGAATCTTCCTAATGAGGCTACGGTTGAGCAGGTTAAAGAGATTTATGAGACCGCTTGGAAGTCTGGATGTAAAGGCATTACTGTCTATAGAGATGGGTGTCGTACGGGAGTGTTAATAACGGAACCCACTAAGCAAAAAACCGTGGTGAAACGACCTGATGATCTTCCGTGTGAAGTCTATCACATTAGTGTCAAAGGTGAACCTTACTTTGTATTGATTGGATTAGTTGATGGAAAACCTTATGAGGTCTTTGCCGGGAGAAATGGGTGTATTGAAGCGGGGATTAAAACGGGAGTTATTCACAAAGTTAAACGGCCCAAATGCTATCGTGCTACTTTCGAGGATGGATCGAGACTGCAACCAATCACAGCAGCTTGCACGGATAATGAGGAAGCACTTACGAGAATGATTTCTATGTCTTTACGACATGGAGCGGAAATCAATTATGTGGTAGATCAACTTCAGAAAACTCAGGGAGTTATGACCTCTTTATCAAAAGCTATCGCACGGGCATTAAAGAAGTATATTCCCAATGGCTCTAAATCTTCTCAGAAGTGTGGGGAATGTGGTTCTAATATGATTTTTGAAGAAGGTTGTAATAAATGCCCCGGATGTGGGGCTAGTAAGTGTTCTTAATATGAATAATCGTGTAAGAGTCTGTGTATTAAATGAGCTACATGCTAAAAACCAAGATTACCTTTGGAGTTCAATAAATTACCTTATATACAAAAATTTTTATGCTGAGGAACTTGGTGAACATTTTGATTCTGTATTTCAACAATATGAAGACGTGTTATTAAACCATTATGAAGGACTAATGCCATGAACACAGCACAGCGAAGTAAGTCAATTGGCGAGGTTCTTCCATCTCTTTTATATAATCTAAGATATATTAGACTTATAGAACTAACATTTGATCATTTGTCTCATTGGGAAGACTTTAATAACGATCAAGGTACTAACTATAACGGTTACGGCTTTATAGTAGAGGATGTTTATGACAAGTAAATCATACGGAGTTGATTTATACAACCGAAGGAGAAAAAATTGGCCGCTAAACCCACATTTATCGACATGCTTTTAGGCTATGTATTGCTCATAGCTTTTATTGCCGGAATAACATCCTTGTCCTTTTACTGGACTAAAGCGGCCTTAGGAATCTACGACCTTGAAGATAGGGTCAAAACTCTCGAATTGAAGGATCATAATGAAAATTTCAGTAAAGCTACTATCTCCAACAGCCAAGATGCCGACTAAGACAAATCCTACTGATGCTGGGTATGATTTATATGCGGATGAAGACACAGAGTTATATCCGGGAGTCACCACATTGATTAGAACAGGTGTGGCGATTGCCGTTCCAGAAGGAATGGTTGGACTACTATGGGATCGTTCGGGGCTTGGAAGTAAAGGCTATCACCGTCATGGCGGTGTAATAGACTATGGATATACTGGTGATGTGTCTGTAGCAATATGTAACAATAATATTTCCGGACATCTAAGCATTCCTAAGCATCAGGTTAAACGTGGAGATAGAATCGCTCAGATTATTTTTCAAGACGCCAAACATTTTGATTTAGAAGAGGTCGAGGAACTTGACGAAACAGGAAGATCTTCATCTGGTTTTGGGAGTAGCGGTCGCTAATCCTAATAAACAAGAGTTTTATATGAAAAAGAAACGATTTAGAAACGATTCTGAATTCGAGACTCGTTATGACGAGCCAGTTCCCACAGTCAATAGAAAGATAAAAAGATCGTTAGAGGCAAAAGGAACTAACCAAACGAACTACGTTTTGTCTATAATCAAAGAGGACATAACATTCTGTTTTGGTCCCTCTGGAACTGGCAAATCGTTTATTTCGGCAGGTATAGCGGCACAACATCTTGTAAAGGGGAAAACAAAGCAGATTATTGTGACTAGACCTTTGGTTTCGGCTGGATCAAGTCTTGGGGCAGTTCCTGGGGATGTGCAAGAAAAAGTCCGACCTTATTTAAAGCCTATGGAAGAAAACCTTCGCTTTTTTCTAGGTGACGAATATTTTGAGCAACTTCTTGAAGACGACATTATTAGATTTGAACCTTTGGAGTTAATGCGTGGGGCAAGCTATCATGATTCATATATGATTCTTGATGAAGCCCAAAACTGTACTCTAACTCAGATTAAGATGTTCATCACTAGAATTGGAGAGAATAGTAAGGTTATCATTAACGGTGATGTTAATCAGACGGATCTTAAAAGTGGAAGTGGATTACAAGTTTGTGTGGAAAGACTTAGTCATTTAAAAGGTGTTGGAATCTGTGAATTAACGCATGATGATATTCAAAGAAATCCTATTATTAAATCAATTTTAATGGCACTTGAAAATGAAAATTTACATGATTAGGGATCAGGACGACAACCCTGTCGAGACCTATAAGAAAACTTGGTGTTACAAAACATTGGGCATAGCAAAAACTTCGGCAAAGAATATTATTAGACACAAAAATAAAAAGCTGGATAAAAATTCCAGAATTGATTTCGAACATTTTAAGATAATAGAGTATGAAATTATTGTCAAAGATACCCACCCCATCTAAACTGAGGCATTAAATGAGTCTATATGATTATTCTTGCTGTAGCTGTGGTTTTTTATGGGAAGACGTAGAGCAGTCTATTCACGACAAACCTAAGAAAAAGTGTCCAAGATGCTCGAAAATGGCTCTTAGTAGAATAATAAATTTGGGTTTACCACCAATCGTGAGGGGCGATGCTAATACTTTAGGACAGTTGGCCGAACGTAATAGTTCGAAAATGGGCAAATATAAGCTTTCGGAAGAAAGGGGCAAGTACGAAGAGAATATAGATAAGGTCGCCAAGGAGCGTAGTGACGACCATACTAAAATTAATAAAATGACAGAGACACAAAAGGTGAGGTTTATTGAAAATGGATGATTTTTTACCAGACCCTATTATTTATCATGAGACCTACTTTAATAAGGAAGGTAAAGAATGTGAAAATAATGACAATTGTTTCGCTAAGACACTATCTAAAAACATAGACGGTAAAATTAGTATGACATATTCGATTCTTTGTAAGATGAATCTAATGATGGACCCTTGGGGAGACGATTGTTCACAAAGAAAATCTATTGAAAACACATTCAAAAGGGTCAACGAAGACTGTTTTCGATTATATCTAAGATACTTAAAAACCAGAGAGCGAAGATTTTTGACTCTCTCACAAAGGAAACAAAATGGCTGATGAAAAACCTAAACGATATCGTATGAATAAGCTTCAAAAATTCTTTATTGATGCCCATTTAGAATCTGAACCTAAAGAATTAGCTATTGAACTTGGTATCCCAACAGACGTTATTGATCGCTATATGAAGAAATCAATTCGTGAGGGAAAGCTAGTAAAAGAGGTAGAGGTAGAAGATACACCTGTAACTGACGATCAGTTTATGATGAAGAATACTCAGTATGGTGCTGTTGGCATGACAGAAGCTGCCGCCTCAAGAGGTGACGCTTCCAGAAGTTCTGGTTTGAAAAGTAAGTATTATAATGACGCAATTACAACCATCAAAAAACCACCCTTATAAGTCTATGTATGGGGAGCTATATGTTACCCCCTCTGCTCATTTGGCAGAGCTAATATTTAAGAGACGGTCGGAAATAAGTAATGAGGGTGTATTGCCCCATTTTTTCTGGCGGCTTCCTAAGTATAAAAAGACTTTTGGTTTACAGACTATGTATGCTTCTAGACTTTTGAAGAAATATGATATACTCTCCATACTTGTAGGATTCAGAACAAAGACGGTCAATAATGTACTATCGTTTTCTAATAAGAGGCTTGTACCGTTTATTGAAGAAGCTCAAAGTCTAATGAGAGATAAGGAATTTGAGGGGAAGGTAGACCAGGACAAAAGTAAGCTTATACCAAAAAAACCCTTTGGTAAACAAAACCTGTGGAGTAGATTGAATGAGTAAAGAAAGTGATGCTGCCGTCAAAAAAAGTCTCAAGAATTTTGAGAAGAATTTTGTAAAAACTGGTAGAGAGGTGTTTGATGAGAAATGTCAATTAAAAAGCTTATCTATCTCGCCAGCTTTGGATTTTGCATTAAATGGCGGATTATTGGAAGGGACTTGGGTTCAAGTTGTTGGAAAAGCGAAAACGGGAAAAACTTCATCCGTACTTCAGATGGCAGCAAATGCTCAAGCTGAAGGTCGCAATGTAGTATATCTTGATGCAGAAGGAAGGATCAAGAAGTACAATCTTGCCGGAATCAAAGGACTGGACTTAGATAAGATTCAATTAATTCAATCTGACGGAAATACTATTCTTACGGCTGAAATGTTCCTTAATGCTTTAGAAGCCAAAATTAAGGAACCTGATAATGAGGGTGCTCTATTCATTATTGATTCCTTATCAAGCCTGCTTCCGGCTAAAGAACTTGAAGGTTATGTCAGTGGTGATTTTCGTCCCGGACTTCCAAAATTGCTTGGAAATTTCTGTAAAAGAATGGGGCAAGTCGTTCCAAAAACCAAAGCTATTATTGTAGGTATTCATCATCTAATTTCTACTCAATCATCAATGCCAAATTCCGCACAATGGAAAGCTGACGGTGGCGTTAAGATTGGTTACCAATACGACACTATGTTACAAGTTGGCCAAAGTAAAAACTGGATTGATGGAGACGGAAACCGTATTGGTCAGGAGATTCATTGGAAGATTCTTACCTCTTCTCAAGGTACAGATAAGACTGATGCCATTAGTTTTTTCCGTTTCAATCACGGTCTAGACGATGTCGAAGAGACTGTAGCTTTGGCAGATGACTTTGGTTTATTCAAAAAGGCCGGAGCCTGGTACTCCCTTCCTTTTTTGGAGAAGCACCTTAGCAAGCTTGGAGATGAAGCTTGGGACGTTAAAAAGTACTCCTTCCAAGGTAAAGCTAAATTGTGTGCTTTTCTAAACTCTAACCAGACAGTAATGGATATTATCCAAGAAGATATGAAAGAGTTCTTAGCGTGAGAGTTATAGGTTTCGACAAAAGGTCTTACAACATTAATTTTAGTAAGGCCAATCATAAGTCGTTCCGAGAGAATAAGTCCGCATATCATACGAAAGCCAGAAAGTTAATCTCTGAATTATTTCCTTTTGAAGTTGTTTATGAAGAAACTACTTTACCAGGATCAAGAACGAGAGCAACGGGTCTTCTTTATGCGGACTTTCTCTTTCCCAAACTTTGTATCATGGTAGAGGTACATGGAGAGCAACATTACACCTTCAGTAAGTTCTTTCATAAGACCAAAAAGGGGTTCCAAGAGCACAAGCGTAGAGACGTTAAAAAAATAGAGTGGTGTGAACTTAACGACATTACAATGATAGTATTGCCCTTTGACAAGGAAGAAGAATGGTCGAATCTACTGAAGAGTTGGAAGTAACAAAAGTCTTAGACGAACTGGATTCCTTCTTAAATCAATACGAATTAGCAAATAATATTAATTTATGTGAATCTGATGTAGCTGTATATGAGTCATTAAATTTTAGTCAAGAACAACTTATGGCTTTAACTAATGAAGAAGCCTTAACTCATTCTTATCTAATCCAAACGTATATTTCTAAATTGACTCACGATCATAACAAAGAAGTCGCCCGGCTGGATTGGGCAACTAATGCCTTTAAAGATCTACTCCATCATTATCTGCCTATTACGACTTTTGAAGATTATACTAAGTACGAGACTAAGGAGCAGATCATATGTGACTCTTATCCAGTAGCAAATAAGCTCAGAGAGATTATGAGAAAGTCACATACGATATGTACATTGTATAATAACAAATTTCCCCCGCTTGGCAAAACTGCCGATATACTCTTCCAGTTAGCGAGAACACGATGAGACTCACAGAAGCTATTAAAAAACTGAAAAATGGCATTGTTAATGGTGATGAAGATTTAATTGAACAGGGCTTTTTCCTTTTAACAGGGGAAAATGCAATCTTTCCAGAAGAAGATCCACAGTACAGTGCAAAACGTGCCCCCACTGTGTCTGCCGAGGTCGTCACTAAAGAAGAAAATGTCTTCAAAGGACACACTTCACTTAAAAGTGAGGACTTCACCATGAATAAGGAGAAGCTGGTCGCAGAAACAAGAAAGTTTGTTAATAATTTTAATCCAGATATTAAGGCGGATAAAGAAGAAGGGGACCATTTACTTAATGATAATGTCGCCCCAACAGAGAGGACTCGTGGCGAATTCAAGATGGCGACGGTGTTCTGTCAAGATTGTAGTAAAACAATTGAAGTAAATCCACAATTCAAGAGAGAGCCTTATAACTGTGACCTCATCAAATGCGGACAGCCCTGCCCAAACGCTAAATAACGTAGCTTCTGAAAAAGCCGTTTTGTCGGGGTTGATCAATCATGGACTAAACGCTTTTGTAGATATTCAGTCGATCATAAAAGAGGATAGCTTTACGATTGATCATAATAAGGTAATTTTTAAATGCGTCAGCAAAGCTTTAGAAACTTCCCAATCCATTGACCTTTCTTCGGTTCTGTCTTCAGCTAAACAGTTAGATCTGGACGAGTATTTAAATAAGCCAGATGTATTAAAACACTTACAGCATCTAATGAGGTATGAAGTAAAATTAGAGAATGTAAGAACTCATGCCCTTAAGATTAGAAAGCTACAATTCGCCAGGGAAATTCAGAACTCCCTAAGACATATATTTTTAGCTTTGAACGACATTGACGGAGATCAAAGTGTAACTGAGATATTGTCTATTGCGGAAAGTAGGATTGAAGAGATTGCCGCAGAGTACATTAGGGAAGATAAGACAAATCCCGAATTAATTGGTGATAATGTTATTGATTATGTTGAGAGTCTTAAAACCCAAGAGATTAGACCGCCTGGGTTGTCTACTGGATACCCTGCCTATGACGAAGCTATTGGTGGGGGATTAAGAAGGCAGTGTGTGGACTTGGTCGGGGCTAGATCAAAAGCTGGGAAATCGGTGCTCGCAGATAATATAGCCGAATTCATTACGGATCAGAATATTCCGGTCTTAATGCTCGATACAGAAATGAGTAAAACAGATCATCAAAATAGGCTGTTGGCCTTAATGAGTAAGGTGGCAATTAACGATATCTCCAGTAGCTCATTCACCCTTTCTGAAGACTCCGTAGGCAGGGTTGAGAAAGCCGCTGAGGCACTGTCTGAGAGACCTTATCACTACATTAATGTCTCCGGTCGTCCATTTGACGAAATCCTCTCAGTGGCACGACGGTGGCTATTAAAAGAAGTAGGCTATGATGAAAATGGCCGCATGAAAGACTGTCTTATCATCTACGATTATCTCAAACTCATGTCTTCAGATAGTCTCAATGGTAATATGGCGGAATTTCAAGCTTTGGGTTTCCAGATTACCAAACTCCACAACTTCTGTGTTGAGTATGATTGCCCCTGCCTATCATTTGTCCAGCTTAACCGGGATGGTATTACTAAAGAGACAGAAGATGCCGTGTCTGGATCGGATAGACTTATTTGGCTGGCGACATCCTTTTCTATTTTCAAGGCCAAGACTGATGAAGAATTTGCTCAAGATAAAGCTCTATATGGGGATAGGGCTGGTAATCGGAAATTAATCCCGGTTGTTAGTCGTCATGGACCTGGTATGGATGGTGGATATATTTGTATGCAGATGACTGGTGAAATTGCTGAGATTAAAGAGCTTGGGACATTAAAAGAAGTTAAGAAAGAGAAAGAAAAGGAAAATAATGGAGTCCCTGACAGACCCACAGAAGAACTCGATGAAGAGACAAGCGACGGATAAAATTAGGGAAATTTTTGAGACTTTAGACCTTGGTAGTTTTTATGAGGCTGAAAACAAACTCATAGGTACTTGTCCAGTCCACGATGGGGACAATACCACAGCCTTTAATATTAATGTTGACCCAACTTCTGAATATTACGGAGTATGGTTCTGTAATTCCCACGGTTGTCACGAAGATCATGGAAACGATATCATTGGTTTGATAAAAGGAGTGCTTGAACAGAAGACAGACAAAGAACAAACCTTTATTGACGCAGTAAATTTCTTGAAGAAGTTTGTGTCTGGGAAAATAGAAGGACAGGACAACTTAAAGTATAATGTTGAGGACTCCCGGATTGACAAGATATTTCATAATAGATCTTCTAATAGAGTTGTTTGTAGAAGAGATCAAGTGGTTAGAGGGTTAAGTATCCCCTGTAAATATTATCTTGCTAGGGGCTTTTCTAAGGAAGTCCTGACAGAGTTTGATGTGGGTTATTGTAGTACTAGAGGTAAGCAAATGCACAATCGCACGGTCTTTCCTGTTTATGATAAATCCGGCACTAATATGATTGGTGCTGTTGGCCGGGCCACTTCTACTGAACAGTCGTCAAAATGGGTGAATAGTAAAGGTTTTAACACGGGAAATGCTCTGTACAACTATGGAAAAGCCTTTGACAGCTTAAAAATTTCTGGTTCCGCCGTCCTTGTTGAAGGGCAGGGAGATATCCTAAAGTTGTGGCAATCCGGGATTACTAACTGTGTGGGGCTTTTTACTTGTAAAATTAGTGACAGACAGACTATACTATTAGAAGAAGCTTCCGTGAACACCCTGTACCTCGCTTTAGACAACGACGAACCTGGCCGGAAGGGAAGAAATGAGATCAGAGAGAAATTCGGACAGATATTTAATATTATTGATCTAAAGTTTGACAAACACGATATTGGCGATATGACTACTGAGGAGATAATTGATGTCATCAGACCGCAAATTAACAAAACCAGCCGTCAATAAGGGCGTAATCTTAAATCTTCTGAGAAAAATTTCATCCTGTTTAAACAGAGATTTGAATAGAAGTTGTGGTAATGCCTTTTTAAGTGCGACTATGATGTTGGGTCCACTTTTTACCAGACGGGGACAGGAAAAACGATCAACGGATCATTTACGAGCCTCACAAAAACAATACGACAAAGAAAGCTAAAGAATGACAAATATTGTAGCAATCGCCGGGGCCAAACAGTCTGGCAAATCCACTGCCGTAAATTACTTACACGGCTATGAAATGCGTCGGCACGGCTTTATTAAAGAGTTTGATATTTCACCAGAAGGAAAATTATTAGTAAACGCACTATATAAAAACGAAGAGAATAAAAATTACGAACGTATTGGAATATTCGAACTGGAACAACGAAACGAAAGTTTTAGTACCTACGCATCCAATACATTTTGGCCTTTCGTGAGGGGTTTTAGTTTTGCCAAGCCCTTAAAGGACATATGCGTTAACCTGTTTGGTTTATCCCCCGAACAGGCCTATGGTACTGATGAACAGAAAAATAGTCTAACTAAACACCAGTGGGCTGATATGCCGGGTGTTATCATTCATGATAACGATGAAGCATGTGCCGAGCTTTTTGACCCATTAGATACTCATGGTGCCGCAGGCCATCTTTTCTTTAAGAAGCTGGGACGTTACGACGAGCCACGAATGACGGGTCGTGAGTTCATGCAATATGCGGGTACTGATGTATTGCGAAAAATGTACGGAAAGGTCTGGACTGATTACTGCTTAAACGATATCGACAATATGTCGCCCGACCTTGCCCTGATTTCTGACTGTCGTTTTGAGAACGAGATTCACGCCATTCAAGAAAAGGAAGGCAAGGTGATCTATCTCACTCGTAATGAAACGACTGGCGGTCATTCAAGCGAAAAGGCCGGAGAATATCGGGAACTTTATGATGCTATAATTGATAATGCAAATATGAATATTCAAGAACAAAATGAGGCTATTAAGGAGCAACTATTCTCATGGGGAATTCTGCCGAAAAGCCTATAACGAACTATGAACAGGCTATGGAATACACTACTACTTGTATGAATAGGTATTCTGCAACGTCACAACTTGACCCATCTAAAGTATATCATAATGATTTGATAAAATCTAATATTAGAATCATTGGTATGTTTAAGAACATATTACCTAATTTGTCACAAACCTTAATCGTAAATGAGAAATCTTTATTAATAGATACCGCACTGGCAATTACGGAAGATATGTGAGTGATGAATATGAAAGATTCCCCGTGGATAAATAGCTTTTCCCTTATTGTAATGCTTATTGTATGTATTACGGGATTATGTGTTTTGTTGAATTGAACGGCTAACGCCGTTAAAGGAAAGATGAAAATGAGTAACTATAAAGAAGCGGCAGTGTCCTACTTAAGAAAAAAGGCCGAAGCGGACGTTTCTTCAGCAGAGATGTCCCTGCTAATCCTTCTAGATCACCCTGCGGGAATTGGCGATCATAGTACGGGGGATCTGAGAAATAATTTGGACGAGGCTTTAAATCTTTTGATTGATGCGAATGATAGATTAGATATTTTGGATAAGTACAATAATTTTGAAACGGTTTAATGCTATTCAAGTAAGGACAAGTTGTTCGAATGGGGAATTCTACCGAGGAGTCTGTGAGCGTAGCCCACAAACAAAAAACTTGTAGTAGCTGCAAAAATATAAAGCCTTTGACTGAATTTTCCAAAAACAAAAGAAAGTACAATAATGCTTGTATGCTATCATAGATCAAGTTCTATTTCTACGCTCTCTTTTTGTGAACAAAAATATTTCTTAACATATAATTTAGGCATGAAAGATAAACAAAATCTCAAAGCTACGATGGGCACAGTCGTTCATAAGTGTATGGAGACATTAGGAAACGTAGTTATTGCTAAACGAGAAGGAAAGAGAAAAGTCAAAGACGAAATATTCAATCATACTTTTAAAGAGTTGGAAGATCTTGAATTCATTAGTAAGATGTGTTATGATTACTATTCAAAACATGTTCCAGAGCTATCTGCAAAATTTACCCCAAAGATTTACAAACAATGTCACGAATGGTTTTTAAAGGCGTTAGCTTTTAGAGACGGTGAGATGGACCCTAGAAATCAAGATATTTTTGCTGTGGAACAGTATTTTGACATCACTATTGATAAGCCTTGGTCTAAATATAGATATGAAGTTGATGGCGAGGTTATTGAGGGAAATCTTTCAATTAAAGGTACTGTAGATGTTATAGTAAAACATGATGAAAAATACTTTCAGATATTAGACTATAAAACGGGTAAACGTTTAGACTGGGCTAGTGGAGAAGTAAAAACTCAAGCAAAATTAGAAAAGGACGTTCAGTTATTGCTATATTATTATGCCCTAAAGAACACATTTCCCGATTATGAGTTCTATGTTTCAATTTATTACATAAATGACTCAAAAATTGACGGGGAGTTCGTACCGGGCGGGCTGTTCGATATCTGCTTTGATGAGTCAGATTACGCTAAGGCCGAAGAAATTCTTAAGCAGAAATTCGAATATATACAATCTGTTCAACAACCGAAATTATTGTCTCAAGAACATAGGTCTTTTAAGTGTAAATACCTATGTGCTTTTATAGAAGAGTACAAAGATACTGGTAAGACTATTTGTCATCATATTCAAGACGAAGTAAAGAAAAAAGGTATTAATCAAGTTATTGCTGAGTATGGAAAAGGTTTAGATCATATAAATTCTTACGGTTCAGGCGGAGGTGTCTTGTCTGATGAAGATAAGGCCTCGGATTCGGCCTGATCTCGAAAAGTTTTCACATCCCGACCGAAAATGACTTGCTAAAATCACGCATTTATGCTAATTTACGCCACTGAGAACCTCAAATTTGCAATAGAGGAGTTGATGCCAGATGGACAATCACCCGTCCTTCCATAAAGCCATAAATGAAATTGAGGAAGGCCTATATAATCAATTGGACAATCATATGCTTAGACTAAACGGCACGAAAGTGCTTGAGTACTTATTTCGTGATAGAGTAGACCCTTTTGTTTTGAATTCAAGTATTGAAAGTTCATATGCCTTGGTTCCCCACTAGAGTCACTTCTCACTATTCCCTCTTACAGTCAACTCTTAAGCCAAAGAATATCGCCCAGACGGCCAAATCCCTTGGCTATACCTCAGTCGCACTGACTGATTACGTGTCTGTTTCGGGAGCAATCCAATTTATAAAGGCTTGTAAAAAGGAAAGGATAAAGGGGGTCATTGGTTGTGAAATCCCCGTAGAAGATAATGGGGGAACTATTGTACTATTGTGTAAGAACAAAGCTGCCTGGACTAAGCTGTTAGAAATTGTATCTATTTGCAATAAGGATAAAAACCTAATACTACCACAAGAGTTGCTGTCTTTAGTAGATGGGGACTTTTTTGTCATTGACGGATATATCGGAAGTCGCCTGTTTTATCATATGGTGGATGACCCGGCTTGTATACATAATGCAGAAACAGAAGAAGATGCTTTAGTCTGTCTAAAGAATACTAATGAGGAAGTGGTTCGTTCAGAGATCGGGAAATATCGAGACTCGTATGGTAGTAATTACTACTTGGAGATCAATAGGATTAATGGTGAAGAATTCCCCTCTTCAAATGTTATCTCTGACTACTTAATGCAGGTTGCCACGGATATAAATTTCCCCAACCTGATTGCCGGTTGCCCTGTCAATTACGCCAAGTCAGAAGATTCCACGGATCATAGACTATTGCTATCATCCAAGATGAAGGTCACCAACTCTAATTCCCAAAAGGGCTTGGTTAAGGAAGACTTCTATAAATTCACCAAGTTCTTCAAGAGCAACCTTTATTGTTTTCCAGCCCCACAGAAGATGTCTGAATTATATGATTCTAATTTGGTTGGTAATGTAGACATTATTGATCAAGCTTGTGAAGAGTATAATATTCTCTCTAAGCCACTACTTCCCATTTTTGACTGTCCCGGTGGCTTAAGCCAGATCGAATATCTAAAGCAGCTATGTCGTGATGGGTGGAAGAGTGTTCTAATCCCACAAGGAGTGGTTACCACCAAGGAAAAGCAGATAGAATATAGAGATAGAGTCCTTAGTGAATTAGCGATTATTGAGAAAGCTGACCTTGCTGGATATTTCTTAATTGTGGCTGATTATGTTAATCTTTTTAGGAATAAAGGAAGACTAATAGGCTGTGGGAGAGGAAGTGCTGCCGGAAGTTTAGTGTCCTATTTAGTTGGCATAACCCTTATAGACCCAATCCCCTACGGCTTATTGTTCAGCAGATTTTATAATGAAGGACGCAACACGCCAGATCACGTGTCACTTCCCGATATTGATATTGACTTTCCCCCGGACCTTCGTGAAGATGTGATCACTCATCTTAGGGATAAATACGGTAATGACAAGGTCTGCCAGATGGTAACCTTCGGACGTTTACAGGGTCGTGGGGCACTTAAAGAAGTGCTTCGTATTAACGAAAGCTGTACGTTCGAAGAGATGAATCAGATGACTAACAAGATTCCTCAAGAGGCTTTAATTTCTGATAAGCTCGATGAAATGGAAGAACCTTCAGTCATTCGCTGGTGTTTAGAAAATGACCCAGATGCTCTCAAAGAATACTGCTTAGAAGTTGATGGCAAACTTACTGGAGATTACGCCAAGCAGTTTGAACAAGCTCTCAGGATTGAGGGAACTTTTAAATCCCAAGGCAAACATGCGGCGGGGGTAGTCGTCTCATCTATACCCCTTCATGAATTTTGCCCAATGGTCAAACCTACTAAAGGAGAAGATCCAGTGGCTGGTTTTGAAATGAGTGACTTAGAAGCTGCGGGTGGCGTTAAATTGGACCTTCTTGGTGTGAATTTGCTCCGAAAGATAGAGGATACTGTTAGATGAAAAATGATATAAATGATATAGAATTTGAAACATGGAAGAGTTTTATAAGTAATAATAATCCCGATATAACACATTGTTTGGAGTGGAAATTTTATGATGGCTCAAAGTTTACATCCTTAAATGATGTGGTTAAGGCGATTTATCAAAAAACTAATTAAACCAGAAATGGAAGCGTACCTTAGACGTAAAGTAACACCGACCTAATTAGAATGGTTTATGAAAAAGAGGATACCGTTAGATGAAAATTTATATACCAGACTTAAGAGACAAAACCATGAGTCACTTCTATGATCTTTGGAACAGCATCGGAATTCAGTGTGAATCCATGCCAGTAAGACGAATGGAAAAAATTTGTTGGACTGAGCGTGGTAGTTCAGACGGCATTTTGGAGGTAGCCTATAGTGAATGAATTACTAAAAACAAGTTATAAGATTCTAGTTCGGGAAAATCCTAGTACTAATCATATTAAATTAATGATGATGTATCGACAGAAAAGAATTCCCGAAATTATGAATTACTCTAGAATGGTTGGGACGGCATATGATTGGTATTAGCTATATTAATATAAAAGTAGAATCCGAAGATTATCATCAGAAAGTGTGGAATAGTCTCACACATACTGGTAGAATGAAATTGAGAAATTGCTTATTTAATGATTTTGTTATGCGGAGTTACCCCATAATTCTTACTTACGAAAGAGAAGTATGATATACAATTCTTACTGTGTATACGACCTTGAAACTACGAGTCCTTCACCGAGACGTACCCAAATTGTACAAATTGCTGCCGTAATGGTTAATAGTAGGACTCTCAGTATAGTTCCCGGTTCTGAGTTTGAGTCGCTGGTCCAGCCAAGTTTTGATCCAGAGTTCTGCGAGCTACACAATCTTGACCTGCTACAACCAGGGGCCGTCGCTGTTCACGGTAAGACTGAAGCTATGCTGAGGAAAGCCCCTTCACTTAAATCTGTCTGGAATAATTTTTGTGAATATGTTAATGAATACAACTATAAAGGAACGAACTGGTCAGCTCCTATTGCGGTAGGATATAATAATAAAGCATTCGACAATAGAATTATTGAGAGAGTAATGTGTGATGAGCCTTGGGCTTATGGACCCTGCTCTAAAGACAAGACTCGTGCTGAATTATTCAACAAGTATTATTCTTTGGACGTAATCGACATGATGATTATGA
>Ga0209403_10001734_pt1 | contig 27582 bp, 15 predicted proteins | sample ArcticOcean_MG_C_8_FD_187440 | JGI IMG/M metagenome (GOLD analysis project Ga0209403, IMG submission 187440) | Marine microbial communities from western Arctic Ocean - ArcticOcean_MG_CB11_86 (SPAdes) (version 2) | ecosystem: Environmental > Aquatic > Marine > Oceanic | place: Arctic Ocean... | reverse complement strand
TCAAACTTTATTTAGCCAAGAAACTGGATTACAAAATATAATTAATAATATTGATAGCGATGATTATCTCAATCAACAACAATATTCTTTTTTATCACCTATTGTAAAAAATATAGATATTGTAATGTTAGGTGAGTCAATACATTTGACGCGCGAGTTTCCATTAGTAAGAATAGGAATGATCAAATATCTTAATCAGTATCATGCCTTTAATGTCATTGCTATGGAAGGAGGAGTTGCAGATTATTGGGTAACTCAAGATATACTATTCTCTTCAAAAAAGAATGAAGCAGATTTTACAGAAGCACTTTCTGCATTTCCCTTTATTTGGAATACTCCTGAAGTGCAAAAATTAATCGCTTATCAAGCTTCAACCCTTCAAAGCACTAATCCATTATATATTACAGCATATGATGTACAGCAAGGTATTGGACAGGGAATGAAAAATGAGAAAGCATTTAAAATGCTAGCTGAAAGATTAATGCGTTATTCAGATCCTCCCAAAAATTTTGTTTTAGAAGAATGGTTGACTTCAATCTCTCCCATATCCAATCATTGTATAAAATATGGATCTTCAGATTATCAAAAAGTAGTATCTGCAATAGGTTTATTTGAAGAATGGGTGAATTCAGCAGTGCCGGAAGTGAAGAAACAGTATCCAAATATTCCCCATGATGTGATATTAAAAACAATGCCAAAAAGCTTTAGAGCGTCTTTGGCTTTATGCGAAGATTTGGGTGGGTTTAATTTGAGCCGTTATAAAGTTGTTCGTGATTCACTAGGCTTTATAAATACACTTGACCTTATTCAATCAATACCGAATAATAAAATATTGATCTGGGGTCACCTTTCACATGTTTATTATGATAGTCAAGATAATATAATCAATGAGATGGGTGAATGGAAGAATATCGCTGTCGGTCCTACTGTAGGAGAACGATTAAAAGGTGCGCTGGGTTCAAAAGTTTATACAATTATTCCATTCGCCGAATCTGGTTCAACTATTTTAATCTATAATGATCTGAATCTAGATATTGGATATTCAAAAATAGAGGACAGCTCAAAACTTGGAGATTTATTAAGTAAAGTGAGTGAAAAAGATTTTTTTATTGATCTTAGATCACCTTCTTTAACCGCTGAAGATTATCCTGAATTCTTCAAAAAACAACCATTTGCAATTGAAGGGTTGAAAAGTGATTTTTATATTAACTATGCTTCCGATATGGATGGCCTTATTTGGATAAAAAAAATAGAAGCGCCTGATTGGCCCTTTTTTAAAATTATACTTCTTTCAAGCCTTCATTATAAAAACCAAATTGGTTTCATTGTAATAGCCGGTTTAGGTTGGATTATATTTTTAAAGATAAAAAAGACAAGAAAAAAGAAAAATTAATTTGATGAAAAAAGAATTACACTTAAACCTCAATAAAGATATTATACGTGAGTATAATGAAAAAGGAGCAAGTGTACTTCGCCAGTGTGTGAATCAAAAATGGTTGGAGAAACTCCGTAAAGCTATTGAAAAAGATATCTCAAATCCTGGCCCCTTTGTTCATAGCTATAAGGCTGAAAACGGGGCTGGTGCTTTTCATGGAAACTTGCGCACTTGGGAAAACGATTCATCTTTCAAATCTTTTTGTTTTGAATCAGCATTGCCGGAATTAGCATCAAAGCTGATGGAATCAAAATATATTAATTTATTATATGATCAGCTTTTCGTTAAAGAACCAGGAACCTTGAACCGAACCCGATGGCACAATGACCAACCCTATTGGCCAATACGAGGGTGGAAAGTAATGAGTTTTTGGATTGCTCTTGATCCAGTAGATAACTCAACCGGAGCACTCGAATTTATTTCTGGATCACATCGATGGAATCGTTGGTTTCAACCTGAAGCATTTGGAGAGACTGAAGGCATTCATACCTATGAAATAAATCCAAATTATGAGTCCATTCCCGATATTGAATCGGCAAGAAGTGATTATGACATTATTAGTTGGGAATTAGAGCCCGGTGATGTTTATATTTTTCATGGATTGACTGTTCATGGATCAGGAGGGAATAGATCTACTAATTTTCGACGCCGAGGATATGCGGTACGCTATACTGGTGATGAAGTTGTTTATGATACTAGATTAGGAACAAATGAACACCTATGCTCACAAATTCACAAAAATGGAGTACCATTAAATAGTGAACAGTACCCTACTGTTTTTACATTAAATTAAAGAAGGAAAAATGAAAAGAATACTATTAACTACATTATTATTAGCAACAGTTGCTGCTCAAACACCGGTCAAAATGACTGGTCTTCATGAGGCAGAATATTTTGATTTGAAATCCAAATCTGTAGATGAAACTTTTCGAATATTTGTTGCAAAGCCATTTCCATTAGAACCTGATAAGAAATACCCAGTGATTTATTTACTGGATGGAAATGGCCTTTTTGGAATAGCAATGGATTCACAGCGGATGATGGCATTAGGAATGGAAGTGCCACCGGCATATATAATTGGTATCGGCTATGCAGTAGATAACGGTTTTATGGAAACTATGGCAAAACGTTGGAGAGATTACACGCCGACACCCGGTGGAGAATTAGAGAATATAACTAAAGCAACAATGGATCCAACAGGAACAGTAGAGGGTGGTGGCGGCCCAGACTTTTTAAAATTTATTCAAGATGAATTAAAACCATTAATTGAATCTAAGTATTCCGTGGATCCGAATGATGCAACTATTGCGGGGATTTCATTGGGAGGGCTTTTCCCAAGCTGGGTATTGCTTACTCAGCCAGAGACATTTCAGCGTTATATAATTATGAGTCCCTCAATTTGGTGGAATGGAGAAGAGGTTTGGGAATGGGAATCTCACTTTGCTCAAAATCATAATGATATTAATGCGAAGGTTCTTGTTACTGCTGGTAGCCTTGAAACATCTGAAGAATTGAAGAAACAAATACAGCCTTTTCTTAATATGGACGGACCAATAGCTGAAATGTATAAAAACATTGAAAAAGATTATGATAAATATGGTTGGCCAAAAATGGCAGAGATTACTCCAGTGTTTGTTGATAAGTTAAAATCGCGTGGTTATAAAAATCTAAAAATTCACTGCCATAATATGCCAGATGAAACTCACTTGTCCGTTGGATCTGGTGCTTTATCTCGCGGTCTGCGTTATGTATTTGATCATTGGGATCCAAATCAATAAAAGGAGAAAAAAATGAAATACTTAATTCCATTTTTTATTATTATATATGGATGTTCAACAGAAGATCTATCGAAAAATATTTCTGAAAATGATGCGCTTAAACACGCAAAAAAAATATTAAGCAGTACTCCATTGATAGATACCCATAATGATGTGCCATGGACAATCCGAAATAGAGAGCAGGCGCCTCGTGATATATTTGAATTTGACCTTAGGAAAAATTTGGACGGAGATACAGATATTCCACGATTGAGAGAAGGTATGGTGGGTGGACAATTTTGGTCCGTATTTATACCTGGAGAGGTTGAAGAATTTGGCTATGCCAAAATGCAACTCGAGCAAATCGATATTGCACATAGGATGATTGAATTATATCCAGATGATCTAGAGTTAGCTTTAACTGCTGACGATATTATCAATTCATTTAAAAAGGGAAAAATTGCATCTCTAATTGGTATTGAAGGTGCCCATGCTATTGAAAACTCTTTGGGTGCACTTCGAATATATTACAGGTTAGGCGTTCGATATATGACATTGACACATAATGTCACATTAGATTGGGCAGATGCTGTAATGGATGAGCCAAAAAATAACGGTCTTACTGAATTTGGGAATGAAGTGGTTGGAGAAATGAATCGACTTGGCATGCTGATTGATTTATCTCACGTTAGTCCTAAAGTTATGAGTGACGTCCTTACTGTAACAGAATCTCCGGTTATTTTTTCACACTCCAATGCACGTGGTCTTACGAGCCATCCGCGTAATGTGCCTGATTCAATTCTCGTACGTTTAAAAGATAATGGCGGAGTTGTGATGCTTTCTTTCATTCCTTTTTTTGTTTCCCAGGAAGCTGCTGATTATATCGAATCAGGTGATAAAACTATAAAAGGATGTAATACTAGTGATTGTCTTGAAGCTCTTGTAGCTAATTCGCCAAAAGCAAATGTTGGACATGTGGTTGAGCATATTGAATATGTGAGAGATTTAGTAGGTATTGATCATGTTGGAATTGGAAGCGATTATTATGGAAGTGACGATATGCCCATCGGTTTGGAAGATGTTTCAAAATATCCGAATCTTTTTGCTGCATTAATAAAAAAAGGATGGCCTGATGAAGATCTCAAAAAACTTGCAGGAGAAAATATTTTACGAGTGATGAGAGAGAATGAAGCTAATGCTAAACGTATACAAAAATCGCGTCAACCATCTACAAAAGTCATAGAGGACTATAACTAAACTTAACAAAATAAAAAAAGGCGATTAATGATGAAATATAAAGGTGACTTAGTTTTTTTATTTTTGTTTGCATTAATGTTCAACGCTTTCTCTTGTGAAAATGTGAGGCAAAATACATTAACGAGGAATATAGACCGAATCTTTAAGGATTTGTCGGCGAAAGATGGCCCTGGTGCTTCAGTGGCAGTTATCCGAAAGGGTAAAATTGAATATAGTAGGCAATATGGCAGTGCACAGGTTGAATACGATCTACCTGTTAATGAAAATACAATTTTTCATGTTGCCTCAGTATCTAAACAGTTTGCTGCAATGTCAGTAATGCTCCTTGCTTATGATGGGAAATTAGATCTTGATGATGAGGTCCAGAAATATTTGCCATATGTTCCCAAATTCAATCATCCTGTCACTATCCGGCAGATGATACAAATGACAAGTGGAATCAGGGATCAATGGGAATTGTTAGCCATAGGTGGTTGGCGATTGGACGATGTTATTACAACTGAACATGTTTTACAGCTTATTAAAAGGCAAAAGGAACTCAATTTTGAGCCCAATACCCAGTATTTGTATTCCAATATGAATTACACTTTGCTTGGACAAATCGTTGAAGAAGTATCTGGGAAAACTTTAGCAGAATTTTCAAGCGAACGAATTTTTGGGCCACTTGGCATGCGTTCAACGCATTTTCATGATGACCATGAGCATATCGTAGATGATCGTGCATACTCTTATAAGGAAATCGAAGGTGAGTTGAAAAAATCAGTACTAAGCTATGCAAATGTTGGAGCAACAAGTCTTTTCACAACTGCGAATGATCTTGCTCGATGGTTAGATAATTTTCGCCATGCTCGAATTGGCGGGGTTAAATTATTAGATGAAATGTTAACACAGGGTATTTTAAAGAGTCAGGAGAAAATTGCCTATGCACATGGTGTAGTAATTGGAGATTATAAGGGCTTAAGGACAGTGAGTCATGGAGGAGCTGACGCTGGTTTTAGATCGCATGTGGTTTGGTTTCCGGAAAAAGAGGTAGGAATAGTTGTTTTAACAAACCTATCAAGTGCAGGCCCAAGTGGTAGAGCATATAAAATTGCGGATTTATTATTTCAAAAAGAGTTCAGTCAATATAGTGAGCCAATAGATAAAAGTAAACTTGAAGCAATAGTAGTTGATGATAAAATACTTAATTCGATAATTGGTAGATATCAAATAGATACGGGTGTAGAAGTTGAATTATATAAAAGATGGTCATCTGTTTATGCAAAATTTGAGAATGGAGATCCAGTGCGATTGACTCCAGTGGGAGAGAACAAATTTTGGGTCAAAGATTTGAAAAAAATTATAGAATTCAACATTGGGAATGATTCCTCAGATAATTATTTTAATATTTTTAACGAAGACGGTCTGGAATCTGGTAAAGGAGTTCACACGGATCCATTTACAGTTTCGGACAGTGAGCTAAAGCTACTAAAGGGAAAATATTACAGTCCTGAATTAGAAGCGCTATATACAATCTCTCCAAAAAGTAATGGATTAATTGCAAGCCATATTCGTCATGGGGAAATTGAGCTTAAACCGATTTTCAAGAATCAGTATACGGGAGATAAATGGTTCTTTTCCAGCCTTAGTATCCAAAAAGAAGATGGTATAGTAACTGGATTCATATTAAATGGAGGCAGGGTTAAAAATTTAAAATTTATCAAACTGGATAAACCTCTACCAGATTTACCTATTATTTCTGAAGCATCCTCAATACCTGAATATCCTTTTCCTTTACCCAGTGGAGAGTATAGGATTGGTATGAAAGAATATTTTTGGACTGATAAGTCGCGAGAAGAAATATTTACCAAAAACAAACATGATTTCCGAAATGTAAATGTCCGTGTATGGTACCCCACTGATATAAATACCGGCCAGAAAGCAAAGTATATCACAAATCAGAATGAGTTTGGTTCTAATACTGAATTCAAGATGGTCCAACATATAAAAACCAATGCATTAAATAATGCTCCACCATTAAAAAAAATAAAACCATTTCCAGTATTGATTTATAATCATGGAGGTAGCTGGACTCGCTTCACAAGTACATTTACCACAGAGGAATTGGCAAGCCATGGCTATGTAGTATTTTCAATTGGACACAACGGATTTAATAAAACTCAGTTTCTGCGAAATGGATCAAGTGTAGCAATAGATACATTATTATCCCCCCCGCCAACTGGAGATTTGAAAAGGGATGCTCTAAAATATTGGAAATACCTTGATGAATTTCATTTTCCACAATGGGTAGCAGATATAAGATTTGTTATCGAAAAAACCATTACTTTAAATAATAATGGGCATTTTAAAAACATTTTAGATCTTGACAATATTGGTCTTTATGGCTGGTCTTTTGGCGGTGCTGCTTCAATTCAAACAGCCATTGATGATAAACGTGTTAAGGCTGCTATTGACCATGATGGCCAATTATTTGGTAAAGCAGATCAAGAAATAATTACAACTCCATTTATGCTATTTCATAGTGGTGATATTCCAGAAGCTCCTAAAGGGAAAAATGATAAAGAAACAGAAAAAAATCAAAGGATGATGAATGATTTAATTGAAATAGTTAAAACTAAAGATGCACAATTGAAAGAAAAATCTGCTAATGATTGGTATGATATAACTATTGATGGTGCTAACCATGGTCATTTTTCTGATTTAGTTTTATTCTACCCTGGCTATTCAGGTGATTTACCGGCAAAAAGAGCGCATAAAATAATTAATGCTTTAACCGTTTCATTTTTTGATCAATATTTAAAAAAATTGCCATCAAAATTATTGGAAAATCCAAATTTTAATTATTCTGAAGTGAAAATGATAAAAAAGCTAATTAATGATTAAACATCAAAGACCAATTTATCATTTATTTTTATATATCCTATTTATAGCATTTGTCCACAACCTGCTAATCAAAGGTATTAGCGCTCAAGATTTCAGTTCATATTATATTTTAACAAAAGATGGTACACAATTAGCAACAGATGTTTACAAACCGGATAATAATTCAATTTCAAAATATCCCGCTTTACTTATTATTACACGTTATCGGCGGAGCATTCAAGATGGAAAAACCGGAGAACCAATTTCTACGCTTAGTGCTCTGGATAAACATCTATTAGCAAGTGATTATGTATTAGTAAAAGTTGATGCTCGAGGAAGCGGTGCTTCTTTTGGAACCCGACCAACTGAATATGGGAAACAGGAAGTACTTGATGGATACGATATTGTGGAATGGGTGATCTCACAGAATTGGTCTGATGGGAATGTTGGAGCGTATGGGACATCTTATACTGGAACTACTGCAGAATTATTAGCTGCTGTGAATCACTCAGCAGTTAAGGCAGTAATTCCTGGGTGGTCAGATTTCGATGTCTATTCGAGTCCCATTCGACCATATGGTGCAATAGCTACAAATTTTATAAAAAAGTGGGGAGAAACAGTTGGCAATTTTGATAATAATAATGTTAAAGAACTCGGAGTTAGTGTTCGTCCGGTAAACAAGGATAAAAACTTATTTGAATCTGCAATAGAGGAGCACGCAGCAAATCCAGATGTTTTTGAAAAAGCCCTGGCTGCTGAATATCGAGATGATGAAATTAGTGGCGGAGAAACATGGGCGGATATTGGCCCGATATATTGGCGGAATGAAATTGAAAAGTCTAATATTCCCATGTTGGTATTTGCAAGTTGGCTGGATGCAGGTACGGTTGATGGGGCATTATTAAGGTATCAGAATCTTAATAATGCTCAAAATTTAATTTTAATGGCTTCAACACATGGTGGCCGTTACCATGCCAGTCCATATACTGTGAGTCAAACGCCACTTCCACCGCAACCGAGTGAATTTGAGCAGTATGAATTAAGAAGAATATTTTTTGATTATCATCTTAAAGGTCAACAAAATGGTGTGAATGATTGGGCTCCAATTCGTTTTTTTAACCTTGGCGAGGAGAAATACCATACTACAAATGCGTGGCCGCCCACAGGTTTTGTATATCAGGTTTTGTATATGGATAAGGATAAGAGTTTGGTAAAACGGAATGGAGTGGATATAGGCGTTGACGAATACATTATTGATTATGGAGTATCAACTGGGAAATATAACCGCTGGTTGGCACAAATGGGTCAGCCAATTCTTGAATTAGATGATCGCCAAGAAATGGATGGCAGGATGTTATCTTATACTACTAAGCCGTTAAATGAAGATCTGCAGGTTACAGGATACCCAGTCGTAAAACTAAAGCTTTCAACAAATCATAAGGATGGGATAGTATTTGTTTATTTGGAAGATGTGGATCCTACTGGGAAAAGTCGCTATTTGACCGAAGGTGGAATTCGCTTGATACATAGAAAGATCACCCCTAATCCATACTTTGTTAATGATTTACCTTATCACTCTTTCAATCGATTAGATGCGGAATTAATGTCTCCTGAAGAAGTCACTGAAATTAGTTTTTATATGTGGCCAATTTCTGCCTTAATACGTAAAGGTCATCGTGTCCGAATAGCGATCGCTGGTGCAGATGCAGGCATTTTTGACCCAATATCTAATAAAAGAGGGCAAATAATTAAATTATATCGTGGAGGCAGTATTCCATCACAAGTAAAATTGCCAGTAATAATTGGGGGTTTAAAATAAAGGATGAATCAAATGATAACTAAAACCATAAATGCAGTTCCTATATTAAAACTCGCCGTGAATAATTACAGAAGAATTTTTTCAATTATACTTATTTGGATATCTTTCTCTTTTGGATTAGCGGCTCAAGGATCATACGATTTAATTATTCGCAATGGACGAATAATTGATGGTACGGGGAATCCTTGGTTTCAGTCAGATATTGGAATTATGAATGGCAAAATTGTTGCTATAAAGAATCTTAAAAACCAAAAAGCAAAACGTGATATTGATGCAAGAGGACTGTATGTCACTCCCGGCTTTATAGACCTTCATTCTCATGCTGACAGGGCAATGACTTCTGATTTTATTGAACCACGTATGGCAAAAAGTTTAACTAGTCAAGGGCTTACAACAGTTTTAGGAGGAGCCGATGGTAGAAATACAATTTGGCCTTTGACTAAAGAAATGGAAGCTTTAAATAGTAAGGGGCATGGCATGAATTTTATCTTAATGGTAGGCCATAGTACTATACGCCGTGAAGTTATGGGAGATGATTACGAACGATTGGCCACTCAAGATGAGATTGAACGAATGAAAGGCCTGCTTAAAGAAGGCTTAGAAATTGGCGCTTTTGGAATGGGTGCGGGACTTGAATATCGACCTGCACGGTTTAGTAATACTGAAGAACTTATTGCTTTAGGTAAAGTCATTTCAGACTATAATGGTTTTTACATTGCACATCAGCGGAATGAAGCCATAATGCCACTTTCCCAATTACCAAGCACAGCCAAAGGTTGGCAGGTTGATGGTTTACAGGCTTTGGAAGAAACAATACAAATTGCTCGCGCTACTGGGATTCGGGTAGTTGGTAGTCACCATAAATCAAGAGGGAGATCTGCATTTGGCAGGTCTTCTCATGATATTCAAGTAATAAACAATGCACGCGATGAAGGCTTACAGGTATTTATTGATGTATATCCATATGAAACATTTGGAGGTGGCGCCAGGCCCATGATTCCTAAATGGTCTTTAGTGGATAAAAATATCTCTATAGTTGGAGGTAGAGATGATCCCAAATGGAGAGAAGAAGGTTTATTTAAAAACTCTAGAAATAACTTAAAACGTAATTGGTCGGATTCCGAAAAACGTGAAATAATTAAAAGAGATATTTCTTGGATCGTTGATCATAATGGTGGGCAAGATAGAGTTGTTGTCGTAGACTATCCGGATGAAGCTCTCGTGGGAAAAACATTACAGCAGATTGCGAATGATCGAAATACTACTTATCAAGAAGTGGTTGTTTACATGGCTTTAAATGGATATGAGGAAGTAATAGGTGGCGCATGGACACGTGGCTATGGGATAAATGATATGGATGTGACCAACTACTACAAGCAAAATTATACTATTACAAGTTCTGATGCAGCAGTTAGCGGCGTTAAAGACAGGGAAGGTTTCCAATCTGCACCGGGTGCTCACCCACGTCACTTTGGTGCATTTACACGTCGCATAGCTCGGTATGTTAAAGATTTGAATACAACCACTTTACCATTTGCAATTCGTTCAATGACTGGTCTTCCTGCAAGTGTTGTTGGATTAAAAGATCGAGGATATTTAAAGGAGGGTTTTGCTGCTGATATCACAATAATTGATTTCAATAATATAAGGGATAATGCGACTGTTTTAAACCCAGACCTATATTCGAAAGGTATAGAATATGTAATTATAAATGGGAACTTTACGGTTGATCGAGGTGAGCTCACAGGTAATTTGCCGGGTGTAATTATTAGGAGTAATCATGAAAATTTTTAGTTGGTTAAATTTGAGAACAAATATAATCAGTATATTTGTTCTGCTTCAATTTAATGGTTTAATTTTTTCACAAAATTATTCCAGGCCATCTCAATTCAGTGGTTTGGGCTCGTACATACAAAAGGAAGTTGTAGATCGCAACCTGCCTTCTTTAGCTATAGCGGTGGCAAAAGATGGTAAAATTATTTGGGAAGAAGCCTGGGGCATGGCTGATCGTGAAAACCAAATTCCAGCTACTCCTCATACGATGTATTCATTGGCTTCGATCTCCAAACCAATTACGGCCACGGGTATAATGGTTCTTGTTGAAAAAGGATTAATTGATATAGATGATCCTGCAAATAATTACCTTGGTTTAGCTAAGCTCAATGGACATTCATTTAATGCCAAAGGTGCTACGGTTAGGCGTTTGTTGGATCACAGTTCTGGGCTTCCACTTCATTACCAGTTTTTTTATGAAGATGAGCCTTATACAAGACCGCCCATGGATATAACCATACTGAGATATGGTAATCTTGTTACAAAACCTGGAGAAAGATGGCAGTATTATAACTTAGCTTATGGAATCTTAGATTATATCATTGAGAGAACTTCCGGGAGATCTTATTCTGATTTTATGCGAAATGAAGTATTCTTACCCTTAGGGCTTAATCATACTACCGTAGATATTGGTCCGGGCCTTGAAAAACATGCAGCAGTTAGGTATAATCCTGAAAATGAGCCTATTCCATTCTATGATTTTGATCATCCAGGCGCATCTGCAGTTTTTTCAAGTGCGCATGATCTTGTTCGATTTGGAATGTTTCATTTGAAGAATAGGCTTCCAGAACAACGTCGGATTATTACCACTAAATCTATAGACATTATGGCACAGGAAAGTTATACAAGACCTCAAGGTAGTATATCTAGAAAAGAATTTGGTTATGGTCTAGGATGGTCTGTTAGAAAAAACAATAAAGGATTGAAAATTGTAGGTCATGGCGGAGGTATGGGTGGCGTACGTACTCAGTTAGTTTTATTGCCTGATCAAGATGTTGCTATTGTGATTCTTTGTAATAAGAGTACGTCATTAGTCACGGAATTAGAAAATAAAATTTTGGAGCATTTATTCCCAAAGCAGTTTGAAAATCATAGTCAAATCACTTCAAATACAGAAGATGAAAAAGCTAAGGAGATAGGTCCTAATAGTATTAAAGAAAAGAAACTTTACGGGATATGGTCCGGAGGAGTAGAAACCTACAATGGAGAAAAAGAAGTAAATTTAAAGATTGATAAATCAGGCTATGCTTTTATCCGAATTGATGACCAACCCTGGTCTGTATTAAATAAACTAAGCTTTGAAAATAATTTTCTTAATGGTGAGTTTCGAGGCGATCTTGGAACAGATGATGTAAATCGTGTCAAGTATAAGCTTAGGCTTGATGTTAAGTACCGTCAAAATAAACTGAACGGAGCATTAATCGCGGTACCTGTTCCAGAAAAACGTGTCCGCAATGCACTAACTCATTGGGTTGAATTAAAAAAAGATTAAACAATGATTATTAAAAGAACATTTTTTTATTTAACTCTGATTTTAATTGGTTGTGAGAGCAATCATGAAAAAAATGAAGTGGATAAACTTTTTTCGGAGTGGAATAAAAGCGATTCTCCAGGAGGTTCTTTTGCTATTATAAAAAATGGAGATGTTTTGTACAAAGGTGGGTTTGGTTATGGGAACTTAGATTATGATTATCCGAATGCTTCCAACTCCGTTTTTTATTTAGCATCGGTATCAAAACAATTTACTGCGATGGCAATGGCACTTTTAGAGGAGCAAGGTAAAATATCATTGGATGATGATATCCGAAAATACTTTCCTGAGATTCCTGATTATGGTTCCAAAATTACTATAAGGAATCTAATCCATCATAATAGTGGATTGCGAGATTACTTAAACCTATGGGTTCTGAAAGGACGATCTTATGCAGATGTTTTTGATGAAAAAGAAATAATTAATCTCATTGCAAGGCAAAAAGAACTCAATTTTAATCCAGGTGATGAATACATGTATTCTAACTCTGGTTATTTTTTGATGGCAGTACTTGTAAAAAGAGTTACTGGTATGTCTATCCGTGATTATACCAACCAATATTTCTTTCAACCTTTAGGTATGAATCATACTCATTTTCATGATAACCGTGATATGATCGTAAAAAATCGTGCAGAAAGTTATTATGTAAAAAATGATTCAGTGCTTGAAAGGGTACATAGTAGTTTTGACTTGGTTGGTTCAGGTGGACTGCTATCTAATATAGATGATTTGATCCTGTGGGATAAAAACTATTATAACAATAAAATTGGATCTGGGGAAAATTTGATGGAGACAATTCGAACAAAAGGAATATTGAATAATGGGGACACCCTTGATTATGCCTTTGGTCTTGCACACGGGGATTATAAGGGACTAAAAACAATTGGTCATAGTGGTGGTATGCTTGGATACAGGACACATATGTTGCGGTTCCCAGATCAGCGATTTTCGGTTATAATTCTTTCGAATTTGTATTCAATTAAACCGGGTGAATTGGCTAAAAAAATCAGCGATATTTACTTGGCTGATATATTAGCTGATCCAGATTCTGAGACAAGTGAAGAGGAGGTTTCTACCAGTGAATTAGATGAAACTGATTTTAGAATGGATAATGAGCAACTTTCCAAATTTAGTGGTACGTTTTTTTCACCAGAATTGGAAACATCGTATCATTTTAATATGAAAAAGGACACATTGACATGCCAAGTCCGTTATTTGGACTCCGTAAGTTTAAATCCAACAGGTCCTTTTACGTTTAAAAAAGATAAATGGATAAGGCTGGAGTTTGAAAATAATTACAACGGATTTACACTCAATACTGGTCGGGCAAAAAATATAAAATTCAAAAGAATAAAAGATTAAACACTTAGAATGATTTTTACAATTACTCAGCTAAAAATAGAAGGAGTATAGGGATGAGAATAAGCAATAAAGTATTCAACTTTTTAATAGTCGTATTATTATTTCCTACACATTCGCTAGCTCAAGATAATGTGGAAGAATGGGATGTAACCTTAGCTAGAGGAAATACGCGCGATATATCTTTCGAGACCGATGAAGGGACTTGGATGTCTGTAGATATTTCACCAAATGGAAAATGGATAGTATTTGATCTCTTAGCTCATATCTATCGAGTTCCTTCAAAAGGTGGTAAAGCACGTGTGCTTACGCAGGAAACAGGTGTAGCTATTAATTATCATCCACGTTATTCTCCAGATGGTAAATCAATTGCATTTATTTCTGATCGTGCTGGCCAAAATAATCTTTGGATAATGGATGCTGATGGATCAAATCCCAGATCTATATTTGAGGATTTAAATTTACGTGCAAGCCATCCAACCTGGACACCGGATAGTGAATATATTATTGTATCAAGGCAGTCAGTAGCTAGAGGCCCATCCCAAGGAAGAGATTCAGGGATTTATATGTACCACCGAAATGGTGGTAAAGGAATAAAGATAGGCGGCAAAGAATTACAAGGTGCAAAATGGCCGTCCGTTTCTGAAGATGGAAAATATATATATATTCATTTAAGAACGCCTGGGCAAACAGTTGCCTGGAATGTTAGTGATATACTTCAAGGTGCCATCAATATACGAAGATATGAATTTGACACAGGAGAAATCACTCCAGTTACAAGTGGTGCTCCTACAAGACAATTAAGACTTTCATCTGGAGGGGCATATGCTCCTGAGATTTCACCTGATGGACGATGGCTAGCATTTGCAAGACGTATTCCTGATGGTACTATTACTTGGAAAGGTCATGAATTTGGTCCTCGAACTGCATTATGGCTCCGTGATTTATTAACAGGGGATGAACGAGTAATTATGGACCCTATTGAACAGGATATGACTGAAGGAATGAAAACCATAAGAGTTCTACCCGGATATAGTTGGGATGCAAAAGGGAATTCCATCATTCTATCTCAAGGCGGTAAGCTAAGGCGTTTGAATGTTAAATCTGGAAAAATTAAAACAATCCCCTTTACTGCCAGTGTAAAAAGAACGATTTCTGAGCAGGCTTATAAACAATTTGATATTTCTGATGAGCCATTTAAGGTGCAATTCACAAGGTATCACGTAGGTGCCCCGAATGGTAGTGCTGTTGCGTTCCAAGCTGTGGGTAAAATATATATTATGTCCCTTCCGAACGGAACACCAAAAAGATTGACCAAGGCTGATTTCCGTGAATTTGAATATACACCAAGTTGGTCACCAGATGGTAAATGGATAGCATTTGTTAGTGTCGATGAAACTGGAGCAGGTTATTTATGGAAAGTACGCTCTACAGGTGGTTCTCCTACACGATTATCAAAAGTATACGGCGAATATATGCACCCTACTTGGAGTTCTGATGGTAAAGAGATAGCACTTGTTAGAGGTGCTGGCGCTACTGCGCGAACAAGAACTATGATCGATAATCCTTACTATGATATCCTTACCATTTCTTCTTCAGGAGGTAAGTTTAAAGAGATCGTTAGAGTTCCAGTACCAGTTTCATTTGCTCGATCCCAATTTGTGAGACCATCATTTGGAAAAAATAACAGAATATTTTTTCCTCAAATGGGTGTAGGCAGAGGTGATTCAACTCGATTGATTTCAGTAAATAATAAAGGAAAGGATAAGCGAACCCATTTCATTTTTCCTTATGCTGACGAAGTTATGATATCTCCGGAATCAAAATGGGTTACGTTCAATGAAGGTGATAATATTTATCTTGTGCCAATGCCATTTGAAGGTCTTTTCTCTATCCCAATAGCTATAGATAAGAAAGATGGTAAAGGTGCCTTACCTGTAAAAAAATTGAGTGACCAAGGAGGTATTCATCCAAGCTGGCTCAATGAAAATACTGTTCAATTTGGCAGTGGCTCACAATATTTTACCTATAACACTGAATCTTCAAAAAAGGAAACCCATGATATTGATCTTGTTGTGCCAAGAAATATTCCCCAAGGTACTATTGTTCTTTCGGGTGCCCGAATACTTACTATGGATAACCGAAAAGTTATTGATAACGGTGATATAGTAATAAAAAAAGGAAGGATTTCTTGTTTAGGTGAATGTGATAAATCAGATGCGGATAAAATAGTGGATCTGAAGGGTAAAACAATAATTCCGGGATTAATTGATATGCACTCGCATCTTTACAGAGAATATCGTGGGATTATTCCAATGAAAACATTTGAGGCATCAGTACCACTGGCATATGGTATTACTTCAAACCTTGATAATTCTATGTGGTCCCAAGATGTTTTTCCGGCTGCAGAAATGATTGAAGCGGGTGCGCTTATTGGTTCTCGCACCTATAGCACCGGAGATCCTTTGTACGCAGGAGATGGCCCTAGGCAAAATGAATTGACGAGCTATGAAATAACTGAAGATAATATTAAGCGTCTTGCCTCGTGGGGAGGTGTATCACTAAAACAGTATATGCAGCCTCAGAGAAAGCAACGGCAGTGGGTATCAGACGTAGCGCGCAAACTTGGGTTAATGGTTACGGCTGAAGGTGGAGATTTAAATTATAATTTATCTATGATCATGGATGGGCAAACTGCATGGGAGCACCCAATTAGTTATATGCCAATATATTCCGATGCTGCAAAATTTTTTGGTAAAGCAAAAACAGTATATTCTCCAACATTTATGGTTGGTGGCTCTGGTCCATGGAATGATGAATATTTTTTTGCACAGTCAGAAGTTTGGAAGGATGAGAAACTAAGACTGTGGATGCCTTGGCAGCAGCTAATCCCACATAGTCGTAGACGTGAGTTGAGACCTGAAACAGATTATAGTTATACTTTTTTAGCACAGGTATTAGCTGATATCATGGCAGAAGGCGGGCATGGAGCAATTGGATCTCATGGTCAACAGCATGGGGTTGCATCGCATTGGGAGGTTTGGGTGGCTGCCTCAGCAATGGGACCCATGGGCGCATTAGAATTAGGAACAAATGAAGGAGCTTATTTTTTAGGTGCACAAAATGATGTCGGTTCATTGGCAAAAGGAAAACTGGCTGATTTAATTGTGTTGAATTCAAATCCATTGGATGATATAAAAAATACACTTGACATAAAGTATGTTATGAAAGGCGGGATTTTATATGATGGATTTAATTTAGATGAAATCTGGCCTGAGAAGAAAAAATATGGAAAACGTCCTTGGATTAATGAGGATGCATTGCGTCAAGATTCAAGGCCAATTGAATAATTGAAAATATTATTAGGAGAAATTGTGAAAAAGCCCATATTTAACCCACTTTATATTTTTCTAATTCTTTTTGGTTTTTTATATGGTAATTCAGATAATCGTTTAGCAATCGTTGGTGCTACAATAATTGATGGTACTGGTAAAAAACCTATAGTTAATGGAGTTATTCTTATAGAGAATGGGAGAATAAAAGCAGTTGGTAAAAAGAATGATATAAGAATACCCATGGACTTTGTGCATATTCAAGCAAAAGGTAAATTTTTAATTCCAGGTTTAATGGATGCTAACCTTCATTTATTTTTGAATATTGATTTAGAAACATTGATAAAATATGAAGATCGATATCATGAAATAGTAATTGAAGCGGCCCAAATTGCATTAAAGACAGGTCAGACAACAGTATTCGACACTTGGGGTCCAAGGGCCGCGCTGGTGAAAGCTAGGGACATGATTAATGACGGTGAAGTCCCAGGAAGCCGAATTTACCTTGCTGGTAACATAATTGGATTTGGTGGGCCATTGTCAGCAGATTTTCGTGCCCAAGCAGCACCATATGTGAGCAAGGCTTTTGTAAAACGAATTGAAGACGCATGGGTAGAAAATACAGGTCGTTCACTACTTTGGATGACTCCTGATGAAGTACGTTCGATCATCAGAGATTATACAACTAAGAGTATGGATTTTCTCAAGTACGGAGCTAGCGGACATAAAGATATGAATTTTATTTCATTTTCTGAGCGTGTCCAACGGGTTATTGTTGAAGAAGGCCATCGAGCTGGAATGACCGTACAAACTCATACAACCTCGGTTGAGAGTTTAGATATGGCTATTGAAGCTGGGGTTGATATTGTTACGCATGGCGGGATATCAGGACCTACAACTCCTATACCTGATGAAACTATTCAAAAGTTAGTTGATAGAGATGTAGCTATCTCTGCTTTAGCTATAACGCAAAAGCGTCTGGATGCTTTAATTGAGCATGCACCTGGCAGTACCTTAACTCCCTATATGAAGATTCAAAAGACTAATCATGAGAATATGATAAAGGCAGGTGTTATTTTGTTAGTTTCAACTGATGCTGGTATTCAAAATCCGGTATTGACCGCAGAATCAGATAATCCATCTGTTTTAATTGACCCACGAACCAAACTTGGGGATGGGCACTTTAATGCGCTACTTGCTTTTGAGGAGCGGGGTATGAAGCCAATGGAAATTTTAAAATCTGCAACCAGTCATGTTGCTAGAGCATATGAATTGGAAGATGAAATTGGAACTTTGGAATCTGGTAAAATTGCCGATATGGTTCTTCTTAACGCAAACCCACTTAAAAGTGCAAAAAATTATCGCAAAATAAACATGGTGATTAAAGAAGGTAAAGTTGTTGATCTTGACGCGCTTCCAATTGCGCCAATTATTAGTTCTATGGAGGTGGCACCAACTGAAACAGATGAAAAGAGGTAAGTATGCTAAATAATAGACTATTAAAAATGAGATCATCTAAAATTTTTATGCAGCCTGTTAATAAAAGCTGGGTTTGGTTAGTACTCATTATACAAATGGTTAATTTCAGTTTTGTAACAGGCACCGATGCCCCGGAATCAAAAGAAGTTGAAATAAAATGGGGAATCAAAATTCCTTTACGTGATGGTGTTAAAGTAAATGCGACCATATATCAGCAGCGTGGGTTAACAGATAAGTTGCCTGTCATACTTACTTTGACACCATATAATGCAGACACATATCAAAAATTTGCCTGGTATTATGCACAAAATGGTTACATTTTTGCTGTAGTAGATGCTCGAGGCAGAGGAAATTCAGAAGGTGAGTTTAATCCAATGCTTCAAGAAGCAAATGATGGACATGATATTGTTGAATGGCTTGGGAAACAAGAATGGTCTGATGGTCAAGTGGCTATGTGGGGCGGTTCCTATGGCGGATATGATCAATGGGCTACCGCAAAAGAATTTCCATCACACCTTAAGACTATAGTTCCAGTTGCTTCTTGCTTTATGGGTGTTGATGTACCAATACGTGGTAATATCACTTCACCTTATTGGATTCAGTGGATGACACTCACTAGTGATAAAATAGCGAATTTTAATTTATTTGGAGAAAAGGAATATTGGTCATCTGTATACTTTCAAATGTATAAAAATCATCTTCCGTATGCTGATCTACCAAAATTGGCGAATAATTCAACCACAAAATTTAATGTATGGATGGACAATCCAGAGCAAGGTGAATTCTGGGACAGCTATAATCCCACAGATAAAGATTTTAAAAAATTTAGAATGCCTATTCTAACAATCACTGGACACTATGATGGTGATCAGCCGGGGGCCATGGAGTACTACCACCAGCATATGAAACTTGGTTCAGCAAAAGGCCGTCAAAATCATTTTCTTATTATTGGACCATGGGATCATGGAGGTACACGAGTACCAAAAAGAAAGGTTGGTGGTCTTGATTTTGGTGAGGAAAGTTTGCTTGATATAAAAAATGTTCATAAAGAGTGGTATGATTGGACAATGAAAGATGGACAGAAACCTGAGTTCCTAAAAAAACAAATTGCTTACTATGTTTTAGGGTCAAATAAATGGAAGTATGTTGATTCTCTTAAAGAATTAGATCGTAGTAGAAAAAAATTATATTTGATTTCGGATGGTAATGCTACCAGTGTTTTTAATTCGGGTAGTTTAAAATCTGATTTAAACTATAAAAACAATACTGATTCCGATACTTATATTTATGATCCTTTAAATACGAAGCCAGGTGAAATCGAACTTGAAACTGTAGTAGGTAGTGGATATCGTAGTGGTGACGGTTATATTATTGACCAATCATTTGCAATGTCAATAGATGGTAACGGTTTGGTTTATCACAGTGAGCCATTTGAGTCAGATACAGAAATCTCCGGCTATGTAAAATTTGTTGCGTGGATTGGAATGAATGTTACCGATACTGACTTTATTATTAGCCTGTATGAAATTTTGCCTAATGGAAATAGTGTTCTTTTAACCGATGATCAGTTAAGGGCACGTTATAGGAAATCACTAGGAAAAGCCGAAATGGTAAGACCTGGGAAAATATTGAAATATGAATTTGATGGATTTATGTTTTTCTCGAAACAAATTCAAAAAGACAGCAGGCTACGTTTGGTCTTCAAATCAATTAATTCAATAAACTCACAAAAAAACTATAATAGTGGTGGTGTAGTTGCTCAAGAGTCCGGTAAAGATGCCAAGACTGCAAATGTAACTCTTTATCATAGTAAGAGATATTCAACTTATCTCGAACTGCCTATTATAAAATGAAAAAAAGGAAATAACACAATGAATAATTTTAAATTAAAAAATTTATTAATTCTTTCACTTCTATTTGTCGGTTGTGAATCAAGCACTTACGGACCTAAGTGGTCTTCGGCCATAGATGATATTGCAAATGAGGCAATGAATACAGGCAAGGTAGCGGGCATATCTGTGGGAGTAGCATATGGAGATAGTGAATTTTTTAAAGGATATGGTAAAGCTGATTTGGAGTTAGATGTAGCAACTCCAGATAATGCAATATATGAAATTGGATCTGTTACGAAGCAATTTACAGCAGCGGGTATCCTTAAACTTGCTGAAGAAGGGAAAATCGATCTTAACGCTGATATAAGAAAATACCTTGGCAGTGATGCTGAATTTCCAGATAAGAAAGGTTATAACACACAAGGCCATATAATTCCTGTCATAAGATTATTAGATCATACTTCCGGGATTAAAGGATATACGGAAATGCCATCTGCAAGGCCGCTCTTTGTCCAAGACTTACCAAGAGATTCTCTTGTTTCACTTTTTTCAGAGCATCCTTTTGATTTTCCTCCTGGTGAGCAAATGATTTATAATAACTCTGCATATTTTCTTGCAGGATTGATCATTGAAAAAGTTTCAGGAAAAACATATGCAGATTATGTTGAAGAAAACTTTTTTAAACCTTTAGGTATGGATAATTCTAGTTATTGTTCGAATCAAGCAATTTGGAAAAATCGTGCTCATGGATATGATACGGATAAAGAAACTGGTGGAATGATCCATAAAGGTTATCTTGTACATTCTGTTCCATATGCTGCAGGGTCACTATGTTCAACTGTAAGGGATCTAGTTAAGTGGAATCAAGCGCTTCACAAAGGTGGGATTCTAAGTAATAGTGTCTATAAGCAAATGATTACGCCAGGACAATTAAATGATGGCACTGTATTAAGATATGCGCGAGGTTTGGGTTTAACAAAAATAGCTGGTCGTAAAGCTATTCACCATGGCGGAGGTATCAATGGATTTTTAAGCCAGTCCCTATATTTTCCTAAAGAAGACCTTACCGTGGTGGTGTTAGTGAATACTAGCGGTCCAATTTCTCCAAGTAAACTTGCAGAAACCATTGCTATAAAAATCTTGGGGCCGGTAGCGGAGCAAATTTTTTCGGCAAATCTTAGCAAGAGTGAGATCCAACAGTTCTCTAAAATTTATGCGGGTGTTGCCAGAGGTAGAAAAGTTAATGTTGAAATTGGTGATGATGGAAAAAATCTCACCTATGTAATAAAAAGAGTTGATAAAAAATTAGGTGAAGCCTATAGTGAGGCTGAAGATGAACCTGAGCCTAAAGTACTTGATTATAAAGGCGAAGGGATTTTTCGAAATGGATCCACAAAGTTTATTTTTTCTGAAGGAATAAATGAATTACGAATTGATTTTGGGTTTGGCTATTCTATATTTAAGTCTAAATGACTTTAGATTATTATATTTAATAAATAGTAATAATTAAAAATCAACGCTTAGTTTAACCAAAAATACAAAGTGATACTATCATTACCAAGCCACATAAAATTTGTTTAATTAAATTCGTTTACCAACAATTAATAAGATATCTGATTATAATATATTTGTTTTCTTTTGTGGGATACGCGAATGAAGATATTGATTATTACAGTTTAAAAAATAAAAAACTCTTTGCTTTACGTGTAGATGACCCACCTATTATTGATGGAGTACTTGATGATGAGGCGTGGAAAAGATCAAAAGCCACAAGTGATTTTTTACAATTTTTCCCCTATGGTTTAGTTGCGCCATCTTTACCAACTGATGCCTATGTACTTTACGATGATAATTATTTATACATTGGAATTTATAATCACGACCCTGAGCCTGAAAAAATAGTTGGAACATTAAGCCGAAGAGACGATTGGGGAACTGCTTTTTCTACGAATTCCGATTGGGTAGGAATTGGTATTGATTCTAATAATGATAATAAAACGGGGCATTGGTTTTCTGTCAATGTAGCAGAAGTGCAAGCTGATATGTCAATAAACGAAAATGGTATTGGATGGGGAGCTTATGATCAATCTTGGAATGCAGTGTGGGATAGCAAGGTATCGATCGATGATAATGGTTGGTCTGCTGAATTGAAAATTCCCTTGGAAATATTTCCATACAGTTCTGATCAAGTTCAGGTTTGGGGTATTGGAATTGGCCGGTGCATACAGCGTTTTCAAGAAGAGGATTGGTGGCCAGGGAGAACAAAAGGTGTTAGAGGCCAGGTGCCTCATTGGGGAGTTATGACGGGGATAGAAAATTTACCCCATCATAAACAACTTGATGTAACGCCCTATTTTCTAAACGGTAAAACAACTGGGGAGAATGTTGAAAACACTTCTTTAATTGGATTAGATGCTCAATATAATCTATCATCAAATTCAACATTAAATTTGGCTTTTAATCCAGATTTTGGTCAAGTCGAAGCAGATCCTTCCATCCTAAATCTTACTGCATTTGAAACAAAATTAGATGAACGAAGGTCATTTTTTGTGGAGGGGGCAAATTTTTTCAGAAACAGAATAAATTTGTTTCATTCTCGACGTATTGGACAGCGACCAGGATATTATAGACCAAGTGCGGGTTCTATAATTGATCAACCTAATGAGACGACTATTTTGGGTGCAGCAAAAATTCTTGGAGAAAGACGCGATGGTACAAAATATGGTTTGATCAATGTTATCACAAATAAAGAATATGGTATTCGTGAATATGAAAATAATGGAGTATTGAAGCAGGATAAATTTTTGTTAGAACCGTATACAAATTATTTAATTGGAAGAGTTCAAAAACCAATAATAAATAACGTTTCAACCATTGGATTTACAGGAACCGATTTAAGACGCCAAAATGATAAAAATATATCAAGTGCTTTTAGTCTTGATTGGAATATTAATTTAAAAAATAACCGTCTTTTTCTGTTTGGACAGCTTGTTAGTTCTATAAAAGAAGAAAATGGTTTTGGTGGCGCAGTTTCAATTAATTATCGAGATCCATCCTGGTGGGAGTTGGGCGGATATATAGGTGTTGGAGATGATATTTTAAGTCTAAATGATATTGGGTTTTTACCCAGAGCTAATATGAGAAATTTTGGTTTAAATGCAGCAATCCGAAGAGACGAACCAAAGGGTATATTTATTAGTCAAAAGCTTTCAGTTCATCATCGTCTAAGCTTAAGATATACAGATAATACAATCATTAGAAATAAAATAAATCTAAAGCAAGAGAACACATTTAAGAATTATTGGAAATTTGGATTTGAAGTTGAGTTAAATCCAGAAACATTTAGTGATAATGATCTATTTAGAAATTCAAAAGCTAAAATTATTAAACAAGAATCTACACAGATTAATAAAATTTGGATTCAATCTGATCGTAGAAAGCGTATAATTGTTAAACCCAATATTGATTTTTATAATAAAGAAAGGTCAGGTCTTGGGAAAGGGATTGGTTTAGATATTACTCTAAAACCTACGGACTATATTTATTTTTCAATTAAATCTTCGGATGATTTTCAGTTTAGTGAAATGCAGTGGGTAGAACTGATTGAAGATTCATTAAAGACAGATATCATTTATGCATCAACCAAACAGAAAACAAAAAATGTAAATTATCGAATAAACTGGACTTTTTCGCCAACTTTGACATTGCAGTGTTTTTACCAACCATTTAATGTTGATGTTAAGTATTCGGACTATGGAAGATTAATAAAAGAAGAATCTTATGATTTGGAAGATTATAATTATATATCAGAAAAAAGTTTTAAAATTGATAATCATGTAGGCACTTTTGTAATGCGCTGGGAATATATGCCTGGTAGTTTATTCTATTTAGTCTATAGTCTAAATGAACAGGGATACTATTCTTATAATACTGATAGCTGGCAGCGGCTAAAGTCTAACTCGCTTTTCTTAAAAATAAATTATTTCTTTCAAACATAGATTAAAATATAAAACAATTAAATGAATACACGTGATTTTTCAGACATCTTAGTGTAAGTTTCCAATTTCTTTATAGAATGAGGCTTATTCTTTTCGACAGCACAGTGCATAATAATATTACACAAAGATAAAGCTGCAACATTTGGACTGAAAAAATAACGAGATGGATTATTAACTAAAAGATTAACGTTTGCACCTTTAGATATTGAAGAATGTACACTATCCGTAAATGATATAGTTTTAGCTCCCTTTTTTTTTGCAGCTAAAAATATTTTTTCAGAATCTGACATAACGTTATCAAAGGAGAAGCTAATTACAACATCTTTATCAGTTAAATTATTAATTGCATCAAAAACTTCACCATGATAATGAGATATGTGTATAATTCCAGCTTTAATTGTTCTTAGTAGATGTTGTAGATATAGACCTAATACTTGATTATAACCAAGGGCACAAATATATACAATATTTGAATTAAAGATAATATCAACAGTCTCTTCTATTAATTCAAGATCAACTTTTTTACTAGTTATTTGCAGTGCTGATAGATCAGCTGATATAGATGATACGATTGATTCCTCTACAGCGTTTGATGTTTTGAAATCTCCCAAAATATCAGGATATGTTTTATGCTCTAATGTTTTTAATCGGACTTTAATCTTATTTCTATAATCTTTAAAACCACTAAACCCTAAATCTTTACAGGCATTTATAAGGGTAGATCGATCCACTGAAAGTTTTTTTGATAGGGCTTCTGAGCCATTTATTACAACTTGTTCAGGATGATCTAAAATGTATTGAACTATACGACGACGTTTTCTGGGAATCTTTTTTAAATCAATGCTCATATGATACTTTAGTTAATCCATCTCAATTAATGAAATTAATTAGTGATAATCCGATCGATAAGGTACAATAATTTATTTTCTTATTATTAAAAAGAATACATCGTAAATATGGTATAATTAGAAAGAGCAACATATTTGTTGTATTAGTGCAACTATACTGGTTACTTTGAGACAATGACATTGACGAATTGCTTAATATACATAATTAAACTCTGAAAAAATTAATTTATATGATTTATTCCAATCGTAGATTTGATTTTTTTATGATGATATGCCTCCTATTGCTGTCTAATGCTTGTACAGTTAAACCAACTTCAAATGTAAAACCAGCTGTTAGCGAATATTCAAAACGCATCGAAAAAATAATGATGCGTGATGGGGTATTACTAAATACTGAAATTTATTTTCCAAAAGATAAGAATGGTAAACTACCAATCCTTTTTACGCGGACACCCTATGGCTTGAGGCATGATGATGAAGGACTTCATTCAAGTCTGACTTCCTCATATAAAGAATTGGCGGATGAAGGATATATTTTTGTCTTCCAGGATATTAGAGGGAGATACGATTCTGATGGAGAGTTTAGTATGTTACGAACACCAGTTTCTGAAGATGCGAATGCAAATGTTGATGAGGCAACGGATACTTATGATACTATTGAATGGCTAATAAAAAATATTGATGGCCATAATGGTAAGGTAGGTATTCTGGGCATATCCTACGGTGGATGGCTGACTGCAATAGCTCTTACAGATATACATCCGGCTGTTAAAGCAATTTCACCCCAAGCCTCGCCATCAGATATGTATATGGGTGATGATTTTTATCATAATGGAGCTTTTAGGCTCAGTCCTTCCTTTGGTTTTGCAGCTATGATGGAAAGATCAAAAGAGAACTTCCCCTTTGATTTTGGAGATGAGGACGTATATGATTTTTATTTAAATCTGGGACCACTCTCAAATGCTAATAAAAAATATTTTTTTGATAAAGTTCCAACTTGGAATAACTTTATGGAGCACAGTAATTATGATTCATTTTGGAAAGAAAAAGAAGTTACTCATTACTTAGAGGATGTCAGTGTACCTGCGTTAAATGTTGCAGGATGGTGGGATGCCGAGGATTTTTATGGGCCTATGAAAATATATCAAAAACTTGAAAAGAATGATCAAACTAATATTAATAGACTTGTTGTAGGTCCATGGCGTCACGGAGGTTGGGCTAGGGGAAAAGGAGATAGTCTCTGGGCCATTGGATTTGGAAGTAACACCTCTGAATATTATAGAAGTAACATACAAGCACCGTGGTTTTCTCATCATCTCAAAGAAAATAATCCACAGAATTTTCCAGAAGCGCATGTGTTTATTACAGGTTTAAATCAGTGGAAATCTTTTAAGACTTGGCCACCATTATCTGAAACTAAACCTACAAACTTTTATTTTCGTCCTGATAATAGCATTACAATGAATCTCCCGATTGATAAAGAAGGTATGGAATCGCTTTCTTATGTATCAGATCCCAACAATCCTGTGCCATATTCAAAAAGACCAATTAAAGGTTTTTGGCAAGGTGCTCAAGCAATGTGGAAAGTAGAAGATCAGCGTTTCATAGATAATAGAGAAGATGTATTGACCTGGATGACCAAACCTTTAGAAGGGGGGATTGAAATTGCCGGTGAAATCATTTTGAACTTATTTGCCTCAACAACAGGTACTGATGCTGACTGGATTGTAAAATTAATTGATGTTTACCCGGAAGATTCATCTGATTTAAATATGGCTAATTATCAGCTTATGATTGCAGATGAAGTAATTCGATCAAAATTTAAAGATAGTTTTTCTGAACCGAAACCATTAGTACCTGATGAAATCAATCATTTTAAAATCTCACTTGGAACAAGAGGCCATAAGTTTAAAAAAGGGCATAGAATAATGGTTAAAATTCATAGTACGTGGTTTCCTCTTATTGATCGTAACCCACAGAATTTTATCAATATACCAACGGCTACTAAAAATGACTATGTAGTCGCAACTCAATCTATATTTTTATCAAAATCAAAGGCTACATATATAGAACTGCCAGTGATTCAAAAGGATGAAAATAATGATGAATAAAATGATGAAGGTTAGAAATATAACAAAGTTTTTTACTGCAATTTTATGCACATTATCGATTCTTCTTGCAGGTAATGATAATGTTTTACAACCCATGGATATTTTTGAGATGGAAGGTGTATCTGATCC
>Ga0209403_10001723_pt1 | contig 27715 bp, 25 predicted proteins | sample ArcticOcean_MG_C_8_FD_187440 | JGI IMG/M metagenome (GOLD analysis project Ga0209403, IMG submission 187440) | Marine microbial communities from western Arctic Ocean - ArcticOcean_MG_CB11_86 (SPAdes) (version 2) | ecosystem: Environmental > Aquatic > Marine > Oceanic | place: Arctic Ocean... | reverse complement strand
GGAAAAAGTGGTGCCCAGGGACAGATTTGAACTGCCGACACGCGGATTTTCAGTCCGCTGCTCTACCAACTGAGCTACCTGGGCATCCGGGGCAAGGAACCCGGTGGGCGACGAACGCCCGTAGACGTTGGGGTTCATAGTGGAATTTGAATTATCTGTCCAGCGCCAGGGCGCTGAAGGCGCGGTGGCCTGCACGCTTGTCATCAGGCCATGGTGGGGAATTCCTTCAATCGCCCTTCAAGCCGGGTCTTTGCGGTAGAGATGATAACGGCCCGCCTCCACGCCGTCAGGCAGGGCGACCGCCCCACAGCCGGGAATGTCCAGGGCCTGGTCGGCGGCGACCACGGCGCCTGGCGCCAGCAAAGGCGCCAGCGCGGGGCCGACGAAGGCGGCAAGTGCTGCGGTCAGCGCCGCATCACCACTGCCAATATCGCAATGAGCCAAAACCGCCCGCGCCCCTATGCGGGCCAGGGCGCCGGGCAAACTGTCCTTAAAATCACCCTCCAGCAGATGCCGGGCATCGGGCACGCAATCGGGGTGCGCGGCAACCTTGCGTTCAAAAATAAAGATCTCGCGCCCAGGCAGGCGGTCGCGCAAATGATCAAAGGTACGGCCATTGCCCAGTCCCAGTTCCAACACCGGGCCTGCCGCCACGCCAATCTCACCCACCGCCCAATCGAGGCAGGTCCGCTGCGCCTGCAGGCGGCGGATAGCGCTGTCCAGGCGGCTCAAGACCGGCACCATACCATCGACGGCGCGGCGCTAAAGTCATTCTGCGTGATCAAGCGTCGCCAGTCTCCAGCGCCCGAAGCCGGCGGTTGGCCTCGGTCAATTGCAGGTTGGATTGTTCCTGCCGCCGCGCCAGCTCGCGCATGATTTCAACCGCCATGGTGGGGAATTCATTCACCAGACGAAAAAACAGATCCTTGCTGATCCGCAGAGTATCCAGTTTCGAGGTCGCCGTAATGGTCGCGGTGCGGGGCACATCGCACAGAATGGCGATTTCACCCACGAAGGCATTACGCCCAATCTGGGCCACGGTCAGGTGTGCACCATCGGGCCCCTCGATCACCACGTCCGCCGAGCCCTCGACGACCAGGTAGGCGGCATCACCCATGTCGCCCTGACGAAACAGGCTTTGCCCCTCCTGGAAGGCTAGGCGCTCAGAAGTGAAGGCCAATAATTTCAGCTTGGAAGGTTCTATATTGGCAAACAGCGGAATACTGCGCAGCAGTTCAACTTCTTCATTCAGGCTCATGACCGACCTCCGCCCCTTAATCGAGACACTCTAGGGCATTTCCATTCTAGAAATGCGCAGACCTTTAGGATTAGGGAAATCTTTACAATCACTTAGGATCGCTTTGCGAGTCTCATTGACTCGGAATTGCGCCATCCTACTCCGATGCCAATAGTTCCTTGACATGCTCATTACTCCCACTCAAATCGGCAAATACGCCGCGCTCCATCAAGCGACCCTGACGTATGACCAGAACTTCATCGAAACCGGCCGCCATGCTGGCCCGTTGCACGGACCAGATTAGGCAGCGCCCTTCGAAATCGGCCAGCAAAGCCTCCATTATCCCGGCCTGAGTAGCGGAGTCCAGGGACATGGTGGATTCCGACAAAATCAAAATATCAGGGCGCTTCAACACGGCCCGGGCCAACGCCAGTTTTTGCCGCTGCGCCGTGGACAGTCGGGAACCGGCAATGCCCACGTCGAAAGTCAAACCAACCTCGGCCACGATTTCGTGCAGGCCCAGACCCGCGATGACTTCGGAAATCAGCGCGCCGACCAGATCCGCCGCCCGGGCCTGGCCATAGGCCACCTTGCCGAACAGGATGTTGTCCTGGATATTTGCGGCGGCGTTATATTTTTCCACATCAAAGAATTTCACCGAGTCGCGCAACTCTTCAGGCAAATTGGCGGCGAAATAGCGCCGTGCCTCAAGAATTTTGCTCTGCAGGCTATCATCCACCAAGCCAAGGCGATGACGGGCTGGAATGAGTTTAAACGGCAAGGACATCAACTGCGCCTGGTCCTCGTCGGGCAAAGCTGCCAGATTAGCCCGGTCACTGCGTTGCAGCAGGGCCTGGATATCGGGCAGATCGTCGGCAGAAATAAAACTGAACTGTTGAAACAGTTCGTGGTCAGGCGGCAGGTCGGCGAACAATTCGACCATCGTCGAGGCTACCTGGAAGCCGACCGCCAAGAACTGCTCGGTCAGGCCAACCTGTGCCAGAACGTCCAGCACATAGGGATGCTCGGCCAGATGCTCCACGTCGAAGGCGCGGCCAACCGGATTGCCAAACATTAGATTTTCGCCCACGGAGGCATTCAGGTTATAGGCGTCCGCGTCGAACCCTTCGACCAGGACCAACAGCGCCGGATCGGTGGCCATATGCTCCCGCAGACCCGCTCGGGCGCGCAGAATGGCGGCTGCCAAATCAGGCCGGTCCTGTGGATCAATGGTGCCGCGCAGGCCGAATTGATGGATCTCCTCATCCATGCCTATCAGCTTCAGCGCGGCCAGGCCAGCCTGCCGCAACGCGGCAGCGTCCTCGACCCCTGCCGCGGCATAATCGATCCAGTCGGCTTCAGGGTCGTATTCCATATTGCCGGAACGCCGGGCCTCGTCGACGTAGACCGCGCGATGTTTGGCCCCTGCCGCGTCAGTTTCGGCCGCGCGCTGGGGCCGATGCTTCAGGCCTAGAAACAAGTTATCGGCAATTGTGCCGGCGAAAATAAAAGCGGAGGCACCTACATGAGCAATGCGCCGGCCCGTTACCGCTTCGGGCAAAAGGGCAGCATCGCGCCCGCCTAGGCCAATGTTGCCGTTGTCCGGATCCAACAAGCGCGCCAGCAACAAGGTGAGCTCGTCCTTGCCGCTGCCCCCCGAGCCGACAATGGCGTACCGCTTATCAAGCGCTAGGCGCAGGGACACGCCATCGACCACCGGCGCCTCCTGATCATCATTCAGGCTTAGATTGGTGGCGGTCAGCTCGCCCGTCAGGGGCCCCAGGTCGTCGGGTTCCATCAACTGGTAATCAGGCTCGCGCATACCGGCCGGTCCGAACTGACTGACCACTTGTTCATATTTAATCGAGGCATTCGCCTGCATCTGGTAATAGGTCAACAGCTCCTTCCAGGGCGCGGCCAGGTCTTTATGGGCGGCGATGGCGGCCACCAGGGTGCCAATTGCCAGTTCGCCTGCAATGACGAAATAGCCGCCGATGGAATAGAACGCGAATGGACCCAATTGTTGGATGCAATTGTTGAGAAACTTGATAACAAATTTCTTCCGATAAATACGCTCGCGTACCCCATAGATCCAAAACAGCTGGTTGGAGAAATCCGTCAGCACGAAGTTGGACGTATCATGGGCATGCGCCTCCTGCGCGCCCTGTACGGTCTCCCCTATCTTGTCCGATAGCCGGCGCACCCGGGCCGTGCGCTCCTTGCCCAGCAGGTTCACCTTGACCTGCAATTTTGGGATCAACCACAGTTGCAACGGATAGAGCGCCACCGCCGCCATCGCCATGCGCCAATCCTGCAAGAACAAAAAGGTCAGGATAGTCGCCAGATAGCCGCCCTGAAAAGCCGGCAGGGAAAAGGCATCGCCAATGAAACCGCCCAGAGGCTCTACCTCGGCCGTGATCATGGGAATGATCTCGCCCTGGCTCATCTTGCGGAACGTCGGCAGCGGAAAGCGCAGAACGCGGGCATAAAGCTCATAGCGCAGGCGCCGCAACATTCGTTCGCCCGTCAGGCCTTTGTATACGTTGATGACGTATTTGACGCCTTGATTGATACCCACCAATAGCAAGAACGCCGCACACAGAATATACAAATAGGGGACCTGATCGACGACAAGGTCGAAGGGCCCGAGCAGGGGAATTTCAACACCGAACAGGGAAATCGTCAATTTTTCGGCGAGATTTAGGGGATATTCGACGCCGAGGCCCTGAATAGCCTCGTTGATAATAGTTTTTGGAACTTCGTAAAACAAATAGAGAAACGGCAGGGATACCGCAGACATTAACGTCATATTGATCTGCTGCCGACGTGAAAAACGCCAGACATAACCATAAATATTCTTTTCCATGGGCCGCAGCAGCTCCCCGCAATACTAGTTGAACAATTCATCAAATTGTTCGCCAATCACCGGCGGGGGTAGATTAACTCGCGGCGCCGCAAGGGTAAATGATGGTCCTCTTCAGAACCGGCCAAAGTTTCGAATTGTGGCAAAAATGCTCGGAAAATCAAAAAGTTTCTTTTTGTCGCTGTCCGAGCGTGCCATAGTCCCGGAAATTTGTGAAGCGGCGACGCCTCAAGGGAGAGATGTGGCATGCCCAAAGGCACGCTTGAAGGGATGCGCGGTTCCCGCGTCCTGATTTATAGCCACGATACCATGGGCTTGGGACATTTGCGGCGGTGCAGCACCATCGCCCATTCCCTGGTGCGCCAGTACCCGGACCTGTCGGTCCTAATTCTCTCCGGCTCGCCGATCATCGGCAGTTTCGATTTTCGCTCCCGCATCGATTTCGTGCGTATTCCCGGTGTGATCAAACTGCGCAACGGTGAATACACATCGTTGAACCTTGGCATCGATTTCGAACAAACCATTCACATGCGGGCGGCGATCATCAAGCACACGGCGGATATTTTCGCCCCTGATATGATCATCGTGGACAAAGAGCCCTTGGGCCTGCGGGGCGAGGTTGAAGAAACCCTGCGCATGTTGAAGGCCCGGGGCACCCGCCTGATACTGGGACTGCGCGATATCATGGACGATCCCCTGATGCTGGTGCCCGAATGGCGGCGCAAGAACGCGATGCCGGCTCTGCGTGACCTGTACGATGAAATCTGGGTTTACGGATTGCCGCAGATTTGCGATCCCCTGCAGGGCCTGCAGGTGCCGAAACAGGTGCGACGGCGGATGGTTTATACGGGCTATCTGCCGCGTCGCACACCGACCGAGCCATCGACCCGGCCGCTGCCCGCCATTGTCTCGGAGCCTTATTTACTAGTGACCACGGGGGGCGGCGGTGACGGTGAAGGGCTGATCGATTGGGTGCTGCGCGCCTATGAAGCCGACAGCCGCATGCTGTATCCGGCCTTGATTGTCCTGGGCCCGTTTATGCAGCCCGAGACCCAGGCGGAATTTATCGATCGGGCCAATCGTCTCAACCGGGTGCAGGCTATTACCTTCGATGCCAAGTTGGAGGAATTGGAAGACAACGCCATCGGCGTCGTCGCCATGGGTGGTTACAACACATTTTGCGAAATTCTCAGCTTCAACAAGCGGGCCCTGATCATCCCGCGCACCCGGCCCCGCATGGAACAATTTATTCGCGCCAGCCGGGCCCAGGAACTCGGGCTGGTCCGAATGCTGGAAGACAACGGTGAACGTGACGCCGACGTCATGGGCAAGGCCCTGCGCGAGCTGCCCTATCAAAACAGGCCCCACGATGTCATCGTGCCGGGCCTGCTGGAGGGCCTGGACAACGTCAACCGTCTGGTCGCGCCGTGGCTGTCCGAGCCGGTCATGGCCTCGGACGCGGCGGCGGCAAAGGCCGTGGTGGCTCGGCGGGCCAAGGCAAATTCGGGAGATTAATGCCCGCTATCAAGATACGATGGCGCGCCCATTGCTATGACGCCCAACACAACAGCGAAACCCGTTGCGTTTGTATTGAAGGGCTATCCCCGATTATCGGAAACCTTCATCGCGCAAGAGATCGAGGCGCTGGAACGGCGCGGCCTAGAAATCCGCATCATTTCCTTGCGTCATCCCACGGAACAGGCCGTGCATCCCGTGCACCGGCGGATCAGGGCGCCGGTCAGCTATTTGCCGGAATATCTGTATCAGGAACCGTTGCGGGTCTGGCGCGCCTGGAAACTGGTGCGGCGTTGGCCGGGCTATCGCGCGGCCCGGCGCCTGTGGCTGGGGGATCTGGGCCGCGACCGCAGCCCCAATCGGGTGCGCCGCTTTGGCCAGGCCTTGGTGTTGGCGGCGGAATTGGATGGGGATATCAGCCATCTGCACGCCCATTTTCTGCACACCCCCGCCTCTGTTGCCCGTTACACGGCCCACTTGAGCGCCAGTTCGTGGACCTGTTCGGCCCATGCCAAGGATATCTGGACCACACCCGCGTGGGAGAAGCGGGAGAAACTGGCGGATCTGGACTGGCTGGTTACCTGCAGTCAAGCGGCCCATGATCATCTGATGGCATTGGCGCCGAGCGGTAGCGACGGCGGGGCCCAGAATAAGGTAGCGCTGGTTTACCACGGTATCGATCTGGCCCAGTTCGCGCCGCCAGAAACGGCAGGCTCAGATCGTGACGGCAAGAAAGTGGTGGATCCGGTGCGCATCCTCTCGGTCGGACGGACGGTCAGCAAGAAGGGGTATGACGACCTGATTGGCGCCCTGGCGGCATTGCCCCCGACACTGCAGTGGCGGCTGGTTCATATCGGTGGCGGCAAATTGGCGGACAAATTGCAACGGCAGGCCAGACATGCAGGCATCGCGGACCGCATCACCTGGCGCGGCGCGCAGCCGCAGGAGGCGGTTCTGGCGGCTTATCGGGAGGCCGACATATTTGTCCTTGCCAGCCGGATCGCGGGGGACGGCGACCAGGACGGCCTGCCCAATGTATTAATGGAGGCGCAAAGCCAGGGCCTGGCCTGTATCGCGACCAGGGTATCGGCGATCCCGGAACTGATCGTGGACCAAGAAACCGGCGTCCTAGTCGAAGCCCGTGACCGGGCGGAACTGAGCCGGGCCCTAGCTGATCTGATTGCCGCGCCGGCGCGGCGGCGGCAACTGGGCCAGGCCGGTCAAGGCCGGGTGCGGAACCAATTCTCCCACGAATTCTGGATCGAGCGGCTGGCCCGCAAGTTTGCCCTCGCCCAACCCGTTTGCGCATCATCGGGAGACGCGGCTACCAGCCCCGATGGCGGCCCCGGCAGCCTCGTCAGGAAAGCTTGATGGCCGCCCGGCGCATCGCCTTTTATGCGCCGTTGAAGGCTCCGACCCATCCGACGCAATCGGGGGACCGGCGCATGGCCCAGTTGTTGATCCAGGCTCTGGAGACGGCCGGCGCCACGGTGGAACTAGCCTCGGGTTTTCGGTCTTATGACGGCCGGGGCGATCCGACCCGGCAATTGGAATTGCGGGCCGAGGGAGAGGCGCTGGCGGATAACTTAATCGCGCGCTATCGCGGTCTATCGAACGGCGCTCGGCCAACGGCCTGGTTCACCTATCACCTGTATCACAAAGCGCCGGACTGGATCGGCCCGAGGGTGGCCGCGGCCCTGGATATCCCCTATCTGGTGGCCGAGGCCTCGTTCGCGCCAAAGCAGGCCGGTGGACGTTGGGATTTAGGCCATTGCGCCACGGCCCGGACAATCACTGCGGCGGCCTGTATCTTCTGTCTAACCCGGTTGGATATGGCCTGCGTCCGCCCCTTGGTGCCGGCGGGGCATCACTTGCGATATCTGCCGCCGTTTTTGGATACGCAACCATTTGCCGCGGCGGGGACCCCGCCGGCGTACCGGGCCGAAATAGCCGGGCGCTTCGGCCTGGACCCGAAACGGCGCTGGTTACTGGCAGTGGCCATGATGCGGCCCGGGGATAAACTGCACTCGTATCAAAGGCTGGGCGCCGCCCTGGCGCGCCTAGCCGGGGATGATTGGCAATTGCTGGTAATCGGCGACGGCCCGGCCCGAGACCAGGCCACGGCTGCCCTGGCGCCCATTAATGGGAAGTTCGACGATAAATTGATCCTGGCCGGCGCCCTACCTTTGCGACAACTACCCGACATCTATGCGGCCTGTTATCTGTATTTGTGGCCCGGTGTGGGGGAGGCCTATGGCATGGCATATTTAGAGGCCCAGGCGGCCGGCCTGCCCGTGGTCGCGGGCAATGAACGGGGGGTGCCGGATGTGGTGTGCCATGCAAAAACCGGCCTGTTGATCGCGCCGGGAGACGACGCCGCATTCGCCTCCGCCACCCGGCGGTTGTTGGACGATGCCGGCTTGCGCCGGCAATTGTCGGATGGTGCCCGCGCCTTTGTCAGCACAGAGCGCACGGTAGCGGTGGCGGCAGCCGCCATCGGGGAAGCCCTTGGAGAGATTATGCCATGACCTTGCTTGGCATGATCCGGCACGGCCGCACGGCCTGGAACAATGATGGCCGGATGACCGGGCGGGCCGACATTTCCCTGACCGAGGCGGGAAAGGCGGCGCTGGCTGGGTTACGCCCGCCGGCGGAACTGGATGGCGCCACCTGGCATGTCAGCCCCTTGCTCCGCGCGCGCCAGACGGCGGCCATGCTTAGCGGAACCGAAGATGGAAAGCCGCACGGGACCACGTTGCACATTGAAGACCGCCTGATCGAAATGGACTTTGGCGCCTATGAAGGCCGCACCCTGGAAGCGTTGCGCGCCGACCCCCAAGCTGGCATGGTGGCGAACGAAGACCGCGGCCTGGATTTCCTGCCCCCCGGCGGCGAAAGTCCGCGCATGGTGCAGCAACGGCTATTACCGTTCCTGGCAGCGCTGGGCCAAGCCGGCGGCCGGCATATCGCCGTGGCCCATAAATCGGTCATTCGGGCAATTTTTGCCGCCGCCTATGACTGGAACATGTTGGGCCGGCCACCGGTAAGGCTGCGCTGGGAGCAGGCTCATTTATTTAAACTTGATGCCCAGGGCGGGGTGCGGCCGTGGCGCATGAACGCTCCCCTGCGCCGGCCCGAAGGGGCGGCGGACGAAGACGCCGCCTCATGAGTACTGGCGCCAATGGCGGCAAGCGCGTGCTGTTCTATGTCCAGCACCTGCTGGGCATCGGCCATCAGAGGCGGGGCGCCACGCTGACCCGGGCTATGCAGGCGGCCGGGTTGTCGGTCACCTATGTTTCGGGTGGACATGGTATCCCAAACCTGGATATAGGCGGCGCCGAACTGGTGCAATTACCCCCGGTCCGGGCCGTCGATCTGTATTTCAAAAAACTGGTGGATGACAATGACCGTCCCATCGATGATGTTTGGCGGGCGCGGCGGCGCGGCGCGCTGCTGGATGCCTGGCGCCGGATCCAACCGCATGTGATCCTGCTGGAGCTATATCCGTTTGGGCGGCGGCAGATGCGATTTGAATTGCTGCCTTTATTGGACGCGGCCCTGGCCTGCCCGCAACGCCCTATTATAGCGTCTTCCGTGCGCGATATCCTGGTGGCGCCGCCCAAGCCGGAGCGCATGGAGGAAATGCTGGATCGGATAGGGCACTATTTCGATCATGTGCTGGTCCATGGCGACCCGGATTTGATCCCGTTCGAGACCACCTTCCCCCATGCCGCACAGATTGCCGACAAGTTGCATTACACCGGTTATGTGGTGGACCGGACGGGCCGGCGGGGCGGGGCGGGCAGCCCTGGCTGGGACGAAGTTTTGGTTTCCGCGGGCGGCGGGGCGGTGGGCGATGATCTGTTGCGCGCAGCCATCCGCGCCCGGGCCGCAAGCGCCCTGGCGGACCGGCGCTGGCGTGTGCTGGTTGGGATCAAGGTGCCGGAGGGTGATTTTCAGGCACTAAGCGCCCTGGCTGTGGAGGCCGGCGGGGAAACGGGCGGCGGCATCGTGGTGGAACGGGCCCGCGGCGATTTCCCAACGTTGTTGATGAATTGTGCCCTCTCCATCAGCCAAGGCGGCTATAACACCTTGATGGAGTGCATGCACGCCCGTTGCCGCAGCATTGTCGTGCCTTATGCCGGTGGGTTGGAGACGGAACAGACTTTGCGGGCGGAACTGTTGGCCGCGCGCGGCGTCATCACGGTGATCCGGGAGGAGGATTTGTCCCCCGCGGCCATCGCAGCCGCGATCGAGAGGGCCCTGGCGGCCAAACCGGTGGCAGCCGCGGCTATGCGGACAACCGGCGCCGCGGATAGCGCGCGTCAGATTGCCGCCTGGACCGCGGCGTTGGACTGGTAGCGGGATGGCGGGATGGACTGATTTGAGCGAGGAATTGGCCCGCTGGGCCACGGCGGGCCGGCAAGCGGGGCTGTGGTGGCGTGATGACGACGCCGTCGCCCCGGGGCCGCAGCTGGAACGATTGGCAGAATTGTCACGAAAATCCGGTGTCGCCCTGGCCCTGGCGGTTATTCCGGGCCGGGCGGAAGACACCCTGGGTGAGGTTCTCGCGGATTTAACCGGACTGAAATTTTTGGTGCACGGGCTGATGCATGAAAACCGCGCCCCGGCGGAAGATAAAAAGACGGAATTCGGGGGGCATCGCCCGGTCTGCGAAATGTTGGACGACGCTGCGCTTGGCTGGAAGAGCCTGTTGGGCCGTTTTCCGCGCTTGGCCATGCCTGTTTTTGTGCCGCCATGGAACCGGATCGACGCGGATCTGGTGCGCCGCCTACCCCTGGCGCAATTGCAAGGCCTGTCCCGTTTTGGTCCACGCGCGGCGGCCCAGCCGGCGGCGGGTCTGATGGAATGCAATTGCCATCTGGATTTAATAGATTGGCGCGGCGGGCGCGGCTTTGTCGGAGAAAATGCGGCATTGGATGCGCTGATTACACATTTGAAAGGGCGCCGCGGCAGCAGGTTTGATCCCGAAGAGAGCAGCGGCGTTTTGAGCCATCATGGCGTCATGGATCAAGCCGGATGGGATTTCCTGGCTGAATTGTTCACCCGCACACAAGAATGTGACGGCGCTCACTGGTTAACCGTAGATGAAGTCTTTAGGCTGCCGCAATGAGCCGTCACCGCTATCCCATCAACGCGTTGTTGGCCGACTATGTACGGTCCGCACTTGGTGTGTTGCTGCCGATAGCCCTGATGCTCTTTACGGATCTGTTACCTCTTGTATCTTATAGTATGACTGCCTTGGCCATGTTGTTCGCGATCTACGGTCTCCGGACGGCTTGGCGCCAAGGCGCTGTTATAACCGTGGACAGGGACGGTGTGCGCCAGGAGGGGCCCTTGAGGGGATTGTTGGACCGCGGGATACGCTGGTCGGAATTGCGGGATATTCAACTCCGCTATTATTCTACCCGGCGCGACCGCCGGGAGGGCTGGATGCAGTTAATCCTGCGCGGCATGGGAAACCATGCCGTAATCCGCATGGATTCCCAATTGCCCAGCTTTGATGACATTGTCCGCCAGGCCCACGCGGCGGCCCTAGACCACGGTCTGACCATTAACCCCACCACGGCAGCTAATCTGTTATCCCTTGGCGTGGTCACGGCCGACCCGGCAACGGCGGCCGCGGTTACGAGGCCGAAATCATGACAAATATCCTGCGGGTACGTGATCTGGCGATCGAATTTCAAGCCGCGGAAGGTCTGATCCGGGCCGTAGACGGCGTTTCCTTTACCGTGCCTCAGGGCAAGACCGTCGCCTTGGTGGGCGAATCCGGTTCCGGGAAAAGCGTGGTCAGTCAGGCTATCATGCGCATCCTGCCTGAAACCGCCAAGATTGCCGCCGGCGAGATATTGTTTATGGACCCCAATAAACCAAGCACATTCGTCGACCTGACCCGCCTGCGGTCGGACTCCAAGGAGATGCGGGGAGTGCGGGGCGGCCGTATCTCGATTATTTTCCAGGAACCCATGACTTCGTTGTCGCCGCTACACACTATCGGCAATCAGATCGCGGAAGCCTTATCGTTGCACCGCGACGTTTCAAACAAGCAGGCCATGGAAATGACGGCGGAAATGCTGCGCATGGTCGGCTTTCCCGAGCCTGATCAGGCGGTGTACAAATATCCGTTTGAATTGTCGGGCGGCCTGCGGCAACGGGCGATGATCGCCATGGCCCTGGTTTGCCGGCCGGCCCTACTGATCGCCGATGAGCCGACCACGGCCCTGGACGTCACAATTCAGGCGCAGATCCTGAAATTGATCTCGGACCTGCAGTCGGAACTGAATATGGCGGTGCTGATGATCACCCACGATCTGGGCGTAGTCGCCAACGTCGCGGATGAAGTGGTGGTGATGTACCACGGCAAGGTCATGGAACGGGGGCCGGTGGCGGATATCTACAAGAACCCCGAACACCCCTATCTGAAAGCCTTGATGCTAGCCGTGCCTCGATTTGGCATGAAGCCGGGCGAACGATTGGTGCCCCTGCGCGAAATCAACTCCGCGGCCGGCGGGCTTTTGCGCCAGAAGGAGCCATGGCCGGAAGCGGCCCGCGCCGCCGGGCCCTTGCTGGACGTCAGCCATTTAAGCAAGTCCTTCGAAACCCGCAAGCGCAAGCTGTTCGGCGGTAAACCGGGTGGCGGCGTACTGGCGGTGGACGATGTTTCGTTCCACGTCAATCCAGGTGAATGTCTTGGCCTGGTTGGTGAAAGCGGCTGCGGCAAGACCACTACGTCTAAAATGATCATGCGGGCGATGAGCCCGGATACCGGCAGCCTGTCGTTCAACGACCATGGCAAAATCGTCGATGTGCTGACCCTGCGTGATACGGAGCTATTTGCGTTCCGGCGCAAGGTGCAATTCATCTTCCAGGATCCGTTTTCCTCTTTGAACCCGCGAATGACCGTGTTCGATATTATATCCGAGCCGCTGAATATCCATGAAATCGGCGATCGCGAGGAACGCGCCGCGCGGGTGCGGGAATTGATGGACCTGGTCGGCCTGGATGCGCGTTTTCTGCGCCGCTATCCGCATAGCTTTTCCGGCGGCCAACGGCAACGGATCGGCATCGCACGGGCGTTGGCCCTACAGCCGGATTTGTTGATTTGCGACGAGCCGGTTTCCGCGCTGGACGTCTCGGTCCAAGCCCAGGTTCTAAATTTGCTGAAGGATCTACAGGAAGAATTGGGCCTGACCTATTTGTTCATCTCGCACAACCTGGCGGTGGTCGATTATGTCGCCGACCGGATCGCCGTCATGTGCGCCGGCCGGATTGTCGAGACGGCGCCACGGGAAACCCTGTTCCGCAACCCGTTGCATCCCTATACCCAGGCCCTGCTTGCGGCGGTGCCCAAGGCTGATCCCGACGCCAAACTGGACCTGACCGCGCTTATGGAAGGCAAGGCGTCGGTGCCAAGCGCCTGGCCCGCGCCCTTTACGCTGGATGACGGCATAGTAGCGGATATGATCGACGCGGGTAGCGGTCATTTCGTCCGCGCCGCCGTTGGCACGCAATTGCTGAGGGAGTTGTGATGAAACGAGGAGCCAAGGGCATGGGCGCTTTTTTACAGGGATGGCTTCTGTGTGCGGCAGTGACCGGGGCGGTGACGTCCGCCATGGCGATGAACTATGTCGAGACGCCGATGTTCACAGACAAGGTCAAGGTAGGCGAGCTGCCCGGCGTGACGGCACGGCTGCCACAGGAACCATCCGTTGTGCATTTCACCGGCGAGGGGAAAATTGGCCGCCAGGGCGGCGAACTCCGCACTCTGATCGGGCGGGCCAAGGATATCCGCTTGCTGGTAGTCTATGGCTATGCCCGGTTGGTGGGCTATGACAAGAAATTCGATATAGTGCCCGATATTCTGAAATCGGTCGATGTCAAGGAAGGCCGCCAGTTCACTTTTAAACTACGGCCCGGCCATAAATGGTCCGATGGGCATCCCTTTACGGCGGAAGATTTTCGCTATTGGTGGGAAGACGTTGCCAACAACCTGAAGGTTTCCCCAGCCGGGCCGCCGCGCCTGATGCTGTCCGATGGTCAGGCGCCGACGTTCCAAGTGCTGGACGAAACCACCGTGCGGTTCACCTGGCCCACGGCCAATCCTTTTTTTCTGCCCCGGCTAGCCGGGGCCTCGCCCCTTTTCACCTACCGCCCAGCCCATTATCTGAGCCAATACCACGGGCGCTATGCCAAACCCGCTCAGTTGAAAAAACTCCTAAAAAAGAGTCGCACCCGCAGTTGGGCCTCGCTGCATAACCGCTACGACAATATGTACCGGTTTGATAATCCGGATCTGCCGACCCTACAGCCTTGGGTGAATCAGACCCGGCCGCCCACGACTCGTTTCATTGGCATGCGCAACCCTTACTATCACCGGGTCGACGAAGAGGGCCGTCAACTGCCTTATATCGACAAGTTCATCATGAGCGTCTCCAACAGCAAGCTAATCGCCGCCAAGGCCGGCATGGGCGAAGTTGATTTGCAGGCCCGCAGCTTAGCCTTCAGTAATCTGACCTTCCTGCGCGAGAACGAGGCGGCCGGCGCCTTCAATACCTATCTGTGGCGCATCGCCAAAGGCGCCCATGTCGCATTGTTTCCCAACTTGAATGTTGCCGACCCGGTCTGGTCGAAATTAATGCGGGACGTGCGTTTTCGCCGGGCCCTGAGCTTGGCGGTGGACCGCGAAGCGATCAATGAATCATTGTTTTTCGGCTTGGCCCTTGAGGGCAACAATACCCTGCTGCCCGATAGTCCGCTGTTCCGGGCGGAATACCAGAAACAATGGGCCGAATATGACCCTGACCAGGCGGGTGCGTTATTGGACGAAATCGGCCTGACCAAATACGACGACGACGATATCCGGCTGTTGCCCGATGGCCGGCCCGTGGAGATTATTGTCGAAACCGCCGGCGAGGATACGGAACAAACCGATGTTCTGGAATTGATTACGGAAAGCTGGGCCGAAGTTGGTATAAAATTATTCGTCAAACCGTCCCAGCGGGAAGTCTTCCGCAATCGGATCTTTTCGGGTCAGGCCCAAATGTCGATATGGGGCGGCCTGGAAAACGGTGTCGCCACGGCGGCAACGAGCCCGGAGGAACTGGCTCCAACTTCGCAGCAACAACTGATGTGGCCAATGTGGGGGCAGTATTTTGACACCTCCGGCAAGTCGGGCGAGGCCCCGGATTTGCCAGAAGCCCAGGAACTGGTGGCGCTGGCCGCGGAATGGAAGCATGTGACCGAGCCAAAGCGGCGTGAGGAAATCTGGCACCGCATGCTATCCATCCATGCCGAACAGATTTATTCCATCGGCATCATCGCCGGGGTGCAACAGCCGGTCGTGGTCAAGCATGGTCTGAGAAACGTGCCCAGGAAAGGGATCTATAATTGGGATCCAGGCGCCCATTTTGGCATTTACCGACCAGACACCTTTTGGTTGGACCGGTGATGGCAATTGTCTGCGGGAGCGCCTAGGCATGTTCACCTATTTCGCACACCGGGTATTGGTGATGATCCCGACCCTGCTGGTGATATCCGTCATCACTTTCATCATCATCCAGTTGCCGCCCGGCGATTATCTTTCAAATCAGATGGCGGAAATGATCGCCAGCGGCGACCGCGCGGCCATGGAGAAACTGGCCTTTCTGCGCCAGGAATTCGGTCTGGATAAACCGATGCTGGAGCAATATGGCGTCTGGCTTGGCATTTGGCCCGGCAGCAACGGGTTTTCCGGTATCCTGCAGGGAAATTTGGGCTGGTCGTTCGAATATAACCTGCCCGTGGGCGAGGTGGTCGGCGACCGCCTGTTGCTGTCTCTGTTACTGAACTTCACCACCATGGTGTTCGTTTATGCGGTGTCCTTTCCCATCGGGGTCTACACGGCGGTACGGCAGTACAGTATTGGCGATCATGCCATAACCTTCGTCGGCTATATCGGATTGGCGACACCGAATTTTCTGTTGGCGTTGATTCTATTGTATCTGGCGAAAAAATACTTTGGCGTTTCCATCGGGGGCCTGATGGACGAGCAGTACATCGGCCAGGACATGACCTGGGGCAAATTCCTGTCGGTCTGCGAGCATATGGTGGTGCCGGTGATCGTCATCGGTACCTCAGGCACCGCCGGCATGATCCGCCGCCTGCGCGCTAATCTGCTGGATGAACTGCAAAAACAATATGTCACCACGGCCCGGGCCAAAGGCCTGAAAAACCGCACCTTGTTGTTGAAATATCCCCTGCGCATGGCGTTGAACCCCTTCGTGGCCGATATCGGCAACCTGTTGCCGCAGATGATTTCGGGTTCCGCCATCGTCGCCGTGGTCATGAGCCTGCCAACCTCCGGGCCCATGCTGGTCAGCGCCCTGCAAAGCCAGGATCAATATCTGGCTGGCTCGTTTCTGTTGTTCCTTGCCGCCTTGACCGTGGTCGGGATGTTCGTATCCGACCTGGCCCTGGCCGCCCTCGACCCGCGCATCCGCCTTGGATCGGAGGCGTCGAAATGACTCTGCACGAAGATCAAAACCGGCACTGGGTCTCGGATGCACCGTTCCATCCCCACACCATAGAGCAGCTGACGAAGGAGCAGGAACGCTTCTTCATGGCGTCGCAATGGACCCTGATTTGGTGGAAATTGCGACGCCATCCCCTGGCTGTCGCCTCGATGATTTTTCTCCTCGCCATCTACATCTCCATTCTAGTAGTGGAATGGGTAGCGCCCTATCCCTTGGCCAAGCGCAACGCCAAGTTCATCTATGCGCCGCCGCAGGTGGTGCACCTGATCCACGACGGCGCATTCGTCGGCCCCTTCGTCTATGGCTACAAGGTGACCCGCGATATCAAGCAGATGAAGCGGATCTATACGGTTGACGAAACCCAGGTCCAGCCGATCCGCTTTTTCTGCCGGGGCGCGCCGTACAAGTTCTGGGGCCAATGGGGCATGAAGTTCCACTTCTTCTGCCCCTCGAAAGAGAAGATCGGCAACAAGACCGTGCGCGGCACCCTGTTCCTGTTCGGCACCGACCGGCTGGGCCGGGATATGTTCTCCCGCATCGTCTATGGCGCGCGGATTTCCCTGACCGTGGGCTTGATCGGCATCTCCGTCAGCTTTCTGATCGGCCTGACCCTGGGCGGCCTGGCTGGCTATTACGGCGGCTGGGTGGATAATGTGGTGCAACGGCTGATAGAGATGTTGCGTTCGTTCCCGGAATTACCCCTTTGGATGGCGCTATCCGCCGCCCTGCCCGTGACCTGGAGCCCGATCGGCGTGTTCTTTGGCATTACCATCATCCTGGCGCTGCTGGATTGGCCCGGCCTGGCCCGGGCCGTACGCTCGAAACTATTGGCCCTGCGGGAAGAAGACTTCGCCACCGCCGCCACCTTGATGGGGGCCACGCCGGCGCGGGTTATCGCGCGGCACCTGTTGCCCAATTTCATGAGCCATCTGATCGCCTCGTTGACCCTGTCGATCCCGTCGATGATTTTGGCGGAGACCGCGCTGTCATTCCTCGGCTTGGGCCTGCGCCCGCCTATCACCTCGTGGGGGGTGTTGTTGAACGAGGCCCAAAACATCAACGCCGTGGCAACCTATCCCTGGCTGATCTTCCCCATGTTACCGGTAGTCTTGATCGTCCTGGCCTTCAACTTCTTCGGCGACGGCCTGCGCGACGCGGCCGATCCCTATAAGTAACGGTTTGGCTGTCTGTAATGCCGCCCGCGTCGTTCGTGCCAAGATTGTTTAATCCGGTTTTTGTTGATTACACTCGGACCCGAGACGGAACAATGGTATTGGAGGGCAGGGCAGACGAATTTACCTTCGATGAGCCGGAATTACAGTACCTTCTACGATTATTGGCGCGAACTGCAGGCAATGAGATGGCCCCTTTAAATCGCATTTTGATCCTCAGAAGGTTCGCTCGCTAATATCGAACACGTCGGTGCTGCAGTGGATTCCCCCTGATATGTTGTTGCTGCGCCTGATGGGCACCAAGATCGTCGCGCAAACGTAAATCAAGACAGCGGGAACAAACCTGCTTGACGTTTTGCATCCGCCACAGCGCGAGACGACAAAGCTTTACACCCAGGTCCATCACGATCACCTGGCCGTCGTATAATTGAAAACCGAACGACAATTCGCCAGTGGCAAAGCTATCGCAACCAAATTCGTTTTCCCTGGTTCTTAGCGATGATGGCGCACGGGAATTTTCGGTCGGCGCGCATAAAGCCGATGAAAAGGCCAACAAACTAGTCGATCACAAGGACCCACTGCTCCATGCGATGGTCATGAGCTACTATTTGGCCGGTGTTGGTAACGGCGTGCCAAACCTGTCCTACAAAGCAGATAGCTAGAGCCATCTCGAACGATACCGGGTTAGCCGAGGTTATTTTTGTATTGACCGAATGTATGACGATTCTATCTGTCGCCGCGAAGCCGAAGTTCGTATGATTGCCTCGACAAACGCCAGCATCCGCGCATGGCGCGGCCAAAAGCAAACAATCGTTCCCAGGGAGGATTATCCATGACACGTCTATGTGAAAACCGGGTGGCCATCGTTACCGGCGCGGCGCGGGGCGTTGGCCGCGAACATGCGCTGTTGCTAGCCAAACATGGCGCCAAGGTGGTGGTGAACGATCTGGGCGGCGCCGTTGACGGCAGCGGTGCGGATCGGACCCCGGCCCAGTCCGTGGCAGACGAGATCATGGCGTCCGGTGGCGAGGCGGTGGTCAATGGCGATGACGTGAGTAACTGGAACGGCGCCAAGAACATGGTCGATCAGGCGGTCGATACTTTCGGCAAGCTGGATGTTCTGATCAATAACGCCGGCATCCTGCGCGACCGCATGCTGGTCAATATGACCGAAGAAGAATGGGATTCGGTGATCCAGGTGCATCTAAAGGGTACCTTCGCGCCGTCCCGCCATGCCGCGGCCTATTGGCGCGGCCAGTCAAAGGAAAGCGGCGGCCCGGTCGATGGGCGGATTATCAATACCACCTCGACCTCGGGCATTTACGGCAATGTGGGCCAAACCAACTATGGCGCGGCCAAGGCCGGCATCGCCGCCTTCACGGTAATCGCAGCGCGGGAGCTGCGGCGTATCGGGGTTACCGTCAATGCCATCTCGCCCTCCGCCTACACTCGCATGACCGACAACCTGCGCGAATACACCGAGGATGAGATCGAATGGCGACTGCCAAGCTGGGTCTCCCCGGCGGTGGTCTATCTGGCCAGCGCGGCAGCACATGATATATCCGGCCGGGTCATCCAAGCTGGCGGCGGCATGGTCGCGGTCTGTGAAGGCTGGCGCCGCGGCGCCGAGATAGAACAGATAGCGGATCCGGTAGAACTGGGGCCGCATCTGCGCGAGATGTGCGGTGAGGTCCGCAAAAATTCCGGCATGGACGGTTTGGAGCTCGATTAGTACGCTTAGAGCAATTCCGAATTAATAAGAATCGCGAAGCGATTCTAAGTAGTTGGAAAAATTGTTCTAATTTTAGAGATCTGAGTGTTTTCAGAATAAAAATACTCTGGGCGCACTGGCGGGAACGAAAAGGCTAGTCCCGTTTTGATGTTCATCGAATCGGGACTACGGCAGCAGATCCACAGGCCCGGCGGTACCCGCTACCGGGCGGGGCCGGGCGTTGCTTTAATGGGTTTTGCGGAGATAACTTTGGGCCCGGCCCATCCCTATGGCCAGGGGCGTGAAGCCGGAAATATCGTAGAATAGGACGGCGGCATGCCGTATTTTGCCCTGCCCCGCCTCAATCCGCTGTTCGGCACTGACAATTTGATGGGCGATTTAAGGCGCGAAAAACTACGGTAGACCGGGACCAAACGCAAAATGGAAAACAACAGATATAGGCCAAGGGCAAGGGCCACCGGTTCGATCATGGAGGCGGCCCCGGTGGTTTTCGGCGTCAGGACATACAGGCTGGCCCAGGTCGCACCGACCAGTAGCTGGGCCCAGGCAATCAGAATTTCGCTTTGCAATTGATGCGCCCGGATAACGGCAGCCACCCGTGGGGGTAGGTCGGTTTTCTGGCCCCGGATCAGACCAAATTTGTTCGGGTCATGCCGCATGGCGGCCGCCTTAACATTTTCGCAGCCACAGGCTAGCGGGCAGGCTTCCCGCCTTGCTTGGCAGACGGGCCACGGCGGAGGCTACGACCTTTTCCTCCATACGGGTTGCGACATAATGGGATGCGAACAGGATCTCGTAAGCGCCGCCGGCCAGCAGAGGTGCCACCCCCAATTGTTCGTTATAGCCGCGCCAATCCCATATTAACGGATAATCATCGGGCAGAAATATATCGTGAATGTGCACCAACGCGCCGGCGGGCAGGTTTGGCATCACCCGGTTGAACAGATCATCCACATCGCTGCCCGGCATCAGGATATGGGATGAGTCAATGAACAGAATATCACCGGCCTCCAGGCTGGCGAAGACTTCCAGACCCACCTTGCCCAGGGTCTCTTTCAAAAACTCTATCTCCAGGCAATCGACGAAACGGTTGGGCTGCGGGTCGATGGCGGTGATATGGGTTGCCAGGCCGCCGTCATCGACGGCCCGTTTCATAAACCGCGTTGAATGGCCCGATCCCACCTCAATGATCCGCTTCGGCTGCCGGCGGCGCACAATGGCGTAAGCGGCGGCGGCATCCAAGGTCGAAAACCAATCTTGGGTCCAACGCGGGGCGGGGGGGGGGGCGTCGCCCATCGCCTGCAAGGCCGCTTCGTAGCTATCGATATCCCGCAACAACGCCGCGAAGGCGGGCTCGGCGGCCGTCATCAATGCCGCCAGTGGCGGATAGCTTGGATTACGACCCGGCTGGGGCAGTGTATTGGCGTATCGATAAGGAATAAAGAAACCACGCCGGGCCAGCCCCAGCACCGTCAACAATCCCAATCGCAACCGGCGCATTTCGTCTCTCCCCCGTCCTGGGAATGCCTAATGGCGGAACAGCGGCATTTCAATCTCTTAATGTCAGGGATAAAGAACTAGGGCCGTAGTACCATGCCTTCTTGGGCAACGATGGTGCCAGGGCGCCGTTTTTTCGCCGCTACGGCGATCTGGTCCATGAAATTATCATCGTGATCAGGGTCATGGTGAAAAATCACAAACTGCGAAACCCCGGCCGCATCGCACAGGTCGGCGCCGGCTTGCCATGTGGAATGACCCCAGCCGGCACAGTTTTTGTATTCGTCCTCGGTAAACATGGAATCGTATATTACCAAGTCGGCGCCATGAATCAGACGCAGAATATTCTGATCCAACTCGCCGGGAACATGTTCCGTATCGGTTAGATAACAGATCGACTTGCCTTCGAATTCGACGCGATAGCCGGTGGCGCCGTTTGGGTGGTTCAGCGGCGCCGTGCGAATGACCACATCGGTACCGACAGTCAAGGCGTCACCGATAGCAAAATCATGAAACTCGATCTTTGATTGGAAAATATCTAGGGACACCGGGAATAATGGCGTCTTCATCAAATCGCACAGTACATCGCGGATATTGGTTTCCGGCAACAAATGACCGGCCGACAGGCGAAAATTATTTTCCGGATTAAAGAATGGTTTGAAGAACGGGATACCGCAGACGTGGTCGTAGTGAGTGTGGCTGAGAAAGATATCCGCGTCGATCGTTCCGCCGGATTTTAGCAATTCATTGCCCAGGTAGCGAAAACCGGAGCCGGTATCAAAAATTAATAGTTGTTCGCCACAACGAATTTCCAGGCAGGAGGTGTTGCCGCCATAACGAACCGAGTTCGCATCGGAGATAGAAATACTCCCTCGAACACCCCAAAAACGAACGAGAAAATCGCGATTTTCGGACATGGTCCTACACTCTCGCCTCAACCAACAAATGTCTCCACTCTACCTTTTGCTTCATCTCTCATTTTTTTGATTTATACTATTACATTCCGATATATGCCGGCGCGGGCATGTTACGTCTAATACGTTGGCTTTGTAAACTGATATTTCAAGGATATTAAAAGGCGGCGAATTACAGCCCCAATTGGCGCCGTATTAACCGGCTAAGTTCGGCGTCCGGGTCGGATAGTTGATCAACCATCGTGAGATGGTTTTGTCCCGGCATTACGATTACCTCGACATCGATGCCATGGCGGCGCCAGGCCGCGGCCAGAGCCTCGCTCTGGCGTAGATATTCTGGCCCCTCATCTCCCGCCCACCGCCAATAACAGCGGCCTTGTCCCACCGGGGGCCAGATGCAAGGGGCTGTTGCGGGCCGCCTCTTCGACGTTGAGTTTAAGTTCGTCATTGAGGAAACACCGGTGGATCGGCTCCAGATCATACAGCCCCGATATGCCGCAGCCGCCCTGGACCAGATTAAGGGGCAGGCGCGGCCGCGCCTCGGGCGGTTGGCTACCGAAACCCGGCCAGTCCGTTGCCATCAGCATGGCCATCGGCGGAATGGCCAGAGATAAAGATGCGCTCCGGATCGCCGCCAAAACTGGCGGCATTACGATAGACGCAGGCCACGGCGGACCGGCATTGGCGGACCAACTCGTCCATGTCAATGGTGGGGATCAGACCATAGTTGACCACCACTCTGGCGTAAGGGCGCACGCGACATAGGAGTAATCACCCTTGGACATCATTCTCCAATATCCACCGTGGATAAACACTTGGATCGGGGCCGGGCCGGCCTTGGCCGGAAATATATTCAGCACCTCATCCACGCGAGGACCAAATGGAGTGTTCAATTCGCCGGTCTACCGCTGCCGCCATTTCCGGCTCAAATCCGCGGACCGCCGCAGTAATTCCACGCTGTCGGGAACTTTAGCGCGATTATCATACTCTGCATCGAGACCGGCCTGACCATAGTCACCGAAGACTTTATCCACCACAGTTGTGTTCCTAATTATCCGCCGTCATCACGGCTAGCATTTGCCTGACGCGGGCCACGGGCAGATCGTTGATCCCTTCCGCCAGACGATTGGCTAATTCGGTTGCCTCCGGTCCCGCTTCCGTGGTGTCAATCACGACCCGTGGATGACTTAGTCTAGCCAGGCGGCGCATGGCATCCGCTTCGTCCCAGATGATGTTGAAATAGCCGCAGATCTGATCCACCAAAATCAGCGACGGCCGGCCCCGTTGGCCCCGCTCCAAGGCGGACAGGTAGGCCGCCGAAATCTGCAGGTGGGCCGCCATCTGTTTCTGACTGACGCGCCGTTGCCGACGCAGCTCGCGGATCCTGACGCCAAAAGGAGTCAGTCCGGCTGGCATGACCTAATCCAGCCACAGGCCGTGGCGCCGGTGCCAGGCCTCGATGGATTGGTCGGGATAGTCGGCGAACCTTTCGATGTGATCGCCTGCATGCAGTTCGACCCAGGGCGCCGCGCTGTCCAGCATGATATCGACAAAATGCGACGGTTTAGGCAAGGGCGTATCGACGACCGAGGCGAGCGGATGCACCAGTCCGGGCCAGCTTTCGTTCCAGGCCCAAAGATGACTGCCGCATTGCCGGCAGAAATAGCGCCGATGATGGGAGGGCTGACCGCCCGTCACCGCGCGGTATTCCGCTACCTGGTCCTGACCGGTGACCTGCATGGTTTCGTTGTCGGCCATGATGTTGATGGCGAAGCCGCCCGCGCCGCCGGCCTTGCGGCAGATAGAGCAATAGCAGCGCTGATAGGGTTGTGGGCTAGAGCTGTTCACCGTAAAGCTGACGGCGCCGCAATGACACGAGCCTTGCAATAACATCTCAAGCCCTCCACATCAGGTGTCAATCTTCATCGAGTCACCGGGCCAACTATTAAGCCCCCTAACGCTTGCGCCGCAGCAAGACATAGTAGGCGCCTTCACCACCATGTTGCGGCCGGGCGGCCTCGATACGCAAGACCATTTGTCGTACCGGCCCTTCCCCCAGCCAACGCGGTAGATTACGGCGCAGTACGCCGCTGTCCCGGTCCGGCATGAAGCCCCTGTCCACATCGTCCCTAGCGCCACCCTTGCCAGTGATAACCAGCACGCAGCGCCGGCCCGTTCGATAGCTGGCGGCAATAAATGCATCTAGGGCACGGTGGGCATCGGCCTGGGTATGGCCGTGCAGATCCAGGCGTCCCTCGATCGCCATTTGCCCCCGACGCAATCTTTCCGCGCTGCGCTTGTCCAGGCCGCCAGTTGCTTTCGCCACGATCAGGGGCGCGGGCGGACGGGGACCCGGGCGCGGTCTGGCCCCGGCGCGGGCTTTCGCTTCCGGCGCCGCCACAGGGGCGGTTTTGCCCGCTGTATTGGGCGCTTTTGCCGTTGTCCGCGGTGGGCGAGAGGGCCGTCGCTTCAGGGGTCGGGCATCACGCATGGCAGCCTCGAAAAGCGCATCGCCGTCGGTTGGACCCTTAGTCTTTCCCGGTTTCGTCATCGATCAGAACAATATGCAGGCTGCGCGGGCCATGGGCACCCAATTCGATGGTCAGGGCGATATCGGCGGTGCGCGAGGGGCCGGTGATCATGTTGACCGTGCGCGGCATGGTAAAGCCCCCACCTTGCTTGTTGGCCTTGCGCAGGCGGGCCCAAACCTCTTCATAGGCGCCCACGACTTGGCTAGTCCGCAGGGCGACAACGTGATAATCGGGCACGAAATTCAGGGTCACTGGGTGGTTCGCCCCCGACAAAGCAACCAATGTGCCGGTTTCCGCCACTCCCGCGAAGGCCGGCGTAACCGAGACCATGTCGTCGATGCCGGCGGCACCCTGTCGGGTTTCCAGCAGGCTTTGGCTATCCCAACCCAAGCTGCACAGCCATTCATCCGGCGCCAGGGTCACCCGGGTCGGCAAATTGTTGGCCCGCAGGTACTCGGCCACGGCGTCAGGGACCGCAGCCTCGTTGGTGACCACGGCCACCGTGCATGAGGCGGCCAGGGCCATCTCCTGAAACCGCTCCACCAGAGCCCCATGTTCGCCCTTGCCGCGGGCCGGCACCAGATTGGCCCGGTGTTTGGCAATATGATCGTTCAGTTCCCGCCGTGCCTCCGTCGTCAAGGCTGGGCGGCCCAAAGATTGCCGGATAGCTCCCAGAATAGCCTCGCGGCCTGCTTTCGCCGCCAGCGTTGATTTGGCTCCAGTCTTGGGGTCACTCATTACGCCGGCCCGCCGCGTTGCTTACGTTGCCGCCGGTGCCAGCGTTCCTGAAAGGTCTGGCCCTCTGGTGCCGGCAGGTCTCGGCCGTCGGTCCAGCCCCCCGCGAACCACAACTTGGCCAGCCGGCCCTGCCGCCGGCCCAAAAATCGCAAGCCGCGAACGGCCAAGCGTGCGCCCACGCCATATAGCCGGGGCCGCTTGGCAAAGAAAGCCCAGATGGAGAGGCCCCAACGTTCCAGGCTTGGCACATAGCCCGCTTCGAATGACCTTTCGCGCCATTGCCGTAACAACCGTGGCAGGGGTATGGAAACGGGGCAGACTTCCTCGCAGCGCCCGCACAGCGTCGAAGCGCAAGGCAGATGCCGGGTGTCCGATACCCCCAACAGGGCCGGTGATAGCACCGCGCCCATAGGGCCCACATAAACCGTGCCGTAGGTATGACCGCCCACCGATTGATAGACCGGGCAATGGTTCATGCAGGCGCCGCAACGGATACAACGCAACATATCCTGTACCTCGCTGCCCAACATGGCGGAGCGTCCGTTGTCCAGCAGGATGACGTGATATTCGCCAGGCCCGTCCACATCGTCCGGGCGCCGGGGCCCTGTGGAGATCGTGGTATAGGCGGAAAACTCCTGACCCGTGGCCGAACGGGCCAGGATACGCAAAAATGTGGTGGCGTCTTCCAGGGTCGGCACCACCTTTTCCAGCGAGGCGATGACGATGTGGATCTTCGGCAAGGCCTGGGTCAGATCGCCATTGCCCTCATTAGTGACGATGATGGAACTGCCGGTTTCCGCGATCAGGTAATTGGCCCCGGTAATGCCGACATCGGCGTCGAAATATTTCTGCCGTAGAATTTCCCGGGCCTCGTTGACCAATTTTGGCGGTTCGGTCTGGCGTTCAGTACGGCCCAGTTTGGCATGATGCTCCAAAAACAAGTCGGAGACCTGATCCTTTGTCTTGTGGATCGCCGGGCCGATGATATGCGAGGGCGGTTCCTGGGCCAGCTGGATGATATATTCGCCCAGGTCGGTTTCCACCGGCGTAATGCCATGGGTATCCAGAAATTCATTCAGATGAATTTCCTCGGCGATCATGGACTTGCCCTTGGTCACGGTCTTGGCATCGACCGAGCGGCAGATCGCCAGCACCGCGTTACGGGCATCTTCCGGGCTCGCGCACCAGTGCACCTGCCCGCCGGCGGCCTGGCAATTGCGTTCAAAGCGTTCCAGATAGAAATCCAGATTGCCCAGGACATGATCCTTTAGTTCCCGGCCCCGTTGCGAGAGCAGCCCGAATTCAGGCAAGCGGTCCACGGCGGCCTGGCGATTGGGCACCATGCCGGCATTGAGCATGGTCATGGCGCTGCGCAAGTCCGGGTCCGCCAGGGCGTCGCGGGCATTTTCCTTGAAAATGGTGGGGTTCATGAATTCCAATGGCTCAACCCTCGCTATACGGCGTAGTTGTATCGGCCTGGCCAATAGACGGCACCTGATCGGTCATTCCGGCCAGAACCTCGGCCACGTGGCGCACCTGCACCGGAGAACCTTCCCGCGTTAAGCGCCCGGCTATATTCAAAAGGCAACCCAGATCGCCGGCCAGCAACAGATCCGCGCCGGTATTGCTTATATTGGCCGTTTTCCGGGTCACAATATCGGTGGAAATTTCCCCGTATTTGACACAAAAGGTGCCGCCAAAGCCGCAGCAGGCTTCGGTTTCGGCCATTTCCTCGAGTTTGAGGCCGCTAACGCCTGCCAGCAAGTCCCGCGGCTGCTCCCGCACGCCCAGCTCCCGCAAACCGGCGCAGGCATCGTGATAGGTCGCCGTACCATCGTATTGGGCGGTGACGGGGCCGGTTTTCATGACATCGGCCAAAAAGGTGGTCAACTCGAACGTTTTCGCGGCCAGGGCACGAGCCCGCTGGCTCCATTCCGGATCATCGGCGAACAGATCAGGGTAGTGCACGGCAATCATGCCGCCGCAAGATCCGGACGGCACCACCACGTAGTCATAGCTCCCGAACGTTACAATAACCTGGCGGGCGATTTGCTGGGCGTGTCGGCGGTCGCCGGAATTGTACGCCGGCTGACCGCAGCAGGTCTGTTCCGGGACATGCACGGTACAGCCCGCCGCCTCGATCAATTGGGCTGCCGCAAAGCCGACCGTGGGCCGGAACAAATCCACCAGACAGGTGGCGAACAAACCGACGTTTATCGGCGCCTTGGAATTTTCGTTTGCCATGCTTGACCCATCCGTCCGCGGCGCGAAGCGGCGCCTTGTCTGGCCTTATAGCACTCCGGGGCGCATGCGGGCTACGCTTGGTGCTGTACTAATTAGGCGGTGGGTGTCTCCTAAGTTAGCCGCGCACTGGCCAGCTTCGCGCCTTTCTATATTTTTCTACCCAATCCGCAATTCCGCGCCCTTCAGTGCCACGGCCAACCAGCCACTGTACGATCTTTGTATTAGGCGCAGCTGGATATCGCCTACGCAGACGTCCTCTCCTATGTCGATCCAGCAAAAGACGATGAAACGGCGATTCGCGATGCGTTCCGCAGTTACAACCCGTTTGCCCAGCAGTCACGTATAGCCACACTTTTCCTCGGCTTATATGCCGCTGCTGGGGTCCGGCCCGAAAAACAAGCCCAACCACGACAGCGCGGCCAGACCCGGGCGCCTAAAAAACCCGTAACAAAGAAGCAAGCTCCTCGAAAAAAAACATTCGCAAACAAGCCGATCGTCAGGGCTGCCTCAAGCATTGGCGGGGCTGGACGCAGGAAAAGCGCGACAAGTTCTCAAACACCTTTGGCGTCGTTCTCGAGTTTTGTTTTCCGATTAACGAGGACGATGCCATTGAGGCAGACGCCGAAGAGGAGGGTCTAATATGAGGAGGGCGGCCTGATTAGTAAAGCACCCTACGCTTACAGCCGTTCGGCCAGGGCGCGGGGTAACAGCAGAAACCATTCCCCCGCATTTTTCATGCG
>Ga0209403_10001722_pt1 | contig 27720 bp, 22 predicted proteins | sample ArcticOcean_MG_C_8_FD_187440 | JGI IMG/M metagenome (GOLD analysis project Ga0209403, IMG submission 187440) | Marine microbial communities from western Arctic Ocean - ArcticOcean_MG_CB11_86 (SPAdes) (version 2) | ecosystem: Environmental > Aquatic > Marine > Oceanic | place: Arctic Ocean... | reverse complement strand
CTATAAGATTTTTTGTTCATTTTAGTTATTTAATTAATAATGCACCCTATGAGGTGCATTTTTTATTTATGAAAGGGGCAAACTCTGAATGAGTAAGATTCAGCAAATTGTGGAACTGCAAACTATTGATTCAAATCTTCAAGAGATATCTGAATTATTGGGTGATTTACCTGTTAAAGTAGAACAATTAAAAGATCAAGAAGATTCATTGGTTCAATCTGTTAAAAATGCTAAGGCGAGAATTAAAGAACTAGATTTGGAATTAAATAAGTTTGATACTCAAATGGTAGGTTTCAAAGAAAAAATTGATAAACATAAAGACCAACTATTTCTTGTTACAACAAATAAGCAATATGATGCGCTACAACATGAAATTGATCATCTAAAAGGTAATCTCGATGAAATTGAAATAAAATCGTTAGAATTTTTAGAGGAGAAAGAAATTTTAGAAAAACAAGTTACAAACGAAGAAGAAAATTTAGATAGTTTAAGAAAAGATCTAGTTGGGCGTAGAGAAAAACTAGAAAAATTAATTAATGAGTCTTCAAAAGAAAAAGATAAATTAGAATTGGAACGAGAAAATCATCGCGCAATTTTTGATATAAAAATCTTAAACCAATATGATCGAGTTTACAATGCGCGGAAAGGATTGTCGGTTGTAAATGTTATAGGTTCAGGTTGTGGAGGTTGCGGTGCATTTGTTCCACCGCAAATCATTTCTGAAGTTAGAGCTCAAAATGGTACACAAACTTGCGATAGTTGTAGTCGGTTTCTTTACTGGGAAACAGCATAGTCATTTATAAATTTATTTGTAATTTTAGATATAGTTGAAAAGAGAGTCGATCGGATAGTTGCTCTTAATCCGCTGAAAGTGAAATTAAGAGAGGAAAGTCCGAGCACCGCAGGACAAGATGCCTCCTAACGGGAGGAGTTGCAAAAAGCAACATGGAAAGTGCAACAGAAAATATACCGCTTCATTTTTTGAAGTAAGGGTGAAAAGGTAGTTTAAGAGACTACCAGATCTTGTTGTGAGGCAAGATGCTTGTAAACCCCATTTGGTGCAAGATCAAGTATACCTCAAGATATTGTCCGTATCATTTGAGAGGAGGGTTGATCGCGTAATCTACTTAGAAATATTTAGATAAGATGAATGACTATCAATTACAGAACTCGGCTTATAGATTGACTCTTTTTTCATTATTTAAAAGATTTAATTAAATTAGGGAATGATGAATTCAAGTAAAATTATTGGTATGGGGTTTCATGTCCCAAATAATGTTATCACTAACCATGCACTTTCTCAAAAAATTGATACTTCTGATGAATGGATTCAAACTCGTTCAGGGATTAAAGAGAGAAGGTGGGCATCGGAAGAAGAATCAACATTTGATCTTGCACATCAAGCTTCACTAAATGCTATATCTAATGCAGATATTGACCCTCAAGATATTGATATGATTATTGTAGGGACTTTATCCTCTGATTATTTTTTCCCTGGAGTTAGTGCACAGCTCCAAGCTAGTTTAAACTTAAATACCATAGGAGCTTTTGATATTAAAGCTGCATGTTCTGCTTTCATTTATAGTGTATCAATTGCAGATCAATTTATCAAAACAGGAATGGCAAAAAATATATTAGTTGTTGGAGCAGAAGCACAGACAAAACTTATTGATAAATCTACTAAGGGTAGAGACATTGCTGTCCTTTTTGGAGATGGTGCTGGTGCAGCTATTATTCAAAAAAGCAATGATCAAAGTCGAATATTATCCACACATTTACATTGTGAAGGTAAAAATATAAAAAATCTCTGGATGCAAGCTCCTGGTACGAGTCCAGGAAGTTGGTTTGAAAAAAAAACTTTTGATTCAGAACGTTTTACTCCACATATGAATGGACGCGAAGTTTTTAGAAATGCAGTTAAACGATTTCCTGAAGTAATTAATGAAGCACTAGCTCATAATAAATTATCTATTAATGATATTAAACTAATTATTCCGCACCAAGCTAATTTTCGTATTAGTCAAGCGGTTGCTAATAAGATGAATGTAGATATGAAAGTTGTTTATAGTAATATCCATAAATATGGTAATACTACAGCAGCATCAATCCCAATTGCTTTAACCGAAGCTGTTGAAGAAGGTCGTATAAAAAATGGAGATCATATTATTTTAGCAGCATTTGGTGCAGGCTATACTTGGGCTTCTGCAGCAATTAAGTGGTAGATGAAATGATAAGAATACCAAACAAACCATCTATATATAAACAGTTATCACAAATAATTAATCATTATTGGCGTCAAATATCTATCTTAATTACAGTAACTATTCTTTTATCATTATTTTTTCCACAAGGCAAAACTTTATTGTACTCATATCAATTAGATGACGTAGCTAGAGAAGAAGTGGTTGCCCCTTTTAATTTCCCAATTTTAAAAACATCAAATGGACTTCAGTTAGACCTTGATGATGCATTAGAGTCAGAACCTTTTCTTTTTATAAGATCACAGAATGTAGTTATCAAGCAAATTAATGTTATAGAATCTTATTTTGACCATGTCAACTTGATTCAATTAGCAAATAAAAAATTAGCTAAATCTAAAGATAATCTATATAGAAATAGGTTTACAGAACAATTTGATTTATCACGTATAGATGTTCAGTCTGATAGCGCAGCTTTAAATGTGCTTATGGAAACAGTTAAGGAAAATTATAACTTTGCATTTAACGATGATAAATGGAATCAAATTTTTTTATCAGACTATTCAAATGATTTAACAATTGATTTAGCTAATCTTAAAAAAGAAATAATTCAAATATCTCGTAATCGTTGGGCGGAGGGTATTTATGATATATCTCTTTCAGAAATATTAAGCAAACAAGTTGCAATAGTCACAAATAATAACGAAGCGCCAGAGTTAACTGATCCAGTTGGTTATAATGATATTCAAGAGGCATGGACAAAAGCACGTGTTGAAGTAACAAATCGATTTCTTGATAACATAAATCTTGGTCGTGACTTAGGTTATTCTTTGATTGTAGAATTTATGAAACCGAATTTAATTTATGATAGAGAGACAACAGAGCGTCGACAACAAGCTCGCCAAGATCGAGTGCCTAGAAATAAAGGTATAATTCTTAAAAATGAAAGAATTTTAGATGCTAATACAAGAGTTACTGAAGAAGACCTTCAAAGATTGTTCTCACTTTCAGTTGCTATTGATAATAAAGCTATGCAAGAAAGTAGGACTGATATTGTTTTAGCTTATTTTGGCAGAATATTAGTAATTGGAATAATAGTATCTTTCTTCTTTACTTTTTTACTAACATACAGAAAACCCATATTTGATGACTGGAAGATGGTTCTACTTATTGGGATGGTTTTTTCAATTGAAGCTGGCCTTGCTTACTTTTTTACGCAGAATTTAGAATTATCTGAATATTTAATACCAATAACTGTCGCAGCTATGGTTTTAACTATTATGTTTGATGCAAGAATAGCTTTTATGGGTATTACATCTATTATTTTACTTGTAACAATTTTAATTGGAAATAATGTAGAATTTATGGTTACTGCTATGTTCAATTCTTCTGTAGGGATTTATGCTGTACGACAACTTCGTAGAAGGAGTCAGTTGTTTACCGCTATTTTTGCATTATTAAGTAGTAGTGCCCTTGTAATTATTGGACAGGGGTTATTTAAAGGTCACGCGTGGATCTTAATGGGTAATGATATGATGAATTTATCAATCGTTGCTATTTTATCTCCAATAGTAACTTATGGACTAATTGGATTATTAGAAGTCTCATTTGGTATTACAACTAATTTAACTTTAATTGAATTACTAGATTTTCAGCACCCGTTGTTAAAAAGATTGCAAAATGAAGCCAATGGAACTTTTAATCACAGTATTGTTGTTGGAAATTTAGCTGAAGCTTGCTCAGATGCTATTGATGCTAACTCATTATTGTGTCGTGTTGGAGCATACTATCATGATCTTGGTAAGATGGTTCGCCCTGAATATTATATTGAAAATCAATATGCTGGTGAGAATCGGCATGATAGTCTCACATCTGTAATGAGTGCAAAGATAATTAAAAATCATGTTACAGACGGATTAGAGCTTGCGAAAGAATATAGACTTCCAACTATAGTAAGTGATTTTATTCCAATGCATCATGGCACTACAAGAGTTGAATATTTTTATCGTAAAGCCCTAGAAGAAGATAAAAATGTAGAAGAAGTTCAATTTCAATATCCTGGACCTAAACCAAATACTAAAGAAACCGGAATCCTTATGATATGTGAAGCAGTTGAGGCTGCAGTACGTTCAATTAAAGAACCTGATATTATGAAAATTGAAGCCATGATTGATAAAATAATAAATATGCGAGTGACTGCTGGGCAACTTTCTGAATGTCCCTTAACTATGGATGAATTAACTCGAATAAAAGGCAAAGTAGATGGCTCTAGTGGATTGTTACCAGTTCTTAGGGGTATTTATCATATAAGAATTGAATACCCTGACGATAATAAAATTGAAAAAATATAAAATATAATAGTATGATCAAAATCCATGTGGAAACTGATCCTAAATATAATCCTGTAAAAAACGAAGTTATTTCAGATGGAGTGTTCCATTTATTTAACTCTAAAGATATAATAGAAGCAAATATTTCATTTATTTTTGGAGATGATGAATTATTAAATAAGTTAAAAAAAGAATTTTTTAATCTAGATCATCTTACTGATGTTATTGCATTTAGATTAAATGATTATAAAGAAAAGAATATTGAGGGAGAAATTTATATAAGCATACCAAGAGCAGAAGAAAATGCTATTGAATTTAAAGAGCCATTAAATAGAGAGTTAGGGCGATTGATAATTCATGGTTGTCTCCATCTATTAGGTTTTAAAGATGAAAGCGATAATGAAAAAACGGATATGAGAAAACAGGAAGATCATTATTTAGGTAAAATAGAATGGGATCACTTATATGGCTGAAATTGGTAAAGAATTTGAAGAATTAGTCAAAATTGTTTCTAGGTTAAGGCAACCAGATGGATGCCCTTGGGATCGTGATCAAACGAGCCAATCATTAATTCCTTTTTTGATTGAAGAAACCTATGAATTGATTGAAAGTATTGATGAAGAAAATTGGGAAACTGTAAAAGAAGAGTTAGGTGATATTTTGCTTCATATAGTATTCCAAGCTTCCATTGCTGATGAAAATAAACAATTTGAGTTAGAAGAGGTACTTAAAACCGTAAATGAAAAACTAGTCAAACGACATCCACATGTATTTAATATAGATCAAGTAGTCATAAATGATGATATTAATAAAGAATGGGAACTTTCAAAGCATAAAGAGAAAGGTAGAGAGTCAAGACTTGATGGCGTGCCGAAAGACCTTCCATCTATTATTAAAGCTCAACGACTTCAACAGAAAGCAAGTCTTGCTGGCTTTGATTGGGATAAGATAGAATTAGTTTGGGAAAAAATTCATGAAGAGATTTTAGAATTAAAAGAAGCTCAACAGCAAAAAAATAAAGATCACATTGAAGAGGAGATTGGCGATGTTCTCTTTTCAATAGTAAACCTTTCTCGTTATTTAGAAATTTCAGCAGATAATGCACTAAGAAGAACCAATCTTAAATTCATTAATAGGTTTAAAAAAGTTGAAAAAGGCATTAAAGCAAAAGGTAAAGAGATGGAAGATGCTTCTCTTCAAGAAATGGATGTTATCTGGAATCAATCAAAGAAAAATAAATAATATATTTAAATTATTTTAAATCCATAATTTCAAGAATACCAAAACCATTACCTAAGTGAACACCATTCTTTGAAAGTTTTACATTACTTTTAAATCTTGAATAGTATGGGTCTATACCAGTTTTATTCATAGCCCATCTAATTGGACTTGGTAAGTTCATTCTTTTGAATATTTCCGAGTTATCTATGAGTGTATTTCCCTCGATAGATACTAATATACCCTCTTCGGTTAATAGTTTAAAGTTTGAGAATAAAGGTTCATTCTTTGGGGGATATAAATTATTAATTAGATTTGAATATTGAGTATAAACACCATCATCCCCAAATCTGCTAGTTACAACATTCTCTTTATTTGCAATGTATAATATAGGGACATTGTAACCACCTCTTTTATCTGATAAATTTAATTCTGATGCAATAATTGTATTTTCTCCAACCTTCCCTCGAAACCAACTCCAGCCGTTAAATAATTTTTGAAGTGGAGTATTTCCCCAGTTATGATCATGATACCCATCTCCATTAACATCTTTTTTAATTTCATCTATTATAATTTTTCCTTTGGTAGTTCCATTTGGTACTGCTGCTAACCATGCAAAATAGTCATCACCAGCCTGGATAATACCATCTTTAGGGCGGTATGGTTTCAAATTAGATTTAAGAGATAGTTCAACTCCAAAGCCCTCGAAGTCATTTGGGTCAAGTTTGATTTCATATTGATCAAGATTACCTCTAATGTAATTATTGCCCATTATTACATTACAGCTATCAGTTGAAAACTCAACTTCATTCTTATTAAAATATTTTAATAAGAAAATATCTTCATCTTCATTGTTATAATTTAATCCAATAAAATATTGATCTTGCAAAAAGTGGACTTTATAAAAATAACAAACTAAAACTGCGCCATTATTTAATTTAGTATCAAAGTACCACCACTCAAATTCATTGGATTCTCCTGTTGTTCTAATACCATCTTCCCATTTTGAGACTATAGAGTTCATTTTTTCTGGTTGAACTAGATTTAGGTTAGGTTGATTGTAGGAACCTGTATACAATGTTGTACAAGAAAGAAATAAAAAAAGAAATAAAAAAAGAAACCTATACATGTTACTATGTTTTCCGTTCTTTTTTCCTTGCTGCTGGAAAAAGAATATTATTTAAAATAAGTCGATATCCAGGTGAATTTCTATGCAATGAAAGTTCAGTTTGCGGATCGCCTACAAAGTGCTGGTAATCTTCAGGGTCATGTCCTCCTAAAAAAGTAAATGTACCCTTGCCATGATTTCCATGAATGTATTTAACTTGAGGAGTTGTTTGATCTTCTCCTAAAATTAAAATATGTTTTTTAATCTTTTTTCTATTGTAGCCTGTTGTTTGTCCCATAAAACCTTTCACAGTAGATACATGATTTTGAGTAAGCATGGTAGGTACAGGATCATATTTAGCTGAAAAAGAAAATAATGAAAAGTAATCAGCTTCAGCACCACGAACGATTGGATTATTACTTGGTGGATAATCTATATCTGAATATTCATATACCATGGGGTCAGATATTATCTCAAAATCATTAAATGCCAGTGTTTCATTATATTTTAACCTATTAAATAACTCTTTTTGAATAGGTGTCCCATCAAAAACAGAGTGGGCAATATCAATATTCTGAGTTGCTAATGCAATATCAAATGAATCAGTTGCAGAACACATAGCAAATAAAAAACCACCATTCGCAACATAGCTTTTAATCATTTGAGCTATCATTTTCTTTTCTGAATGCACAGAATCAAACCCTAGTTTTTTTGCCATTTTCTCAAATTGATTTTGTTGATCTATGTACCAACTTGCAGTATGATAATTTCGATAAAATTTTCCGTATTGGCCTGTAAAGTCCTCATGATGTAAATGAAGCCAGTCATATTGTGATAATGAGCCATTGAAAACTTCTTCATCCCAGAGTGTTTCATAAGGGACTTCTGCATAGGTTAGAGCAAGGGTAACAGCATCATCCCAAGGTTGTTTGTTAGGCGGAGTATAAATTGCAATTTTTGGCGATTTTTCAAGTATTACAATATCCATGTTATTAACTTCAATCTCATTATAAATAGTTAGGCTTTGATTAACATTTATAACTTCAAAAGATACTCCACGTAATCGACACTCTTGTTCAATATTAGGATAACTATCCATTAAAAATGACCCGCCACGATAATTTAGTAGCCACTCAACTTTTATTTCTTCGCCCAATACCCAAAATGTTGTTCCATACGCCTTCAAGTGATCTTTCTGTGCTTGATCCATTGGAATTAAAATCTTTTGTGAAAAAATTATTTCAAATAAACAAAAAATAAAAAAGAAATACTTCAATTAAGTCTCCAGGCCTCTTGATAATTTTCTAATATGTACTCTAATTGGTTCTAATAAAAGTGAATTAGGACATTCTGATAAAATTCTATTATAATATTTTATTGCGCTTATATTATCTCCTTTAAACTTCTCATTAATTTCTCCTGCAAGAGTAAGGCCTTTATCTTTTAAATACGAGTTTTCAATTGAAAGTGCAATTTCATGGGCTTTATCAAATTCTTTAAGCTCAGTAAGTAGGATAGCTAATCGTAGAGTTGATAAAGGTGTAATAAGTGCATCAGAATGCTGGGAAATTATTTTTTCAAGTGTTGAAAGAGCTTCATAAGTTTTATTTTGATAAATCTGAGCTTCTGCATTAAAAAATAATTTCAAAGCTAATTGATCATCTTTTGTTCCATCTAGGTAATTACTAACTAATAAATCATGCAACTCTAATAAATCATTAAAAAATCTGTGATCTGGATTTAATTCTATAATTATAGAATCTAAAAATGAAATAGATGTATCAATGTTTTTTTGAAAGAGTAAACTTTTAAGATATTGAATTGTCTTTTCATCTACCTTTTGATCTTCTAGTGGCTCATAATATTTTTCAGCTTCTTTAAAGCTTCCAGATAAAAGAAGCATCTCTCCAATTTGAAGATCTATTTTATTGATTAAATTTTGATTGGGTTTTGATTCAAGTGCAGATTCATAAGATTTATTTGCACCAACATAATCTTGTAATATTCTAGCTTGAATTTGGCCAAGTCGATAATGAACTATTCCTGTTGCATATGATGATGGCATTAATGCTAAAATTGACTCGTAATGTTCTAAAGTATTAGCTAAAGGCTCATTCCCAATATTAAAAGATTTAATAAATTGATTTTGAAAAAAAGCGTTTTGTGGGAACCACTTTACAAATTGTAATTTAGTTTTTGTTTGATCAATTTGATTTTCATATGCTTTTCCTAAGCCAAGCAATGCTTCTCCTAAATTATTTGGGTTAGGGGAGGTTTGATTTTCTAACAAGTAATGATAAGCTTCAATGGACAAATTATTTTGATTGTCTTTTCTAAGATTATTAGCAAAGAGTAGCCATCTTTTCGCGTCCTCTTGATTATTAATTCCAATTCTTTTATGTTCATAAAAAGCTTTGTTAAATTGACCTGTTTTGTAATAAAAACCTGATAAAATCAACCTTGCTGATGGATTTATATTTGCTGCAGCATTTAATGTTGAATCAATTAAAACATGATTGGTAGTATCATCACTCATAACAAGAATGCGATCTGTAGCATAACGAAGATATTGGCTTTGATTAAAGATTAATAGCAAATATTCATTTAATGATCTGTCAAAGGTTTGTCTTGATTGATAGTAATTAGCTAAATCAATAGCAAATAAGTGAGGCTCTTTAAATTTGACCCGTCCTTCTTTAACTAATGATTCCATTTGATCAACTTGACCAAACCGAGCATAAGTGTGAAATAATAAACGATATGTAGTTTTATTTGATAATTTATTCTTTTGAAATTCTCTCCAAATTCTTAGTGCTAAATCTTTTTGTTGATTATGAAAATATATTTCTCCTAGCGCTAATTCTGATTGTAAATCATTAGGATTATTTACCAACCAATTATTTATAAGGTTTATTGCAGATTCATAATCGTTTTTCTTATTATAAATATTTTTAAGTTGAAAATAAGAGGGTTGGTTAAATGGGTCATCCTTAAGTATCCTGTTATAAATTTGTATTGCATTATCAATATCATTATTTTGTTCCATTGCCATAGCTTTAGCAAAAGATAAGCTTCCGGCTTCAACCATTTGGTTTTGCCCAAATAAACCACTTGCAATAAAAATTATATAGAAAAATCTCATTCAATAATCTCAATAGGTAATTTATTTTGCATTGTATCAGGTAGAAAGCTTCTTTGAGTTTGATTTAAAGAATTAAAATAACGCCTGATCATATTTTGGTAGTCACGTGAATAGCCAGAATTAAGTGCTTTATTCATTGCATTAAAAATAATTGACTGCCTTTGGCCGAGGTCTTCGGGCATTCCATTTATGTTCTCAAATGTAATCTGTTCAGAAGACTCAGATTTACGATTATTATCAATCCCGCGTTGAGTCATTGAGGTTTGACTATCTAACATCCTAGATAAAATCTTTTTTTGTTTGTTAGAAGTTGATTGGGTATATTTTTTTTCTTCAAGATCTTTTATTACATCATTCATCTCTTTAGAAATGCTGTTCAAATCACCCAAGCCTTGGTTTCCACTTTTTTTCATTTCATTCAACATTTTTTGTAAAGATTTACGAACTCCTTTTTGTTGAGCCAACATTTGTTGCATGATTGAGTTTTTGAGTGAATTTGCCATTTGCCCAAGGGCTAATTGCATACCTTGATTATTAATGCCCTGCTGTTTGCCAGCCATCTGTTCTAGTTGTTTTAAAAATTGATTATATCCACTAGCAGAACCACTTTCTTGCATTTGTTTTATACTTTGAATAATAATTTTTGATCCTTCATTTAAAGCTATAATGGCTTCATCTTGATTATCGATAGAACCATTACCATTCCTTTCTGCTAATTTACCTTTTGACACATTCATTTGTGCATATGCAGAGCCCAGCATTCTACCCATCATAGGAGATACTAAGAAAGTTTCTTTTGATAAAGATACAGCATTTTCCATTGCTTGAGTTAATTGATTTTGAATCATTTGCTGTTCAAGTGCTAAATCATGTAATCCAGGAGAATTTCTTGGAATCTGTTCAGTTTCAGACTTTAGAGATTCTTGTGATTTTGATAACGTAAGTAAATCTTTTAATATTAAACGAAATTTACTTGACATATCTCGAGTAGTTTCTTTTTGAAATTCACTTAAAATATTATCCATTTCAAGCTCAACTGTTTCTATATCATTAAGACTAGCGTAACTTTCATCCATTGCCTTATAAGGCTCCTCTTTATTAAGACTTTGAATTGTTTGCTCTAAATGATTTTCAGTTGACTTGCTAAGTTCAGATTCAGATAGCTTTTCTAAGCTTTGAGCAGTCTTACGGCTAAATACCTTTACATCCTTTGCTGCATCTTCCATTGAACTAATTATTTCATCAAATTCACGTTTATTTATCTTTTGTTCTTGTTCTAATTTTTTGAATTTAGAGGCATTAGTTTCATTATTTGTTTGTCTAATTTGCTGATCAATATTATCCTGGTTTTGCACTAATTGCTCTAATCGTTTTCTTAATTGATCAACTTCTTGTTCTGCTTTTACTCGTTTAAAAATATCTAAAAACCGATCTAATTCTTTTTCAACTTGTTGAATATTATTTGAAAGGTTTTCTAAAGCACTTAAAAGCTCTTCCGGCTTCATATCCTCTAAAGCTTTTTTCATCCAATCCATATTTTTAAGCATATCTGGTGGGAAAATTTCCTCAATCAGTTTTTGAAGATCTTCAAATTTGTTCATAAGGTCTTTTGAAAATAATTGATGTTTCTCACCATTATCATTTAATTGATTTATTTGTTCAGCTAATGTTTGAAAATCATCTAATTGTTGTTGAACTGATTCTAATGTTTCTTTTAGAGATTGATTATCTTTCCATTCAAGCTTATCTTTTTTAAGTAAATTAAGTTCGGCTTTATCTAATTCAACTTTCAATTTTTGAATATCTTCTAATTCTATTTTTACTGCATCAATTATTTGTTCTTGTTCATCATTAAATGAATGAAAAAGGTCATTTAATGAGGGTAATCGTGCAATAAAAGTGCTTGATATGGTTTTTTTAGGACCAGTAACTATATCATTATCATAAAGTTCAAAATGAAAATAAATTTCATCTTCAGGCATAAGTCCTATTGATTGAAGATTCCAAATTGTTTGAATGTCTTGCTGAGTTTTGGAAGATTTATTTATTTCAATATTAAATAATGAAATAAGTGGTTCAGCGTCAATATAGTTTGGACGTTGTAATTCATATGATAATTGTAAGTTAGAAAATCCAAAATCATCTTCGATAGACATTAAAATAGGAATAGTTTGGTCACTACCTAATTCAATAATAGGTGGAGGTTGAATTATAGTCATTTCAGGTGAAATATCATTAATAATTTGAAGATTAAATGGGATTGGGTTTCTATTTCTAACTCCGCGTTTATCCTTAAGGTTAATAGAAAATTTTTGATCTAAACTTGCAATGAATTCGAATTGTGCTCTTTTACCATTAATGTTCATTTCTTTTTTTTCTTCATCTAAAATCAATTCTGCTAACGATAAATCTTTATTTGATTTTAATTCAACATTGATCTTTGATCCATTGATTGCTTGAATCTGAGCTTGGTTTGCCTTTTGACTTTGTTTTTTTAGGCCAGTATAAGCTGGAGGAGTAATTGTGACTAAGAAATCGTCAATTGAAGGTCTGTCTGTAACTGAAATAGAAAAAAACTTAGTTGTTATTTCATCCCAAGGGTCCCAAAATTTAATAGAGGGTGAGAATGCTCTATATTGGAAGTTTTGGTATATCTCTAAAAATTCAAATTTATATTCATCAACATTAGATTTTTTAGCTGAGAAAATAATTGTCGAGTCTTTATTTTCAATATTAAAAACAGGTCTAAATTCAATAAAAATTGAATCAGGAATTTCCCCTGTTGCTTTAAATCCAATATTAACATTTTCTCCACCAAGTACATTTAAATGCCGTGTAAGACCAATAAGCTTAAATGGTTTTGGTGGTATAAATTCGGTTTTTGCATGAGCCCAACGGTACATTGAAGATACAGAATGTTTCCAAGTACTAATAATTGTCAATAAGGTAATTATTAAACATATTAATGTTATTTTTTTCCATAAGTATATTTTTTTTGATGGAAATAAAAATGATATTTTTAACTTTGAAAGTTTATCAATTGTTTGCTTAATAAAAGAATTGCTTAAATCTTCAGAATATAAAGTTTCTTTTGAATTTTCTATTTGAAGCGCATTTATAAGATTATCTTGCTTTGAAAATGCAAATTTACCAGTATTTTTAGCAATAAATTCTAACTTATAGCGTTTCAAACGATTGTTTTTTATTTGAATTGAAACTACTGTAAGTAAAGTAATAAATATTATAAATATAACTGCCAGACTAATCCAAACCTTTACTCGAATAGAACTAGAAAGGTAAAATATATTTTCAATTGTTAAAGCTGAAATGAAAATAATTATCGAAGTAGAGTATATATGCCAAAGGATATATTTTAAATCTGCTTTAATAGCTTCAAAACGAATTACCAGTAAATATTCTTTTACTGTCTTCATCTTATTGAGTTAATGCAAACCATATAATATTTACACCCATTTTTAAAGCAGCTTCACGAACGTATTGAGGGTCATTATGAACTTCAATATCTTCCCATCCATCTCCCAGGTCTGATTCATAAGTGTAAAAAATAATTAATCGTTCTCCATCAAACAATCCTAAGCCCTGTGGAGGTTCACCATCATGTTCATGTACTTTTGGTAATCCATTGGGAAATTCATAATAAGCATGAAAAATTTCATGATCAAAAGAAAGCGCTACCCAATCTTTCTCAGGAAAGACGCGGTTCATTTCTCGCCGAAAAGATTTGTCCATTCCATAATTATCATCTGCATGAAGGAATCCACCCTTTATTAGATATTCTCTCAAGATACCTACCTCATCTTCTGAAAATCTAATATTACCATGACCAGTTAAGTATAGATATGAATAGTTATATAAATCTGAATCTGTAAGTTTTATTTTTGCTTCATCCAGATTAACACTAATCGATGTATTATCTTGAATATAATTTAATAGGTTTGGGATACTACTAGGGTCACCATACCAATCTCCACCACCCTCATAATGAATTCGGGCAATAGAAAAATCTTGTGCAAAAATTAATTTGGACACTGTAAATATGATTAATATGGTTCTAATTCTTTTAAAATAAACTAACATATGACTAATTATTTTAATGATATTATTATCAAACTTAAATATCTTAAAAGAAATTACCGCAAAACTGTTAAGGAAGAATAGAATCTTTCATCTATCGACGCCTTGCTACAAGTAGTTAATTTCACCTATTTTGAGTAGCTATGTTTCAAAAGTACATCTTAATAATCGTTATATTATTTTCGCCAATCATGGCAATGAATCCTATATTTGAACAAGATTCAACAAAATCTCTAATTTTTAAGATATTTTCTTTAGAAGATGAAGATAGTAAAAAATATGAAAAAGGCTATATTTTTGATAGAGTTTTTAGAAGGCGTGAATTTCATAAGCCTATAAACTTTATTCCAATGGAGTTGCGCTATGGGTTTGGATATAATGCTGCTGCTGGTTTTTTGGGGCTTGGTAGCTTAAAAAGTAGTTGGATGAATTATGAGTCAGATATAACTGAATTTAATGGAGGGACACTACGTTCTCGGGTTGGACATCAATTAGACTTAGACATTATGAAAACTAATTTAGCCTATTATTTGTTTGGGAATAGTTGGTTAGATATGCATACTGGTTTAAATCTTAGATATTCATCTTTATTAGAACCATCTGTTATTCCTTCTGATTGGAATGCTTCGAATGGATCTTGGAAAGAAGGAATAAAATTTAATGCAAAAATATATGAAGTTGGATGGAGTCAATCTTTAATTTTACAATGGTTTGAAAGTTGGTATACAACCTACAGGTATACATATGGAATAGCTTTTTCTCAATTTTATGAAAAAGAATCAAAGCCAACAGGCAGTGGTCCTTCACAATCTTTTACAATAGGTGCAAGATATATTATAGATAATGGGTTAAGAAACCGGTTTTCTGTTGGCTTAGATTTAAAATATACCAATACATCTATTAATAATATCAAAGATCCTTATGATATAACACCTATCAGCGATTTTAAAATACAGACCGCAGGAATTTATGCAACTGCAGCAGTTTTTTTTGGAGGTCAAAAAACTAAAGGTGATGTCGGAAAATCCCATTATTATAGTAAAGATTATATTTTAGCAAAAAGTACATTAGAAGAATTTGTTTACGAGCATCCAAATCATGCCAATATACAGAGCGCAAAAAAATTAATTATAGAGAGTGAAAGAAAAATCCCTTATCAATTAATGAGAGAAGGAATGAGTTTTGATAAGAGAGGAATCATTGACAGAGCGGTTGAGAGATATATTCGGGCTAAAACTGTAGCTGATACACTATTAAAAGGCGTTATAGATGATAGACTACGTGAGATAGCATATAAAGAGATTGAAAAAGCAGAAACTTGGTTAAATCAAGGATTTGGTGATAGTGCCATTGTGCATGTTACGAATGTTTCTGGTTGGTATCCAGGTGTTAGTCATCATATAAAGCGCTTTAAAATAAATCACTTAATGAATCAAGGTGAACAACTTTATAAAGCGGGTCTTTACAATAGATCCTTATTCTATTTTGATCAAGCCCTTGAAATTGATTCGAGACTCACTTTTGAAGTAGCAACATTTAAGCATAGAATTGCAGTAGATCTTTTGACTTTAGCAGACTCTGTGAAAGATATTAACTCACTAAAATTTGTTGTTTATGCTCTTGAAGAAACTAAATCACTTACAGGTGGATTAAATAAAACAAATAAAAGAGTACTTGAAGAGCTTAAAAGAAAATTGATTCTTAAAGAAGAATATGATATACGTCAAAAAATAGATGAAATTTTACTAAAGCAGAAAGAAGCGGAAGATTCCATAAATCCTATAAAATTAGGAATGACGATTTCTGAAGTAGAGGATATTATGGGGAACCCATCAGAATTAGTAAAGAATGGTATAGATGATAAAAATCAGCTTTGGATTTATAGTTTTAATAATAGAAAGGAACTTTATTTAACTTTTACGAATTATAAATTATTTAGAATTGAAGAAAAATAGAAACATCATAAAAGGTGGGCATTTTTCCGAACAAAAGCGATTTCTGAAAGTATTACTTTCAAGACACCAGCCGCAGGTACAGCAAATAGCATCCCTAAAGGTCCTAAGATTGTTCCCCCTATCAATAATGCTATCATGACTATCATTGGATGTAATCCAACGCTTTTTCCAACTAAAGTTGGAGTAATGAGATTGCCTTCAATTTGTTGAACAATCAAGAACATTAAGACTATATCAAGAATAAAAAATGGAGATGGTATTACACCAAATAAAGTGTGAGTAAGAGCAATATCGTTACCCAAATTATTCATAAAAGCAATTAAGATTGCTGGCACCATACCTACGAATGGCCCAACTAAAGGTATGAGATTTGCTAGACCTGCAATAATTCCAATAAAAAAAGTAAGCGTGAGATTAGCACCAAAAAGGTTAAGAAGTAAAAGGCCTGCAATGGACATGGCTGCAACACTAGCTGCGGATAGAAACTGCCCACGAAGATAGCTAGAAACAGATTTCTCAATATTATAAATTAATTTTAATCCAAGTTCAAAATATTTATTTGGGATTATCTTAACAAGAGATTTTCTGAAAAGATGATATTCTGCAAGTAAAATAATTGTAAAAATAAAAACCATAGCAGCAATAAACATAAAATTACCAACAGCGCTAGCCATTGAAGCAAGTGAACTTATAATGGTATTTATCAAATCACTTAGCTTTCCTGCCATATCATCATTTGAAGAAATAATATTTTGTAGAAACTCTGGCATCGAATTAGTAAGATTCTCACCAATTGCTTTAAATTCTTGTGTTAAAGTATCCTTATCTATTCTGTTTGAAAATTCTGCTGCTTGTTGTGAAATCTGAGATATGAAGCTACCAATAAATATTCCGATTCCTCCAATTAAGATCGTAACAACAGTTAATACTGATAATCCGCGATGGCCAATTTTCCTCTCTAAAGCATCAACGCTTGAAAGCAATACTGTAGTAAATAAAAATGCGAATACTAACATTAGTACAACATCAGATATATATGGCCAAATAATTGACATAAACCACAAAGCAATTAGTCCAATTGCTAAGCGGTAAATAAGTTGTAAATAATTAGTCTGTTTTTTCTCCATTTATTAGCCCTTATCAGTTGATTGGGAATTAATTAGCAAACTATTTGTACCTCTTAAACGTTCTCCTAGCACGCCCCCAAGGTTGAATAGAATTTTTTGTCCAAGAACTGGATTACGTTCTTGGAGACCCATAAGATCTTGCGTAAAAAACCCTAAAAGTTGTGAATCCTTGGTTGCTATTGCATTTGCTGACCGTGGTTCATCATCAAATAGTGCTAGCTCTCCAAAAAAGTCACCTTCTTCAAGTTCTGCCAATATATTTTCATTATTATTTCGAGTGCCAATCGTAATTTTAACTGCACCTTTCATAATAATATACATTCCTTCACCAGGTGCACGGTTTTTAAAAATAAAGTCTCCGGTGTTATATTGGCGCAGATGAATCAACTTCTCTAGTTCAATAAATTCTTTATTAGAAAAATCTTTAAAAACGGGAACCTGTTTTAGAGTAACTACTGTTTTACTTTCAGAGTGGTTCCAACCTTTGAAAATATTCTCCCACTTGGCGCTTTTCAAATCATTCTCCTTATTTTAGAAGTTAGATTATAGATATACAAAGGTTTATGGTTCAAGTAAAGACAATTTAACAATGAAATTGCTCTATCTTTAATCAAAGAGTAGTTTCAGTCATAATGTTTAATCGTTTTAAATCAATTTCAATTATTTTATTAGTTGGATTTATTTGTGCTCAAAGATCTCAGCAAGATTTTAAAAATGAACTCAAAACTCAAAGTAGTGCTATACAGATACTTAGAAATGAGATTGAAGCTACAAAAAAACGAATTCAATCTGAAGGTAGAAAGGAAAAGTCTTCAGTAAGAAAAGTTTCCAATCTTTCTGAAGAAATTTCTTTACTGCAAAGATTAGTTAAAGAAATTGATAAAGAAGAAAAATTATTAGTAGCAGATATATCTCGTATGGAAAATCAAATTGTAAAAAGCGAGATCGAATTAGACACTTTGCGAACTAGGTATGCTAGGCGAATTAATAAGATTTATAAGAAAGGACAATTGACAAATTTAGAGAAAATTTTTAGTTCTACCTCTTGGCGCCAGGCAATTTATAGATCAAAATATTTGAAGATTATAGCTGAAATTGATCAAAAAACATATAATACAATAAAATCCCTTTTAGTTGAGATTGGGAAACAAAAAATAAATTTAGAAGCTGCACTTCGTAAAAAACGTCGATTAAAAAGAGATCGTTCTCAAACATTAACATTAGTAAAAAATAAAAAACGAAAAGAGCAAAGAGAGCTTGTAAAAATTCGACGAAGTCAAAAAGACTTAAAAACTTTTCTTACTGAAAAGCAGGCTGGGGTTAAACAATTAGAAGTCATAATTAATAAAATTAAGGATGATATTAATAGTTCCGAAAGAGAAGCAAGAATCAGGCAACAACAACAAGCTCTTCAATCTAAAGAGTTTCCAAAATTAAAAGGAAAACTGGTATGGCCAGGAGAAGGTAGAGTAATAACAAAGTTTGGTCGTCAATGGAATCCAAAATTGAAGACAACAACTGAAAATCCAGGAATTGATATTAAAGGTAAGCCTGGTTCTGAAATTAGAACAGTTTTAGGAGGTGTTGTTACGACGATCACTTTTATACGAGGTTTTGGTACAACGATAATTATTGATCATGGAAATGGCTTCTATACAGTTTATAGCCATGTAACAAAAGTGCAGACTAATGAAGATAGCCAAGTTAGAGGAGGGGATGTGATAGCTTATATGGGAGATTCTAGCTCTATTAATGGAGCTCAATTGCACTTTGAAATTTGGGGGCAAGGTAAAAAACTTGACCCTGAAAAGTGGTTAAAGAAAAAATGATCTTTTCTGATTTACAAAAAAATATTTGGGAACGTTTATCGCGTATTAAAACTAATGATCGTATTGGTTCTGCATATTGTTTCTCAGGCTCTACCGGCTCGGGAAAAGAGTATGCTGCTATAGAATTTGCAAAATTTTTAAATTGTGAACAATTTGAAGAGATTCCCTGTAATAAATGTCCATCATGCTTTAAGTTTCAAAGTCTCCAACATCCTAATATTAAAATTATTGTTCCACTTCCAAGTAATGCTAAGTCTAACAAAGGAAGTGGGCCATTAGATGGTTTAAAACAAGAAGATCTAGATTTGTTGACGAGTTCAATTATTAATAAAGGGAAGGATCCTTTTTACAAGATAAATATTCCTAATGCTCGTCGGATTACTATAAGCTCAATTAGAGACCTTAGGCGTAATATTTATTTAAAATCTCAAACATATGGTAGAAAACTTGTTTTAATATTTGATGCGCATTTACTCTCAGATGGGGCTGGAGAATCTGCGAACGCACTATTAAAAATTTTAGAGGAACCCCCTCCCAATACAACTCTTATTTTAGTTACAGATAATCGCTCAATGCTTTTACCTACAATATTAAGTAGGTGCCAAATAATTAATTTTCCAAGACTAAGTTTTGAAACAGTTCTCAATATTTTAGAAACTAATGGTGTTGAAAATAAAATTGCAATTCAAATAGCATCACTTTCAGATGGAAATATCCATCTTGCACTTGAATTGTCAAGCCAGTCGATATTGCAAGAAACTTTTTCTGAATTAGAAGATCTTATAAAACTAATTACAAAGCTTAATGAAAATGGTTGGAGAAAATTTATTGAAAGTTTTTCTATGATGGCCAATCGTAAACCGGATGAGTTCAAATTCAAAATTTATATGTTACAACTTTGGTTCCATTTTGCATATTCAAATCGTATAGGAAAAAGTGATTCTTCTAAATTTGTATTTTTATTAGAACCCTTGACAGCCTTTAATTCGACTTTTCCAAACGCTGATTTAGCAGGAATAAACCAAATATTAGAAGAAACAATTGAATCGTTAATTAGAAACTATTATACACCTTTAACTTTGACTAATTTATTAATCTCTATGCAAAGACTTTTAAAAGGGAAAGAACCAATAAGCATTTCATGAAGACATTCTATCTTACTACTCCAATTTATTACGTAAATGACAAGCCTCATATTGGGCATGCCTATACTACAATCTTAGCAGATGTTATTACTCGCTTCCATCGAGATTCAAGTGAGGATGTTCTATTTCTTACGGGACTTGATGAGCATGGACAAAAAGTCCAACAAGCAGCAGATAAACGAGGCATTGCTCCTAAAGTCCACTGCGACGAGATGGCGCCAAGATTTTTAGACTTATGGGAAAAACTAAATATTCAATATGATGATTTTATAAGGACCACTGAATCTCGCCATATTTCAGTAGTGCAACATTTACTCCAAAAAGTATTTGATAAAGGTGATATTTATGAAGATGAATATGAAGGTCTTTACTCAGTTTCAGAAGAAAGATTTATTACTGAAAAAGAATCTGATTCAGGTCAATTTCAAGACATAAAAAAGTTAAAAGAAAAAAATTACTTTTTTAAAATGTCTAAATATCAAAAAGCTTTAATTGATCATATCAATCAAAATCCTCATTTTATTCAACCGGAACACAGAAAAAATGAAGTTTTGGGATTTTTAAAAAAACCTTTAGATGATTTATGTATTTCCAGACCTAAATCACGGCTTAGTTGGGGGATTGAACTTCCGTTTGATTCAAACTATGTAACCTATGTTTGGTTTGATGCGCTTATTAATTACGTAACTGCCACTGGTTTTAATTCAAATGAAGAAAGATTTAAAAAATACTGGCCAGCAAATTATCATTTAATTGGTAAAGATATTTTAACTACACATGCCGTTTATTGGCCAACGATGTTAATGTCTGCAGAACTACCTTTGCCAAATGGAATTTTTGCTCATGGATGGTGGTTAAGCGGTGAGTCTAAAATGAGCAAATCAGTTGGTAACGTTGTAGACCCCCTTGCCTTAATAAAAGAATATGGAGTAGACCCAGTTCGCTATTATTTAATGCGAGAAATGGTTTTGGGGAATGATGCAAATTTTACAATGGAATCTTTTATTAAACGATATAATAGTGACTTAGCAAATGATTTTGGAAATTTATTAAGTAGAATTACAAATTTATTAACCAAGTTTTTTGGAAGTAAAACTCCAAAATTTGAAGATGACTCAAAAGAAGGTAATTCTATTAAAAATAATGGTATTGAGTTAATAAATAATGTTTCAACTAAAATTGAAGAGATGAAAGTAAATGAAGCTATCGAGATAATATTACAATTTATTAGAAGTGTAAATAAATACTTAGAAGTTATGGCACCATGGAAATTAGTAAAAAACGATATGGAATCTGCTGGCAAGGTACTTTTTACTGCTGCTGAAGCTTTAAGGATCACTAGTTTATTATTGTCCCCCATAATGCCAAATAAAACTTCAATAATATTAAAAACTTTTAGGGCTGAAAAGACGGGTTTAAGATGGGGAGAATTAATACCTAATAAAACTATTAAAGAGCATGATGTTCTTTTCCCAAGAATTGATATAAAGAAAATTGAAAAAGAGAACGCTTTACATAAAAATAATACTCAATTAGATAATATAATTACATTTGACCAATTCAAAAATATAGAATTAAAAACAGCAAAGATAATTGAGGCTGAAAGAGTAGATGGATCAGATAAATTATTAAAAATACAGGTTGAAATACATAATGAAAAAAGACAAATCATTTCAGGAATTGCAAAATATTATTCAACGGAAGAACTAATCGATAAAATAATTATTGTGGTAACTAATTTAAAACCAGCAAAAATTTTTGGAATCGAATCTTATGGGATGTTATTAGCCGCAAAAAAAGGAAAAGATTTAACTCTTATTACTTTGGACTCTGAAAAAATCAATACCGGAATGAGCGTTTATTAATTGAATTCACTTACAATATTTCTTCCATGATACTCTTCTGCGTCAATTAATTGATGAATATGATCTATGTTGTTATATGTAATTCTTCCTGCGGGAATAATTGTTAATTGATTATTCGCTAGCTCAATCATTTGTTTTAATAGTTTAGCACCCTCTTTTGCAGTTTTTTTTCTCCCAGAACTAAGAACACTAGTTATACCAGGTATCTGACATAATATTTTTAATACAGCCAATGAATTATTAGATATATCAATTGCTTTATGGAAAGTCACTTTTAATGATGATGAAGCTTCTACTAATCTTTTAGTTGAAGCAATATTAATACTAGAATCCTTATTCAAAATCCCAAAAACAACTCCTTCAACACCTAACTTTTTACAATAATTTATATCGTTCTCCATTAATTTTAGCTCATGTTCTGAATAGTTAAAATCACCATGCCTTGGTCTAATCATAACTCTTACAGGAATTTTTATTGATGTGATTATTTTTTTAATCAGTGTTTTTTTTGGTGTAATACCACCTAAGTTAATATTTGAGCATAGCTCAAGTCTATGAGCGCCTGACTTTTGAGCTATGAACGCCTCATCATATGATTGGATGCATGCTTCCTTGATCAACTTATATTTAATCGAGGTTCTGATTTAGTAAAATATATTGTTCCTAAAGTTGAAATAACTGCATAACTAGCAAAGAAGACAAAGGAAGATTCTAGAAATTGTTCACTCTTAGAATCTTGAGATAACATGATATAAAAAATAAATGAAAGTTTAATTAAATCAGCAATTATTGAAACTTTCATTCTTCCATCAAGCATTGAAGTATATGAAAAGACATTTAAAATCAGAAAAAATGCCAAACAAAATAAAGTAATATTTGAAATCGTGGATGCAATGCTAAACATTAAGAGCATAAGGGATCCTGTTATGAACAATTGCAAGAAAGACCATACAATAAGTGGATAAGAATTCTTTGTTTGATATTTTATTTGTATTCGAAAATCAGGTGTTGAATGTATAGGGTATAAATTTTCAACATCTTTTGGTCTCCATCCTGTTGGCATAAACCAAATACGTAACTTATCACTCCATTTTTTTGTATAGTAAGCATCTTTCAATAATTGCCAAAAATGTTTATAGTTTATAATAATTGGATTCCATGTATTGGCTGGTCGAATTATACCAAAAACTGGCTTTTCTTTTTCTATCTCGTTTTGAAACGTCCCGAAAAGCTTATCCCAAATAATCAAAATCTGACCATAGTTTTTATCCATATATTTTGAATTGATCGCATGATGCACTCTGTGATGAGAAGGGGTCACGATAAATTTTTCTAACCAACCCATCTTATTGATTATACGAGTATGATACCAAAACTGCATAAATAAATGAATAGGGCCTAATACAGCAAAAATAGTTGGTGAAATTCCTAAAAGAGCTCCAGGAATCATAAAAATAGCGCCAAATCTTACTAATGCAGATATTTCTTGACGTAATGCGCATGACAAATTGAATTCTTCGCTGCTATGATGAATAATATGTCGATTCCAAAAAATATTTACTCGATGATTCATTCTATGGAGCCAGTAGCCTGAAAAGTCTTGAACTATAAATGCTATTAAAATTGCTAACCAGATTGGTTCTAGTTTATAAATAGTAATATGTTGCACAAGCCATGAATAGCTTATAATTAAAACACCAAATTTTAACCCGTCTTTTGCAATATTGGTAATCCCTGAACTTAAGCTAGAAATCATATCAGCAGGGTTATTTACCTTAATCTTCATTTTTTTTGCTACAGCTATTTCAATACCTATTAATACCATAAAAATAGGAATTGCAATAAATAAGGATTGAATGAAAAAACTCATTTTGCTTTAATGGTACTCAATAATTAAAAACTAATGTTCTTAATTAAAATAATTGCTCAAACTTGATTATCTTCATAACATAATTTAAACATTAATAAATAATAAATCATGCTTACAGATACACATTGTCACTTATTTTATAAAGAATTAAAAAATGACTTGGAGAATGTTCTTTCTCGAGCAAATGATATGAGTGTAACACGTTTTATTTGCGTTGGTACAAATATTGAAGATTCAAAAGAATGTCTTTCAATAACTGAAAATAATGAAAATATTTTTTCTTCTGCAGGTGTTCATCCTCATGATTCAAAAGATATCGAAGAAGGTTATATTGATGAAATATATGAATTAATGGGATATGAGAATATGATTGCAATTGGAGAGATAGGTTTGGATTATTACAGAAATATATCTTCTCCAGAAATCCAAAAAAAAGTATTTAGAGAACAAATAGAAGTAGCACGAGATTTAAATCGTCCAATTATTTTTCATAATAGAGATGCAGATTCAGACATAATTAAAGTTTTGAGTGAGTATCCTGATGTTATTGGTGTTGCCCATTGTTTTTCAAGTACTATAGAAACAGCAACCGCACTACTAGAAATGGGTTATTATATTTCTTTTTCTGGAAATATAACTTTTAAAAATAGCCATTTATCTGAGGTTGTTGAAAAGATACCACTCAATAAAGTTTTAGTTGAAACTGATTCCCCGTACCTTAGTCCTGAGCCGTACCGTGGAAAGACAAATGAACCAAGTAGAGTACGAATCGTAGCAGAAAAATTAGCTGAAATAAAAAAGGTACCATTTGAAGAGGTTGCTAAGCATACTCATGAAAATGCAGCAGAAATTTTTCAGCTACCATAAACTAAGCTTATAATAAAAAAGATGAAAAATAACTCACACATTTTTAGGAAGAAATGGGGCCAGAATTTTCTTATGGACTCAAATTTATTGGATCGTATTGTAAGAACAGTTGAACCACAAGAGAATGATAATTTTCTTGAAATTGGTCCTGGTGATGGTTCGCTCACTGAATTAATATTTCCAAAAGTAAAACAAATGGTTGTTGTTGAAATAGATCCACTCTTAATTAAACACTTATCCATCCGTTCTGATTTAGATGGTTTGAATATTATTCATGGTGATATTTTACTTCAAGATATAGAAGATCTACCAATCCAAAACCCTGTTCGCATTGTTGGAAATATTCCCTATAATATTACTTCACCAATAATTTTTTGGCTGATTGAGCAACTTGATTTTTGGGATGATGCATTTATTATGATGCAAAAAGAAGTTGCTCAAAGACTAACAGCGCATGTTGGGACTAAAGAATATAGTAGAATTTCAGTGGTGGTTGGGGCTTACCTTAATATGGAGATGTGCTTTAAAATTTCTCCTGAGGTATTTTTCCCTAAACCTAAAGTGGAATCAGCTATTATCCGTTTTACAAAAAAAGCTTCTCCAATTATTGCTGATAATGAATATATAAAATTTAATAAAATTGTAAAGATGGCCTTTTCTAAACGAAGAAAAATGCTTAGGAACTCTTTAAAAGATTCTAATATACCTATTTCCATTCAAGAAGAAATAGATTTTACTCGACGGCCAGAGACACTTTCAATTGAAGAGTTTGCAAAACTTATACATTGATATCTACCATTTGGGTGATATGTATTATATAATGTAAATTGCCTGACTTTTCCCTTCAATAAAATCAAGGTTTTAATCTATGGCTAAAGCAGGCAGACCAATAAATGAATCTAATCGAAGTCTAAGTCAGTACTTAGAGGAGATTGGTAAGTACGAACCGCTTCACCCATCAAGAGAAGTTGAGCTAGCCCAAGCAATCAAAAAAGGTAATCGTCTCGCTATGAAAGAATTAGTTGAGGCAAACTTAAGATTTGTGGTATCTGTAGCTAAAGACTATCAAGGGCAGGGATTACCTTTAACAGATTTAATTAACGAAGGTAATATGGGCTTAATGAAAGCTGCGGGCCGTTTTGATGAAACTCGAGGATTTAAATTTATTTCATATGCTGTGTGGTGGATTAGGCAGTCTATATTACAAGCACTTGCTGAACACTCTAGAATTGTACGTCTGCCATTAAATAGGGTTGGTACAATTTCAAAAATTACTAAAACAGCAGAAAAACTTGAAGCCGAAGTAGAGCGCTCACCTAATGAAGAGGAAATTGGGCGTAATCTAGAAATGACTAGTGATGAAGTAATTGATGCAATGAGAATCTCTAGACGTCATCATTCTTTAAATGCGCCTTTTCGTGATGGGGATAAGAACTCTTTAATTGATGTTATTCAAGATGATGGACAAATGAATCCAGATGAACCTTTAATGGCAGAATCTTTAAAAGATGAAATTAGACAATCATTGGATACTTTGAAAGATAGAGAACGTCAAGTAATAAAAATGTATTTTGGGATTGATCGTGATTATGCACTTACATTAAATGAAATTGGTGAAGAATTTAGTTTAACACGTGAACGTGTTCGTCAAATTAAAGAGAAGGCGATTCGACGCCTTCGTCACCGTTCACGTAGTAAATCTTTAAGAACATATTTAGGCTGATCGAAGGGAGGTGAAATAGATCATGGTTGAAGTTTCCGTAAAAAATGGAGAACAACTAGAACGAGCGTTACGTCGCTTTAAAAAGAAGTGGGAACGTGCTGGCGTTCTTCGTGAGGTTAAACGAAAATCATTCTATATCAAACCAAGCGATGAGCAGCGAGCTGCAAAGAAAAAAGCAGTTCGACGACGGTTACGTTTTGCAAGGTATGAAAATTAATTATTTTCTGAATAACTAAAAAACTGAAAAAGGTTCGGTATTTTATCGAACCTTTTTTATTGTTATAAGGTTAAAGTAATGATTATAAGAAGTATATCAGGTGTTCGTGGGATTATAGATACTCATCTTACCACAAAGGTAATACAATGCTATGCAAGGGCATTTCATACACATATTGAATCTGGTTTAGTATTTATAGGCAGAGATAGTCGACCTTCTGGAGAGGAGTTTTTAGATAGTTTTGTTAGCGAATTAGTTCGTTTAGGTCGTGATGTAATTGTATGCGGAATCGCACCAACACCTACTATTCAATTTATGGTTGAACGCTCTGAAGCAGCTGGTGGGATTATTATTACAGCAAGTCATAATCCTATTGAGTGGAATGGAATAAAATTTATTCGAGGAGACGGCACTTTTTTTCATCCTAATGATTGTGAAAGACTTTTTGAATTATTTGATAGAAATACATTATTAGATGATGCAGAATCACCAGGAATGGTATTTCCAGATCAAAATTCAATATTAAAGCACTCTATTCACACGATTGAACTATCATGTATTAATTTAAAAGCCATTCGAGACCGTAACTTTAAAGTAGTCATAGATGCTGTAAATGGTGCTGGATCTGAAGCTTTACCATTGTTACTTGAATACTTAGGCTGTGAAGTAATAAAACTATACTGTGAAGGGAATGGCGAATTTAAAAGAGGAGCAGAACCTTTACCTCATCACTTAATTGATTTGGGACAAATAGTAGTAGAGAATAATGCTGACATTGGGTTCGCTGTGGATCCAGATGCAGATAGATTAGCTGTAGTAGATGAGAGAGGAAAGCCAATTGGTGAGGAATATACTTTGGTTTTAGCAGTTGAGGGTTATATTCAAAATAAACGTCAGGAAGAAACCTTTGTAACAAATCTTTCTTCCTCAATGGCATTAGAAAAAATGGTTGAAAAGCACGGTTGTTCAATTGAACGTTCTGCCGTTGGTGAAATTAATGTTGTTCAAAAAATGTTAGAATTAAACTCAAA
>Ga0209403_10001721_pt1 | contig 27724 bp, 20 predicted proteins | sample ArcticOcean_MG_C_8_FD_187440 | JGI IMG/M metagenome (GOLD analysis project Ga0209403, IMG submission 187440) | Marine microbial communities from western Arctic Ocean - ArcticOcean_MG_CB11_86 (SPAdes) (version 2) | ecosystem: Environmental > Aquatic > Marine > Oceanic | place: Arctic Ocean... | reverse complement strand
GGTGTTCTTCGTCGCCAGGGACCGGACCGATCGAAAATTTGCCGACGCGGGTTCCGAAGGCTCGCGGCTCCATGGGGGCTGCTACGCCTGTGCTCTCTGCGCCTCGGCCTAGCACGTAGACGGTGTTGTTGGCTGATACTGCCGTGGCAATGGGCAGTAGCCTGGCCAGTCCATGCCGCCCATGTATTGGCCGATGGTGTGGCTGTAGTCTAGGACGCGTCCCGATGTTATTTTCGTGAGCATGTTTTGTGCGGTCATTTGTTGGGCCTTATTGGATACTTTTTCCAAGAAAAAAGAAGAAAATAGATATATTTTTGTGAGGGACACCCTCACACTCCCGGCATTGGGGCTTGGCCCCTCTGCACACCCCTGGGAGACGAGCGGGCTGGGTAGGGCAGCGCCAACACCTCGATCGAAAATGGAGTGGTGTGCGGTCCCAGCCCCAGATGCTTCGTCGGGGGCACTCCTCAGCATGACATGCCAGTGTCATCTGCAATCACTGCACCCCCTTGCCAGAGGGGAAAGGTGAAGCAAGAGTGTTAGGGACACGCTCACGCCCCTCCGGCGAACTCAGGGCAGCCGGAGGGGCGATTCTCCTCTCCACGCCTCTTCTTCAGCAGCCATGGCTCGGCGCACCCGGAGCAGGAGGGATTGGCCCGCGACGGACACTTTGGCCAGGTGACCTATCACCAACCATCAAAACTTAGTGCATATGTCACTAGTTTGGTTGGAGGGCCTGGATTAGACTCCGCCCATGTCAACACACGAGGAACTGCCATGACGACAGACCCTGCAGTGGCCGAGAACGATGAGGGTGTGCGGCTGCTTGGTTCCCGTGACTATGAGGGTGCTGTCGCAGCGTTCAGCAAGGCGATCGATCTCAATCCCGATTTCGAGACAGCCTATCGCAACAGGTCTCAGGCCCTGCGCAAACTGGGCCGTATGGCTGAGGCAAAATCGGACCTAAATAGGTACGACTCGAACCCCAGCCGGCACCGGGCGGAGCCCACAAATTGGCGCTACCTGCGCGCTGGACTGCGGAACCTGTTTCCCAGTTTCGGGCTGGGATATCTGGTATTGCACCGACGCACGCAGTTTAAGATCTCAATCGCGACCTGGTTCGTCCTGTTTCTGATTGGATTCCTCTTGTTGTGGACCGATGTCGGTTTGTGGAGCGGTGTCGGTTTATCTCCTTTATCTGTTAGCATCACCGCCCTGCTATCCTGGTCGCTGGTCGCGTTGATAACAGCCGATCACCTACTGATCGCGGCGATGACGCGAGAATGGGTAGTCATGGGTGTCCTGGCTGTTCTTATTGGATCGCTCATCTATTTGCTCGGACTCGCGATTGTGGCTGTCATACTGCTTTTCAGGTGCTGGGGCTTTTGCTAGGGGGACGTGTTGTCTCCAAGAAATCCTCTCCCTATGCTGAGAAAGGACCAGGGCAAGAGGCCGCGCCGGGCAGACAAAAAAAAGAGGGCCATCCTGGTGGACGGCCCTCTTGCTTCGCGGCGCGGAACTGGCAGTGCTACGCTACCTTGTGCTTTTTCTTCTTGGTCGTGGTGGCGCTTGCGAAGGAGTGTCGAGCCTCGGGGCTCTCCAAGTCCTGCATGTTCCCGCAGTTGAGGCATTCCTTGTAGTCACCGTATATGTCACGGTTGACGTGCATGTCACCACTGCACCTCGGGCAAGCCTTGAAAAATATCATCGTCTCCGTCCTTCCTGGCCGTCCGTCTCGGTTGCGGCCGTACTAATTTATCGTGTTGCCAGGTTAGACGCGTTTCGCAGCGATAAGGTTCTTTTCTACCGCCCGGTGCGTGCTCTACTGTGTAATCACTATTGACACGCTGCGTATCAATCTCTATACTTTATTCCGCTGAGCCCTATCAGTGATGTGGACCCGGTATTAGGGGCTGAAACTGGCCTCTCCGGGACACCTCTACTGTAATTCAGGGTTCACACGATACAACGGTGGTAGCACGTATCGGTTAGGGAGTGCTAGCCTGGTCAACGAGGATCCGTCCGCACAGAGCAATCGAAGCACGCGTCCCATTGACACGGGGTCGACGGGGTTTGACGGTGTCTACATCATCAGCGTCGCCGCTCGGATTTTGGAGATGCATCCCCAGACCCTGAGGAAGTACGAGCGAGCGGGCCTGGTGACGCCGTCGCGTACCGGTGGAATGCTCCGGCTGTACTCCGAGGAAGACATCGCCAGGTTGCGGCTGATCAAGCACCTGGTTGGCGATCTCGGGCTGAACGTGGCGGGGGTGCAGCTCGTGCTCCAGGTGTTCAACAACCTATTGGAGACGCGGGACGAATTGGGTGCTGTGGGCGACGACGACCTCAGGCGCTTCACGGTCCAAACCCTGGACCGGATGTTCGAGCTTCTCCATGCTCACACAAGATAATACGGCCCGCCGCGCCGAGCGGTGGAGCGAGGAGTGCAATTGATGAGTGAGGAGAGTGTTCAGCCGGAGGAGCCTGTCTCTGAGGGCGGCGAAGAGCCCGATGAAAATGGACTGCAGGAGCAGTTAGACGAGGCTCTAAGGGAGAAGGATCAGTTCCGCGCTATCGCCCAACGAGCCCAGGCGGATTTGGTCAATTACAAGAAACGGGTGACCGAGGAGATACAGGAGAGCAGGCGCAGTGCCACAACGGGCATACTGCTCCGAACTCTCTCGGTGGTAGACGACCTGGAGCGGGCGCTCGCGCTGATTCCTAAAGAAGCGGTGGCGCCTGGCTGGAGCGAAGGGCTGACTCTCGTGCTGAGGAATCTGAACACTGTGTTGGAGTCGGAGAGTGTGAAGAGGATCGAGGCACTGGGTCGTAATTTCGACCCAAGGGAGTTCGAGGCCGTGATGCACGAGGAGACTTCAGAGGTAGAAGAGGGCACGGTCGTTCATGTGGTGAGAGAAGGATACAGACATCGAGACCGTGTGCTGAGGGCCGCCCAGGTAGTGGTGGCCAAGTCGCCACCACAAGAAACCGTGGCGGACGCTGTGTCGGGCGAGGCGGAGTGATCTCTGTCGGCTCTGCGTGCTGACGATCACCAATTCTTCGACAACAAACGAGACAGAATCTCCAGGAGGAATCGCGACAATGGCAAAGGTATTGGGTATCGACCTTGGAACCACGAACTCGTGTATGGCCATCATTGAGGCCGGCGAGCCACGGGTCCTCGAGAACTCGGAGGGCGCGCGCACGACTCCGTCTGTGGTAGCTATCAACCCGAAATCAGACGAACGGTACGTCGGCCTGACGGCTAAGCGGCAGGCAGTGACCAACTCCGAAAACACGGTCTTCTCGGTGAAACGGTTCATGGGGCGGCGCTTCGAAGAGGAGAGCATCCAGGCAGATGCCAAGCTGATGCCATTCAAGGTGGCACAGCACTCAAACGGCGACGCATACGTGACGATGGGCTCCAAGAACCACGCGCCACCCGAGGTCTCGGCGATGATCCTGCAGAAGCTCAAGCAGGACGCGGAGGCAAAGCTAGGTGAGACGATAACGCAGGCCGTTATCACGGTGCCCGCCTACTTCAACGACAGCCAGCGTAACGCGACCAAGGACGCAGGTCGTATTGCCGGCCTTGAGGTGCTGCGCATCATCAACGAGCCGACGGCGGCCTCCCTGGCTTACGGGCTGGACAAGAAGGCGGAGGAGAAGATCGCGGTCTACGACCTGGGCGGCGGGACCTTCGACATAACAATCTTGCAGATCGGCGACGGCGTGTTTGAGGTCATGGCCACCAATGGCGACACCCATCTGGGCGGCGACGACTTCGACCAGCGCATCATCGATTGGATAGCCGACGAGTTCAAGAAGGACCAGGGGATCGACCTGAAGGAGGACCGAATGGCCCTCCAGAGGCTCCGAGAGGCCGCCGAACGGGCCAAGATCGAGCTGTCGACCCTGATGGAAACAGAGATCAACCTGCCCTTCATAACCGCGGACGCCTCTGGTCCCAAGCACCTGGTTATGGCGCTGTCCCGGGCGAAGCTCGAGCAGCTTGTTGGCGACCTGATACGGGAATCGATGACGCCCTGCAAGAAGGCTCTTGAGGATGCTGGCGTGGGCGCTGGGGACATCCAGCAGGTGATACTGGTCGGTGGCATGACCCGCATGCCATCGGTGCGTACGGCGGTGGTGGACCTATTCGGTCGCGAGCCGCACCAGGGGGTAAACCCGGACGAGGTCGTCGCCATTGGCGCGGCGGTTCAGGCCGGTGTGCTCCAGGGTGAGGTCCAGGACCTGCTACTACTGGACGTGACTCCGCTAACCCTGGGCATCGAGACCCTGGGAGGCGTGACCACGGCGCTGATACCTCGCAACACGACGATTCCGACCGCCAAGACGGAGACGTTCACGACGGCCGCCGACGGCCAGACTAGCGTCGAGGTCCACGTGCTGCAAGGTGAGCGTACGATGGCCCCGGAGAACAAGACGATAGGCAGGTTCATGCTGGACGGCATTTTGCCCGCCCAGAGAGGGACCCCGCAGGTAGAGGTTACGTTCGACATAAACGCCGATGGTATCCTGGACGTGTCCGCCAAGGACAAGGGTACGGGCAAGGAGCAGCGGATCACCATTACCGCCAGCTCGGGGCTGTCGAAGGACGAGATCGACGACATGGTGAAGGACGCGGAGGCCCATGCGGGTGAGGATGAGCGCCGTCGCGAGGAGGTCGAGACGCGGAACACCGCTGAGAATGCGGCCTACTCGGCTGAGAAGCTCGTCGCCGACAACGAGGACAAGGTTACCGACGAGCTGAAGGAAGAGATCAATGGCCATATCGAGGCCGTGCGGACCGCGCTGAGTAGGGAGGATATCGAGGCGATCAAGTCTTCCTACGAGACGCTGCAGGCAACCATCCAGAAGGTTGGCGAGCTGGTCTACGCCCAGGCCGACGACCCCGAGGGCGGACCCCCCACTGAGGGCGGTGAGGCTCCCGGCGAGGATGGCGAGGGCGGCGAAGACTCAGAGGGCACGGTCGAAGGCGAGTACCGCGAGGTATAGGCGGAACTGCAACAGGACGTAGCAAGGGCCGCACCGGTGATTCCGGTGCGGCCCTTTTTTTGTTTTGGGCGTATGTCATTTTGGAGGGGCCAACAGTGTGTTGTGCGAGATGGAGGGGGGTGGTGAATACTAGACGGGAGTGATCATCCCTACCATCACGCCATCCGCAGGCCATGCACCGGAAACACCTCGCGCTGTAGCTCAAGAATGCTCTCATCGGCGAAGCTGCTGGCTTTCTGCTGGTGTGGTGCAAACTCGGACATGTCGTCATGGTCCCATAGTGTCGTTACGCCGTGGCGTTCGGTGTAGGAGTCGGGGATGGCGTCTGGCAGTTGGGTGTCGAGCATGATGGCGTAGGCGGCTGTCCAGGCTCGCGCCACCGCGTACACGTCGTAACCACCACCCCCGAGCGCGAGCCATTTGGGGGCTGTGTCGGCCAGGTCGGATACGGCCTCTGCGAAACCTTGAATGGTGAGGGCCAGGTGAGTGATAGGATCGCGGTAGTAGGAATCTATGCCGAGCTGGGTCACGACCACGTCAGGAGCGAAGGCTTCGAGCAGCGGTGGCACGACCTCGCGGAATGCCCGCAGGTATACCTCGTCCCCCGTGTAGGGGTGTAGTGGCAAATTTACGGAGTATCCGGTGCCCTTGCCCGTGCCTGTCTCGTTCACGAAGCCGGTACCCGGGAAAAGGTATGAGCCGGACTCGTGGACCGAAATGTTGAGCACCGCGTCGGTGTCGTAGAAGGCATACTGAACGCCGTCGCCGTGGTGGCAGTCTATGTCCACGTAGGCGACCTTCATGCCGCGGGCGAGTAGCTCCTGGATCGCCAGGACCGGGTCGTTGAAGACGCAGAAGCCAGACGCGTAGCCCGGCATTGCGTGATGCAGTCCCCCGAGGATGCTGAAGGCCCGGTCGAATCCGCCTGACGCGAGTAGTTCCGCAGCGACCATCGAGCCTCCCGCCGATATGGCCATTGCACCGTACAGGCCGTCGGAGACCGGGTTGTCGCCGGGCCCAAACCCGAAGGCCGGAATGTCGCCCGGGCGGACGCTTTTCACATATTCGAGGTACTCGGGCTTGTGGAAGCGCAAGACTTCGTCGTCGGTTACCGGTCTCGGCTCGACTAGGGCCGCTTCTGGGAGGTCGAAGATACCGTAGTCCCGGAGTAGATCATGGGCATACTGGAGCCGGATTGGCTTCATGGGGTGGCTATCAGGGAGGACGAATGAGGAGAGTTTGTCGGAGTATATGAAGGCGGCTTTGCGAGTCATTGGTTTGTTCCCCCCGTGGTGAGGCCACTTGCTGAAACGATGTCCATCGTAGCTGATTATGGCGTGGCGACTCAAATGTTTCTTTTATAGGGCTGAGGGCGGGGTGGGAGCGTGGCCCTAGAGATCTGGCCTATCGTGTGGCAGAAGAAAAAAAAAGAAGAAAAAATTTGTGAGGGACGCCCTCACACTCCCGGCATAGGGGCTGTGCCCCTCTGCACACCCCCTGAGGATTCCCGTCTACACCGCGGGGTTCCGCCCATAGTTAGCATTGTCGAATCACCGTGGTGTCGTTGCCTCCGTGGTTGAGGCTACTTGTATCGGATTATTGTGTGGTCACTCAAATGGGGCGAGGAAAAGCGACTTCGTGGGCCAGATGCTTTGCGGGGGGGAGGTGAGAAGAAAGAAAAGAATAATAACTAGATCATTCTGAGGGACAGCCTCAGGCTCCCGGCAGAGGGGCCGTACCCCTCTGCCCACCCCCAAAGGCTAACAGGGTCAGGCAAGTTCCCCTGCACCGACTAAGCGTGCGCAGCACCCCTACTCGGGGTTCGCAGCTTCTTCGTCTGGTTGGGGGCCGCGGAGCCAGTTCATGAGCCATCGCCAGGCGGTGGCGATTACCGCGATCATGAATGCGCCGGAGATCATGCTTGCTGTGGCTACGGAGCCAATGTCGGGGCGGGTCAGGATGACCGGTTGGCCCTGTAGGTCGGCCTTCCAGAGCTGCTCGAGCTCATCGACCGTGACGCCGTAGGTCATGCTGATGGCATCGCCAATCCTGTTTCCATCGTTGATGGTGGCAATCAGTTCGCCCATCTTGTCGCGACCGTAGGCAGCGACCATGAAGTTGACTGTGCTCCATGACTGGGCATAGAAGACGCCGACCTCACTCGGCTTGCCAGGTTGGTTGCCCATATTTCTGAGGTGAAGCAGGTCGTTCGCACGATTGGCCCGGGACACAGTCGCTGCCCTGCGAGAGCCACTACTTTCGAAGTAGGTCGAGAGCCCCTCGTTCAGCCACGAGGGGACTCGTGCCAGGGGGGAGTCGATGGCGCTGTTTAGCAGCAGGTGTGTGGCCTCGTGGACCATCGTATCGGCGCTGAGGCCCTGCATGACGAAAAGGCCGTACTCGCCGAAGGCAAATCCGCCGTAGAGGTGGGAACGGGTGGCGGCGTTGCTGGTGAATGGGAAGGCTCGGCGCGCCTCCAGGGTACCGTTGACGATAACGGCCTTCATGGGGACGAACTCGGTCACGCCGAACATGTACCTCACTGCGTCGAGCTGGCCGATCACGTCGTCGACGACTCTTTCGACCGATTCCTGGGACAGGTTGTGGAACCGCACGGTCAGGTCGCCGCGGGTCAGCTCCCGCCATGTATAGCGAGGGTCGTTGTACGCAAAGCTGGAGCGGGGCGTCTCGAGGATGTTGCCGCCGGAGTCGGTGATCCGATAGAAGTACTCGAAGTCGACGCCGGTCGGTATGTAGTTGGAGCCGCCCGTCTTGACGCTGAACTCGGCGATGACACGATCGTCGGGCTCGAAGTCGGGGTAGCCGTAGACCTGGACGGGGCGATTTTCCAGGCTATAGAAGAGGCGAACCTCGGTGATAGGCGAGTCGGACTCGGCCTCAAGGTTGAACACTACGTCGTCGGGGAAGTTCACGTCGTGGGACGAGGAGATGACACGTATGGGCGATGCCATTTTTGCGTCAGAAGGAGCACCCCCGGCAACTCCGGTGCTGATGATGGATATTGCGGCTATGATGCTAAGAAGGGTCATTTTGTTGGGTGCGACGCGGTCCGAACCGCTTTAAATCCCGGTGATCCTTATGGCTGAGCGAGCCTTGTAGCGTCTGTTCAAGTTGAGCAGGAGCGGGGTCAGGCTCTCGACGTAACCCGCATTGGCGAGACCGCCACCGTCCACAGCCCGCACGCCTGCAATTTTTCCCGCCAGGTCCATGACGAGATCCCTGGCAGCATTGTCGTCACTACAGACTATAACGTCGGAATCCAGAGGCTTGTTAGCTTCGAGCAGGTCGTGGGCGCTGATTGTCTGGAAGGCTGCGGCTACTGTGGAGTCGGGCAGCAGGGCCTGTGTCTCGAGGGCGGCGGAGCCATCGGCCACCGGTAGCGCGCTGGCAACGCCTTTTTTGAAGGCCAGGGGAGCAACCACGCTGACGACGATTTTGCCGTCCAGGCTGTTTTTCAGGTCCGTTAGCGTTTGGCGCTGGGCTGTGTAGGGCACGGCTATAAATATGGTGTCGGCTTTCTGAGCTACCTCGTCGTTGGAGGTGCCTGACACGGTGCCATTGTCGGTCTTGGCCTGTACTCCGCTGGCAGCCTCACGAGCGCGGTCCGGGTCCCTAGACCCTATCAGGACTTGATCTCCGGCCATGCAAAATCTCAGTGCCAGACCGCGGCCTTCGGGGCCGGTGCCTCCTATGAAACCGATCACGTTGTCTCCTTGAGTAGCCGCGGGGCTGTTGCTTTATGCTGAAGAAAATAAGAAAAAAGTAGTGGATATTTCTGAGGGACACCCTCAGGCTCCCGGCATAGGGGCTGTGCCCCTATGCACACCCCTCGGAGGGAGGACCGTCAGCTCGGCCAATTATCAGCATGACTAGGCAACAGTGCCCAGGATACCCGAAAAACGGACCCTTCGACGGAGCTCAGGGTGAGCATGGGCCAGGGGTCTTTCGCTTATGGGAAACCTATCGACCACCGAAGTAGTGGCTGCGCCACTCTAAACACACGCCGGAGGAAAGAACCCACGGCTCGGCCAATTATCAACTTGACTGGACAACAGCGCCCACGGTATCCGAAATTTGGACTCTTCGGCTGAGATCAAGATGGATGTGCCCGAGTATCGTAAGCTTGTGGTGGGCTTGTAGAACCACCGAGGTGGGGGCTGCGTCCCTCTGTACACCCCTCGTTAGCGGCAGTACAGACCTGGCAGGCCGGGTGTCGTACGCTCAGGGTGAGCCTGTCGAGCAATCGGGGTATGACGTACGTTCATCCGCACGTCATACCTTTGGTTAGGCGTCGGTAGCTGGGGTGGGTGGCCTGATTTCGGGGTCTACTGTGAGGCCGTCCCCGCCCTCGAATAGCTCCCAGGGTCGGTGAGACTCCACGAATTCCTTGGCTTCGTCCATCGAGGGGATACCCTTTTCCGCGCGACCGGGCTCGTATCCGAAGGTTTTGGCGAATGCGTCGAACCCTCGTTTGGTCTCACGAACGCCGCCGACCTCTTCCTCATGGTCGGCCCCATCGGCAGCCATCACAAGCCGTTGCCCTCGTCTTACTTCTCTCCAATATACATTCATTCAAGACCTCACTGGGGCCGCAAAAAGACTTTCGAAACCAGGTTATCGTATCTACTCTAATGGGAGGGCAGCTGGGAACGCAACCCGACGAAGGCCTTCTGGACCGCGCGAAGCAGTTGACGGCGGTAGGCTTGGTGTCTAGTGTAGGTGCTCACATAGTTTTAGGAGGATACGCAAGATGACGTGGAAGTGTGATAAGTGTGGTCATGAGAACCCGCCGACGAGGGATGTCTTTTGCGGCAAGTGCGGCGAGCGGCGCATGGGTTCGTAGCATAACCAGTCTGGTGCACGCTCGAGTTTGACTGTGAGCGTGCCAGGCCTCCCCATCCGGTTCGTTGCAAGCGCAGGCCTCATTGACTACAATCGAGATCTGCCCCCTACGCCGTTTCAACAAACATATTGCCAAGCAGGCCGAGGGTCGGCGACCGACCGATCGGCTGATCCCATTGATCCGTTATTCAGCAGGAAGTAGGTCTTACATAGGTATCTGAACGACAAGCCCAATCTCCCAGCCATCCGGCACACTCAGTATTGGCGTCGGCGGCTGCGCCCCTGTGCACACCTTTCGTGAAATGTCAGGATCGACGAGTAAAAGTCGTCGATCCACCGGATTTTGACACTAACTGACAAGGAGGACACAATGGCCAAGTTCAATTCTGAGCGTCTGCGGAACGTCGTGCTGCTATCTCATGGTGGCGCTGGAAAGACGACGATATCAGAAGCGATGCTTTTTGCGGCCGACGGCACCTCCCGGTTGGGCAAGATCGACGACGGTACCACGATCTCTGATTATGAGCCCGAGGAGCACAAGCGCGCGGGCAGCATTCAGACCTCGATCGTTCCCTGCGAATGGCGTAAGCACAAGATCAATGTGATCGACACCCCTGGGTACGCCGACTTCCGTGGCGAGGTAGTCTCGGGAATCCGGGTTGCTGAGGGCGCGATCATCGTGGTATCCGCGCCATCGGGTGTCGAGGTAGGATCCCAGCAGCTGTGGCACATGGCCGACCAGATTGACCTCCCCCGCCTTATTTTTGTCAATAAGATGGACCGTGAGAACGCCAACTACGCGAACGTCATGGCGTCCATTACAGAGACCTTTGGCCGTCAGTGTGTCGCACTACAGGTGCATATCGGCGCCGAAGACAGTTTTATCGGCGCCTACGACCTCCTTGACCCAGAGGCCGCTGTACCAGAAGGACTTGGGGACGCGGTTGAGTCGGCAAGAGAGGCGCTGACCGAGCTCATCGCCGAGACCGACGATGAGCTAACGATGAAGTACCTGGAGGGCGAGGCCCTCACCCACGACGAACTTCTCCTGGGTCTCAAGCAAGGCGTGCTTTCCGGTGCTATCGTCCCGGTATTGTTCGGGGCGGCGATTTCGGGTATAGGGGCGGAAGCGCTGCTGAGCGCGATCATTGACCTGGTGCCCTCTCCCGCCGAAGCTCTGGACGCCGAAGCCGAAACCTCAGACGGAGCGATATCCCTCTCTGCCCGAAACGGCTCGCCGATGGCTGCGCTTGTGTTCAAGACTGCCGCGGACCAGTTCGTTGGCAAGCTGTCGTACATCCGGGTCTATAGCGGCGGCTTCAAGAGCGACAACCAGATATGGAACGCCAGCAGGGACGAGGCGGAGCGGGTGGGCCAGCTATATGTGGTGACAGGCAAGTCGCAGGAGTCGGTCGACGAGTTGGCGCCGGGAGACATTGGGGCGGTGTCCAAGCTTTCGTCGGTGCTTACCGGGGATACGCTGAGTGAACGCGAGACTCCGGTAAAATTGCCGGGGCTGGAGTTCCCGTCGCCGGTCCACTTCATGGCTGCCTATCCGAAGTCCAAGGCCGATCTGGACAAGATCACCAGTGCGCTGACGAAGATCACAGAGGAAGACCCCAGCCTGAATGTCGTCAGGGATCCAGATACCCTTGAGATGTTGCTGGGAGGGCTCGGTGACGTCCATGTCGACGTCGCAGTGGACAAGATGAGCCGGAAGTTCGGCGCCGAAATTGAACTACAGGTGCCAAAGGTCCCGTACATGGAGACCGTCACGGGCACGGCGCGGGTCGAGTACCGCCATAAGAAGCAGTCGGGCGGCCACGGCCAGTTCGCCCATGTCTTGCTGGATGTCGAGCCGCTCACCAAGGGTGGGGGGTTCGAGTTCGTTGCTAAGGTGGTTGGCGGCTCCGTGCCAAGGGAATTTATCCCCTCCGTCGAAAAGGGATGCAGACAGGCGCTGGCGGATGGCGCCCTTGGAGGCTACCCCGTAGTCGATGTGAAGGCCACGCTGTTCGATGGCAGCTTCCACACCGTGGACTCGTCCGGAGTCAGTTTCGAGATAGCAGGCAGCCACGCTCTCTCAGATGGGCTGAAGATGGTGTCTCCCGCCCTTCTGGAGCCTGTGATGCGGGCGGCGATTTCCATACCGGAAAGCGATGCCGGCGACGTGATGGGAGACCTGAACGGGCGGCGTGCCAAAATTCTTGGCATGATGCCTGATGATAACGGCATCACCCTGATAGAGGCCGAGGTGCCTCAGGCTGAGATGCTGCACTACGCAACGGAACTGCGATCTCAGACACAGGGGCGCGGTACATTCACCATGGTTTTTGACCACTACGATCAGGTGCCGGGACATCTGGTGCAGGGAATCGTCGGGACCAGGGAGAGGCAAGAGGCGGAGGCTGTCAAGGCGTAACCGAGGGTGCGGTGCTGGCCCCCTAGTATACCCCACCCCACCCAACTAAACGCCGCTGTGCGGCCCTTAGGCGTTGGCGGACCAGATGGTGTGGTAGTTGTCGCCGCTCAGAACGTCGGCGATCTCCGCTTTTTCCATTCGCCTGAGATCTCTCAGGAGCTCGTTACACACGTCGTCGGGCGCGCTGTGTCCTGATGCAGCCAATCGGCCCACGATCCGATCCCAGATGCCGAGTGAAACCAGGCTGTCTATATACCTGGCCCACGGGATGACCGTCAGGCTCTCTATCCTTGGGAAGCCCTCTCGCAGTTTTCGAATACTGCGGATGCGCTCCTGGGGCGACCCCACCATGGGCATGATGCACACGAGAGGCCCGTCGGCGCTATTCGACCGAGTGTCGATCACCAGGGCCTTGTTGAACTTGGGGAACGACAGAGACATTACCTCTGCGTGCTCAACGCTATCGTTCACGTCCTCTAAATCCAGAACAAAATCCCCGTCCATGGGCGACCTCTCAAAACAGATGTTGGATTCTGGGTGGGGTTCGAGTCCCAGCACCCAGAACCAGCCACCTATTTCAATTTCAAGACTTGACCAGTTCTCGGACGGTCTCGATGAACGCGGGCAGGATTTTTTCCCAATCCCCGACCACGCCGTAGGAGGCCTCCTTGAACATGTTCGCCTCGCGGTCCCGGTTGACGGCCACGATGTTCTTCGCGCCCGAGCAACCAGCCATATGCTGGCTCGCACCCGAGATGCCGACGGTTATGTAGACACTAGGCGTGATCGTCTTGCCAGTTAGGCCGACCTGGTGGCTGTAGTCCACCCACCCCGCATCGCATGCTGCTCTCGACGCGCCAACGGCGCCACCGAGAAGATCCGCGAGCTCGCCTAACTGTGCAAATGGCTCCGGTCCGCCCAGGCCTCTGCCTCCAGACACAACCACAGCGGCATCTTCGAGCCGTACTCCCTCACCAGCGGCCTCGACGGTCTCGACGTGCCTGACTCTGATAGTCGAGGGTTCGATGTCCACACTCAGTCGGACGATCTCGCCTTCTCTCGACTGGTCCGGCTCCAGGGGCTCGTATACCTTCGCTCTCAAGATAACGAACTGCGGGCCGCCGTCTCCAAAGGTGGCTGTCGCCACGGCGTTACCGCCATAGACGGGCCTGCGAACGATTATCTTGCCAATTTCTGCGTCGAGGGTGACCTCAATGCAGTCCTGGGCTAACCCGGCGCCAAGCCTGAAAGCGACTCTCGGACCAACGTCCCGGCCCAGCGCGGATCTTCCAAGGAGCACGACCTCGGGCTCGATCTGCTTGCAGACCTGCTCCAGGGCCGCGACCTGCGCGTCCGTTCCGCCGGTGTCAAGTAGATCGTGCTCGACGAGCAGGACCTTGTCTGCTCCAACAGCTATGGCCTCGGCTGCCGACTGATCGAGACCGGAACCAAAGAGTGCTACGGACACGTTACCGCCGAGCCCTCTCGCCGCCGCGATCATTTCCGCAGTCGCCGAGTCCAGTGCGTCACCATCAACCTCGCCAGCCACAAGTATTTCAACCATTGGTTTGCCTCGTCAATTGAGAATCGGGTCTTTTGTCACGCATTACCACTGTGTCCATCGTCCCCTCCATATCGAGGAGGAAAAAATATGTATATTTCTGAGGGACACCCTCAGACTCCCGGCATAGGGGCTCTGCCCCTCTGCACACCCTGTTTACAGAGAATGACGGCTCCCGGGACTGCGCTCCTCAGAACTCGCGACGCCAGTTGCAGTCCCCGCTCACCAAAAGCGCTTGTAGCGCCTCAAATGAGCCCGGCCTCTCGCAGCTTGAGTGCCAGGAGCCGGCCTGAATCGGCCTCGTCCTCGCCTTCGATGAACTCGCAACTTCGGTCAGTTACGGGGATATCCAGGCCTGTGACGCGCACTCTCGGTTCGAGGGCTGGCCCGTCAATGCCCAGGTCCGCCGCGCTCCATACTGTCGGGGTCTTGCGCCCCGCAGCCATGATGCCTCGGAGGGTCGCGTATCTTGGCTCCCCGAGCTCGTTGCTTACTGTGACGAGCGCCGGGAGGTCTGCCTCAACAACCTCGTAGCCGTCGGAAAGTACTCGCTGAACGACCGCTCCACTGTCCACTACTTCTACGTTCTGAGCCACCGTGAGGCAAGGAAGTCCCAGTAGCTCGGCTATCCCGAGTGGCACCTGGGCATTGTCCCAGTCCGATGCCTGACGGCCGCAGATAACCATGTCGAATTTGTCGATTTTCCTGATAGCCTCGGACAATACATGTGCCGTTGCGAAGGAATCCAGATCATCGAATGCCTCGTCCTGGGCCAGCACGAGGCTATCCGCTCCCATCGAAAGGGGTTTTTTCATGACGTCCATCACAAAGTTGCTGCCTACGGACAGAATTGTGATGGTTCCGCCCTGAGCGTCCTTGATCTTCAGGGCCGCCTCGACGGCGTTCTCGTCGAAGCCGTTCACTACGGGCGGGATGCCAGGGGCTTCTCGCACGCGGTTGACGTCCGGGTCTATTTGAAACGCCGAAGTCGGCGTCTCTGGGTCCATAACCTGCTTAATGCAGACGATCATGTCTACCGCCATCCCTACCTCCTAATTCATTCAGGCGTTTCCACGCCGCCTACAACTGAATTCTATCCTCTAGTGGGAGGCCCCATCAAGACGCCCTCGTATGCCGCGGGCACAAAGGCACGAATTTTGGGGGCATCGGGTTTCGCGAATTCCCGCGCAACCCAACGGTGACGCGCCCCGGAAGATCCGGAACGACGCTTTTAACGTGTCGCCTGAAGCCTAGTGGCCAATTCTCATACGAAATCCGTGGCGAATATAGCACCAGACCCGAGGCCAGTCAACACTCGATGTAGTACGGGTTCGCCGAGGATTGCCTTGTTATGATACGGGACAAGTTCGAATAAAATACGGGAAAAGTATAGTTTTAGGTATTGACAATCATATAGCCAATGTATTAAAAACAACACGTGCTTTGGGGAAAGCATGGATTGTTCCTTCGGAGGGTGCGCACTCACCCTCCCTCTGATCAGCACCTATTCTCAGCAGCCTGCCGTGATCTTCACGAACACGGGGGCCGAATGGTCGCTGATTCGAAGGCGAGATGATGTCCATCTTGTGTCAATCCCTGTCTCACCCCGGGCAACGCTGTTTTGGGGGGCCCCTATGGTTATCGCGTATGTTTCTCCGTCAGTCGTATCGCCCGTATCGCCGCGTCCCGAAAAAGAGTCGGCCAAATGCCAGAGATGCAAGTCGCAACTGGTCATGGGTTATGACGAGCCGCAGTGTCTCACTTGTGGCTACGCCGACTACAGCCACAGTCGGGACATCGTCCCTCGGTGGGCTCGCACCAGCATCGTAAGCGCCGCAACGCGCTACGTTGTCAGGTACGTCGGGGATGCCATGAACTTGGCAGACCAGCTCACTCACGTACGTCTCGTCCGGCACAACAACCGGGCCATATTCGACGTGACGTGCCCGTTCTGCGAAGGGTCGATGGAAGAGTCGTCCCTGTCCGGCAAGCGCCCAGAGGCGCGAGAGCAAAGGTTCAAGTGCGAAATCGGACACAGGGTTTCCCTGATCCCGCGCAAGAACGGCATGCTCGGCTGGCGCTAGCGGCTACAAGCCGCTCCTTGTGGGGTTCTGCTGCGGGGTGGGTGTACCTTTAGGTACGATCGGCTATGTCGGTTACCTCTGAGATAGAACTGCGGCGTGGAGAGAAAACTCTCGCGCCGCTGGCGGGTGGGCGTTAATGACTACGATCGCCGAAAAGCGGGACCAGGACCGGGACGCGATTGTCTTCATATGCGACTTCTCGCCACCCCGAGGATCCGACCCTGCCCTGCTAGAAGGCGCCCAACAGATCGGGGCGGACTTCATCTCGGTCGCCTACAATCCGGGTAAATCGACTAGGGTCAACTCGACCTTAGCCGCAGGCTGGATTCAGGCGAATGCCCCGCAAGATGTCCTGTTCGCCCTGGCGACACGGGACATGAACAAGGTGGCTGCCGCGAGCCTGCTGCTTGGCGCGGACCTCATGGGACTGCAGAACGTCCTTGTCGTGGGGGGAGATCCCTTCACTGAGAAGGAGTTGGCGTCTGTTAAATCTGTCGACGACTTCAAGCCGACAGAGCTTCTGGGCGCAATCGGTTCGATGAATCAGGGCCTCGACTATCGAGGCCGCAAGCTGCGGTCGCCCACCAGCCTCTGCGCCGGTGCAGCTATCGACCTCTCTCACGACCTTGAGCGCGAAACCAGGCTTGTGCGTCGCAAGGCCGAATCGGGCGCCGCGTTCTTCCTCATGCAGCCGATCTTCGACCCCAAGCGTCTGTCAGATTTTCTCGAAGGATATGAGCTCGCCTACGGAGAAGCCCTGGCACCACCTATTTTCTGTGGCCTACAGGTAATGGCGCCAGACAGCATCATGTTCGGAGATATACCAGGCTGGGTCACAGATGATCTGTCCCGTGGCCGGACCGGCGAGGATATTGCGTCGAAGCTCCTAGACGACTTTGTTTCCGCGGGGATTCGATCGATATACCTGGTACCTCCGATCATGAAGGGCGGTCGTCGAGACTACGAGGCCGCCGCCAGCGTCATAGAGTCGTACTGGGGTTAGTCCCCGGCAGGCAACGGCTAGTCCCTTTTCCGGCCGCTCCCACCCTTCCGCCCCTCCACCTCGGAGATGCACACCCAGTCCTCAGATCGTGTCCGAAGCGGCTGTGCCGCCTTCCGCATGATGCCCCGCCATATGGTCTCAATATGCCGCTGCCAAGAGCCCACTCCAGCTACGGCCGAACGAATTTCTGCGCGGCGCCCCATCATAAATATATGCATACAATGCATTTTTGTAGCCTATAATTAATACGTTATTCTATAATATTAGGATACTTTCTAAGTGAATTCTCTCTTTAATAGCTAATTAATGATTGGTATTCGTGTTTACTGTACGGTTACAATGCCCCTCGATTTCCAACATGGTCGCACGGGGGTGGCAAGCGGATGGAGGATTATGAACGGTCGGAAGCGGTAGATTGCGCGGAGGAGACTGGCAGGTTCCAACACCAGTCGGCGCAGCAGGAGAAACTCACAGCACGAGAGAGCGCGGCTCTGGCGGGTATCCGGGGGGCTATTGATCCGCTGTGGAGCGAGGAGGTGGTGCTCGAAAGGTTCAAGAAGCTAGTGGGCGGCGTCCTCGTCCCCGACGTCGATCACAGTCTGCGTGAGCATGTCCACGAAGACGAAGGGGCTACTGGGCGACAAGATCGCAGAGAGGATGGAAAATATCCTCGGAGAGGGTGCAGGGCCATTGGAGGGCATGCTAGAGGGCGACCTGACCGGTGGCATGGAAGACTTTACGGAGCTGCTCCCGCAGGTTCAGGGGTCCGTTTAGGACAAACGGCCACATCCAAAAGATTACACCTCCTCCTTGTTGTGGGTGTGATGGCTCAGGCCCTCGCACCCATTTTGCGTTCTAGCCATGATGGCCGGACCACCCCAATTATGTTATGGATGAACAATACCTCTGACACCGCCAGGCGCTTTTTAGCAACCTTTGCATCGAGTATGTCGCTCGATTCGACTTCGGCAGATAGGGTCCGTAGTCCCCGACAGAATCGTTGCGCTTTTATATAGGTGGTTACGACCACATTGACTAAGAGTGAAGCGCGGCCTGCTCCCGGTGTGAACGCATGAAACATAGGGGCAGACCACGTTAAGCCCGGGCATGATGCGCGATACGATGGCGAGGTGGAGCACCGGAACCTGTCTCTGGACATCTGTACCGGGTATGGCCCGGTGACTCCCGCCAAACCCCGTCAAACGAGGTGCCGCATGATCTACTTCAAGTCGTGCCAGAGATGCTCCGGGGACCGATCGCTTGAGCAAGACATGTATGGATGGTATGTAATCTGTCTGGGCTGCGGGTTCGTCACCTACCCAGATATCGTGGAAGAGAAGAAGCCGGCCGCATCGAGACGCACCGCCTGAGTCTAGTCAGCTTTCGCCTGCTCCTGGAGCTCGTACAGTGCGGTGATCGCCTCCAGAGGCGTCATCGACGCGATGTCCAGGGCCAGCAGGCCTGAAATGGCTGGAGGGGTTGTGGATAGAAGAGAGAGTTGCAACGGCAACGCGCCGTCACCAGTACCGCGTTTCCCGACGCTCTCGCCCTCCCCTACTCTCGGCTCAGATGCGCCACGTTCGAGGTCGCCCAGCACCTCCCAGGCCCTGTTGACGACTGCGCCGGGCAGACCGGCTATGCGCGCGACGTGCACACCATAGCTCTTGTTTGCCCCGCCGGGAACGATGTGCCGCAGGAACACAACATCGCCCTTGTCCTCTGACACGGCGACGTTGAAATTGCGTACCCGCGGCAGAGTCCCGGCCAGTGCCGTCAACTCGTGGTAGTGGGTGGCGAACAGGGTGCGGCACCCCAGCCGTGGGTGGCTGTGGATATACTCCGCCACCGCCCTGGCAATTGCCAGGCCGTCGTAGGTGCTGGTGCCTCTGCCGATTTCGTCGAGTATGACCAGTGAACGCGACGTGGCGTGGTTGAGTATCGTGGCCGTTTCGACCATCTCCACCATAAAGGTGGACTGCCCTACAGACAGGTCGTCCTGTAGTCCGATACGAGTGAAAATCCGATCAACTACCCCGATGGTTGCCGACTCCGCAGGCACAAAACTGCCGACCTGGGCCATAAGCATAATGATTGCCACCTGGCGGATGAAGGTGGATTTGCCCGACATGTTGGGGCCTGTGAGCACGATAAGCTGCTCGTCGTCAACGGCCAGGCGCACATCGTTGGGGACGAATGCCCCCGCTGGCAACGTACGCTCCACCACTGGATGACGCGCTTTGGTGACGTCGATCACTCCGCTATCGTCCATTTTCGGCCTGATGTAGCCGTTTCGAGACGCAACCTCGCCAAGTGAGCAAAGTGCATCTGTCCTGGCGATAGCCCCGGCAGTAGCCATGATCCCCGCCCCGCCGTCGCCAGCCTGCTGGCACACCTGGCGAAATAGCGTCGACTCCAGCTCGATGATGCGCTCCTGGGCGCTGACGACCCTGGACTCGTACTCCTTCATCTCAGGCGTAATGTATCGCTCTCCGCCAACCAGGGTCTGACGCCTGATGTACTCCTCCGGCACCTTGGAGACATTCGCCTTGCTGACCTCGATATAGTAGCCGAATACCCTGTTGTAGCCGACTTTCAGGGAGCTGATGCCGGTCCGCTCACGCTCCGTGGTCTCCAGGCCTGCGATATACGCCTGCGCGCTCCGAGATGAGTCACGCAAGGTATCGAGGTCCGTCGAGAAGCCCCGTCGTATCACTCCACCATCGCTCAGCGAGGCCGGAGGATCGTCTTCTATGGCAGCCCGCAGTAACTCGGCGACCTCCCGGTTGTCCCCTATCCCGCTGGATAGCCAGGCGACCTGGGAGGCGTCCTCGTCTTCCTCCATCACCCCACGGAGCTGCGGAGCTGCCTCCAGGCTGCGGCCCAGCGCGACGAGGTCGCGAGGCGTGGCCGTATTGCCCCTCACCCTATTGGTGAGTCGCTCAAGGTCCGAGATCGAGTCCAAGATGGCGACCACACGTCCACGACGCATCGCGGAGTGTACGAACCAAGACACGGCATCCTGCCGTTTCTCCAATGCCTCCAGGTCCATCAGGGGCCTTGAGAGCCAGCCACGGAGCAGCCTGCCGCCCATGGCGGTGCGGGTGGAGTCTAGGACTGACAGCAGCGACGAATTGGGATCGTCACCACGCCCACCCGCGAAAATCTCCAGGTTCCGGGTGGTCTGTGGGTCCAGCACCATGTGAGCCCCAGAGTGATAGGTATAGAGGGAGGTGATCTGGGGGAGCGCGGTTTTTTGGTGCCCCTCCAGGTAGTCTACGATGGCCCCGGCCGCCCTTGCCGCAAGGGGCAGCTTGTCGCAGCCGAAGGCCTCGAGGGAGGCGACGCCGAAGTGTTTCAACAGGTTTTCGGTTGCCCATTCGAGGTGGAAGGCGTCAGCGTCCACAGGGGTGACCACCACCCCAGGCTCGACGGGCGATTCTTCCTGCCCCTGGGGCACGACCAATTCGGCGGGAGCCAGGCGCCCCAACTCCGCGGCCAAGTTGTGCTTCGGGAACTGGCCGGTGGCGAACTCGCTGGTGGTGATATCGACAAAGGCCAGTCCGGCCTCGGTATCGTCGACGACAACGGCGGCCAGGTAGTTGTTCGCCTTGCCGTCCAGGATGGACTCCTCAACGACGGTGCCGGGAGTCACCACCCGGACCACCTCCCTGTCGACGATGCCCTTGGATGCGGCGGGATCGCTGGTCTGTTCACAGATGGCGACCTTGTAACCTTTGTTGATTAGACGCGCTAGGTAGGGCTCCAGGGCGTGGTATGGAATGCCGGCGAGGGGTATTTTTGGTCCTTTGCCCATCTCCCTCGATGTGAGGGCGATCTCAAGCTCCCGCGAGATGGTGCGAGCGTCATCGTCAAAGGTCTCGTAGAAGTCCCCCATGCGGAATAGGAGCACCTCGCCAGGGTGCTCTTTCTTGATACGGAGGTACTGCCGCCGTGCGGGGGTAGTCATCGTGGGGTCATTGTAGCGGAGGTTCTTGGGGCGCGGAAGATTCTCGCGCTATTCGATTGTGGCGTGGCCCCGCCCCAAGAGAAAAGAATATATATGTATTTTCTGAGGGACACCCTCAGGCTCCCGGCAGATGGGCTCCGTCCATCTGCACATCTGGCCGAGCAAGAACCAGGACAATCAAGACGCCGCGCCCAGCCTCAAGATGCGTGCGCAGCGCCTCCGTCCCTCTGCACACCCGGCGGATGCGTGCGTGATCTCCACTGGGCGTGCCCGCCCCACCACACTGAGCGTGCGCAGCACCGGTCCAGTGGAATAGCCCCTCCAGATACTACTTCCGGGCATCACAATGTTTGCAGGGACACCTCGCCCCGCCCCTAAGCGTGCGCAGCACCTGTACCCCCTTTAGCGTCAGCGGCACATGTGCTATTCTTTGGGCTTCGTTCCGAGTGTTACATGATTCACAAAGCATAGTGCAGGTGTCGCCCCGCTCGGTGTGCCTGCAGTCGGCAAGACATCGCGCAATCGCTGTGTTTTTGTTTTCGCAGGTAAAAGATGGCGTCGGTGTGGAGAAATGCCCCACGTGAGTAGTTATAGATTCCCAGACCTTCCGGTCCCCGAGAAACAGGGTCTGTACGATCCGCAGTTTGAGCACTCGGCCTGCGGCGTCGGCATGGTCGCCAACATAGATGGAACTCAGTCCCACGAGATCATCAGGCAAGGGCTTGAGGTCCTGATTAACCTCGGACACCGTGGCGCTGCGGGCGCCGATCCGGAGACCGGCGACGGCGCTGGTCTTATGCTCCAGTTGCCCCACGAGTTCTTCACGTCCGAGGCAGCCGCGCTCGGGTTCTCTCTGCCAGCCGAGGGCGAATACGGCGTCGCCAATGTGTTTTTGCCCATGGATGCTGGGGTCCGCGCCGCATGCGAGACCGCGATAGAGGGCGTAGTAGCTAGCGAGGGGCTCTCTTTACTGGGCTGGCGTGACGTGCCAACAGATCCGACCGCCATAGGGGTACTGGCCGCGCGCATGCAGCCGTTCTTGAGGCAGTTTTTCGTTGCGCTCGACTCGCCGCTCCCGACTGGCTACTCCTTCGAACTGAAACTTTTTGTGCTCAGGCGTCAGATCGAGTCGGCGGTTCCGGCCATGGGCCTCGATGACGGGGACGAGTTCTACATCTGCAGTCTCTCTTCCCGCCAGCTCGTATACAAGGGTCTGGTTAAGGCGGAACAGCTCGAAGACTTCTACCATGATCTGAGCGAGCCGTCGTTGAAGAGCGCCTTTGCCATAGTCCACTCCCGGTTTGGCACTAACACGCTGGGCACCTGGAGGCTGGCGCACCCATATCGACTTGTTGTCCACAATGGCGAGATCAACACCCTGCGCGGCAACATCAACTGGATGATTGCCCGCGAGCCCAGGCTCTCCTCATCGATCCTGGGCGACGATATGGCCAAGCTCCGCCCTCTCGTGAGCGCGGGCCAGAGCGACACTTCCACGCTAGATAACGTCCTGGAACTGCTCCTCGCCACAGGCAGATCGCTGCCCCACGCGATGATGATGCTGATTCCAGAGGCCTGGGCCGACCACATACCCATGGACCAGGCCAAGAAGGACTTCTACGAGTATCACTCAGCCCTTATGGAGCCCTGGGACGGACCGGCCCTTGTGATCGGTACCGACGGCAAGAAAGTGTGCGGCATCCTGGACCGTAACGGACTGCGACCATGTCGCTATCTTGTGACCAAGGACGGCCTGCTGGTGATGGCCTCCGAGACCGGCGTACTCGACATCCCGCCCGAGAAGGTCCTTTACAAGTCGCGGATCCAGCCGGGCAGGATGTTCATGCTGGACACAGAAGAGGGCCGTCTGGTCGACGATGATGAGATCAAGGCCTCACTGTCCGCCATGCGGCCGTATGGCCAGTGGCTTGCTGAAAACAAGGTCTCGATGGACGAGTTGCCAGAGCCAGCGCAGTTGCCCTCTAGCGACTTCGAGACCCTGGCCGCCCGACATCGGGCATTCGGCTACACGCGCGAAGACCTTGGCATGATCGTCGCTCCGATGGGCGCCACGGGCAAGGAGCCCGTGGGCTCGATGGGCAACGACGCCCCTCTTGCCGTCTTCTCCGACCAAACCCCACTGCTTTTTGGATACTTCAAACAGCACTTTGCCCAGGTCAGCAACCCGCCGCTGGACGCCATACGCGAAGAGCTGGTCACTTCTGTGGAGACTTTCCTCGGGGCCGAAGGCAACCTGTTCGACGAAACCGCCGAGCAGTGCCGTCGCCTCAAGTTGAACGAACCTGTACTCACCAATTCTGATGTGGAGAAAATCAAGAACCTGGACCTGCCCGGTCTGCGGTCCAAGACCCTGTCCACACTCTGGAAGCCCGGAGACGGACCGGGCGCACTGGAACGGGCCATGACTGCTCTGTGCGGCCTCGCATCTGAGGCCGTCAAGGACGGCTACTCCCTAGTCGTGCTCTCCGACCGGGGCGTCGACGACGAGCATGCGCCCATTCCAAGTCTTCTGGCGACCGCGGGTGTCCATCACAGCCTGATACGAGAGGGCTCTCGCACTCGGGTCGGCCTGGTGGTGGAGTCTGGCGAGCCGAGGGAGGTCGCTCACTTCGCTCTCCTGTTTGGCTACGGGGCCGGCGCGGTGAACGCATACATGGCCTTTGAGACCCTCGAAGAGATGGTCGCCAACGGCCACGACTCGGGCGTTACGGATTACCCAAGTGCAGAGTCCAACTTCGTGAAGGCCGTCCACAGAGGCGTGGTCAAAGTGATGTCCAAGATGGGCATCTCCACTCTGGCGAGCTACCACGGCGCCCAGATATTCGAGGCGATCGGCCTGGGCCAAGACCTTGTGGACGCGTACTTCACGCGGACGCCTTCTCGCATCGGCGGCATTGGCATAGCGGAGATCGAGCAGGACTGTATACAGCGTCACGACTCTGCCTACCATGACAAGAAGGTGGCCGGTTCGCAGGAGATCGCAGCGGGCGGCCAGTATCAGTGGCGGGCCAATGGCGAGCGCCACATGTGGGACCCCGACGCCATCGCGAAGGTGCAGCACGCAGCCAAGTCCGGCGATGCCGCTTCCTTCAGAGATTTCACCGACTACGTGGACTCCCAAAGCGCTGGCCTGTGTACGATTCGGGGGCTGCTGGGCTTGAAGGACGCGGATGAGCCCGTGCCCTTGGACGAGGTAGAGCCAGCAAAAGAGATTGTCAAAAGGTTCGCCACGGGCGCGATATCACTCGGCTCCATAGGCCGCGAGGCCCACGAGACTCTGGCGATCGCAATGAACCGTATAGGCGCGCGCTCCAACACAGGAGAGGGCGGCGAGGATCCGACGCGGTACAAGCCCGACGAGAACAGCGACTCGCGTAACAGCGCGATGAAGCAGGTGGCTTCTGGGCGCTTCGGCGTCACGAGCAGCTACCTTGCCTCGGCCACCGACTTGCAGATCAAGATGGCCCAGGGCTCGAAGCCTGGCGAGGGCGGCCAGCTGCCAGGCCACAAGATTGATGAATACATCGGCTCGGTCCGCAGCTCGACGCCAGGCGTTGAGCTGATCTCCCCACCACCACATCACGACATCTACTCAATCGAGGATCTGGCCCAACTGATCCACGACTTGAAAAACTCCAACCCGGAGGCCCGTATCCACGTAAAGCTCGTATCCGAGGCGGGCGTGGGTACGATCGCAGCGGGTGTGTCGAAGGGCCACGCTGACGTCGTGCTCATTAGCGGCGACAGTGGCGGCACCGGTGCGTCACCGGAGTCGTCGATCAAGCACGCGGGGCTCCCCTGGGAGCTTGGCGTCGCAGAGACGCAGCAGGTCCTAGTGATGAACGACCTGCGGGGCCGCATCGTCGTGCAGACGGACGGGCAGCTCAAGACCGGCAGAGACGTGGCGGTGGCCTGTCTGCTGGGTGCAGAGGAGTTCGGATTCGCCACTGCGCCCCTGATTACGATGGGCTGCATCATGCTCCGCAAGTGCCACCTCAACACCTGTTCGGTCGGCATAGCCACGCAGGACCCGGAGCTGCGCAAGAAATTCGCAGGCAAACCCGAGCACGTAATCAATTACTTCTTCGCCCTGGCGGAACAGCTCCGCGAGATCATGGCGAAAATGGGATTCCGCACCATCAACGAAATGGTTGGCAGAGTGGACAGGCTGGACGCCCGCAAGGCGACCGACCACTGGCAGGAAAAGGGCCTGGACTTGAGCAGTCTGACGCACATACCGAAGGTTCCCGAAGGCGTAGCCACGCACTGCATCGGGGAACAGAACCACGGCCTGGACAAGGCCCTGGACCACAAGCTCATTGCAGAGAGCCGCGAGGCGTTGGAAAGCCGCACACCGGTGCGGATAGACCTGCCGGTCACGAACGCCAACCGAACCGTCGGCACGATGCTGAGCTACGAGGTATCGAAGCGCTACGGCGGCGAAGGGCTCGCGGAAGACACTATTCAAGTGCACCTGAACGGCTCGGCGGGCCAGAGCTTCGCCTCGTTCCTTGCCGCCGGGATCAGCATGTACATCGAAGGCGACGCCAACGACTATTTCGGCAAGGGTCTCTCCGGCGGCAAGGTCGTTGTGACCCCTCCCAAAACGTCCACCCTGGTCCCTGAGAACAATGTCATTATCGGAAACGTCTCCCTCTATGGCGCTACGGGGGGCTCCGTTTTCGTAAACGGCGTCGCCGGTGAACGCTTCGCGGTGCGTAACAGCGGCGCGGAGGCGGTCGTTGAGGGCGTGGGGGATCACGGCTGCGAGTACATGACGCGAGGCCGCGTGGTGGTACTGGGGCCGACCGGTAGGAATTTCGCCGCAGGTATGAGTGGCGGCGATGCTTATATCCTGGACGAGGATAATAGTTTCGAGAGCCAGTGCAACCTCGAGATGGTCGACCTGGAGCCCATTGAGGCGCAGGAAGACATTTCGGGACTGCGACGCCTGTTGGAGGCCCATGTGAAGTACACCGGCAGCGCCACTGCGAAGCGGGTACTGGGAGATTGGGACACGATGTTGCCCCGCTTCGTCAAGGTGATGCCGAGGGAGTACAAGCGAGCGCTGGCCGAGCGCGCCGCGGCGGCGAATGGCAGCAACCTGGCCGAGGTCGCCGGAAATGGGTAAGCCCACAGGCTTCAAGGAACACGGACGGAGTCCGGCGCCAAAACGTCCCGTAGCCATAAGGCTCCAGGATTACTCGGAGCTGTTTGCGACCTGGCACGAGGGGGACATCCGCGACCAGGGCGCTCGCTGCATGAATTGCGCCGTACCTTTTTGCCATCAGGGCTGTCCGCTGGGCAACCTGATCCCCGACTGGAACGACCTGGTATACAGAGGCGAGTGGAAACGCGCTCTCGACTCTCTCCACTCGACGAACAATTTCCCTGAGTTCACCGGCAGGATCTGCCCCGCGCCATGCGAGGCGAGTTGTGTACTGAACATCAACCAGGACCCGGTCACCATTGAGCACATCGAGATGGCGGTCGCCGATCGAGGGTGGTCGGAAGGCTGGATTACGCCACAGCCGCCATCACACCGCACAGGTAAGAGCATCGCCATTGTCGGGTCCGGTCCCTCCGGACTTGCCGCAGCCCAGCAGCTTAACCGCTGCGGCCACTCCGTCACCGTTTTCGAGCGGGCGGACAGTATTGGCGGGCTGCTACGGTTGGGCATCCCCGACTTTAAGCTGGACAAGGGCGTGGTGCAGCGTCGTGTGGACCAACTTGCCGAAGAGGGTGTCGCCTTTAGGACGGGTGTCAACGTCGGGCACGAGTTCCCCGCGACACGCCTGACCCAGGAGTTCGACGCGGTGCTGCTTTCGGGTGGCTCGACCTCTGCGCGAGACCTGCCGGTCCCCGGCCGGGAGCTGGACGGCATCCACATGGCGATGGAGTTCCTCCCTCAGCAGAACAAGATCAATGCAGGCGAGACCGTTGACCCCGCAACTCATATCTCCGCAGCGGGCAAGCGGGTGGTCATCCTGGGCGGCGGCGATACCGGGGCGGACTGTCTCGGCACGTCTCACCGCCAGGGCGCGGAGGCCGTGTACCAGTACGAACTGTTGCCGGAACCCCCGCAAGAGCGACGCGACGACAATCCCTGGCCCCAGTGGCCGACGGTGCTTAGAGTGTCTGCGGCTCACGAAGAGGGCGGCGTCCGTGATTACAACATCCTGACCAAGGCCTTCACTGGTTCCAACGGCAAGATCGAAAAACTCCACGGCGTGCGGATCGAGTGGGGCGCCCCCGACGCTTCGGGCAGGCCGGCTATGACCGAGATCCCCGGCTCCGAGTTCGAGATCGAGACGGAACTTGTACTGCTAGCGATGGGGTTCGTTCACCCGGAACACGGCGGCATGCTCGACCAGCTCGGGGTTGAGCTGGATCCGCGTGGCAACGTGAAGGGCGACGAGCACAAAATGACCAGCGTGCCTGGCGTCTTCACAGCCGGGGACATGACCAGGGGTCAGTCGCTGGTGGTGTGGGCCATCGCCGAGGGACGCGAGGCGGCCAGGGGCATCGACGAGTACCTGATGGGCGCGACCGCGCTGCCGAGGGTCCTCAGCACCCGATAGTCTCGGTTTCGAGGCAGACCCGGACCCGGACCCCAAGCAACTCCTACAGGCCCCCCATCTTCTGGGCCACTCTCGACGCCCTGCCGCTACCAGCTAGAATCCGCAGTTTTCACAAGCTGTCTCACCTGTGGCATAATGCGCTGAGCAGAAACACCGGTCCAATCCTAGGAGGCATAATATTACGCAGCAGAAGATCGCCTACA